>JACCDO011347761.1_pt1 | contig 13492 bp, 7 predicted proteins | sample 7446101 | NCBI WGS metagenome assembly JACCDO01 (sample SAMN15323440, study PRJNA562643) | freshwater metagenome | isolation source: river surface water | place: USA:Blue River Watershed | collected 2017-08-16
CTTCCTTCGCCGCTGGCCAAGGTTCCGGTGTCTATGCTCGTTGGTTGGATTTCCCTGGTGAGCAATTGATTGCTCAAGTTGAAGTTGAAATTGGTGGTCAAAGAATTGATCGTCAATATGGTGACTGGATGCACATCTGGAATCAATTGACTATGACTGCTGAACAACAACGCGGTTATTTCAATATGATTGGTAACACCACTCAACTCACCTTCATCACTGATCCTTCCTTCTCTGATGTTGATGGACCTTGTGATTCTATGGCTCCTCGCCAAGTTTGTGCCCCCAGAAATGCCCTTCCTGAAACAACTTTATATATTCCTCTTCAATTCTGGTTCTGCACCAACCCTGGTCTTGCCTTACCTTTAATCGCCTTAAAAACTGCAGGGCAGAAAAGCACTCAGCTCGAAATAACCAATCAATGTTTCGAGGAAAATCTGTTTGAGAATTGGAATTCTCAAGTGCTAGTCAGTTGCTATTGAATAGTAGCTGGCAACAAAACCAAATTGCGGGAAGTTCTTAAAGACGTCAACTACCAAGCTGTAAGTGAAAGTTTACAGTGGCTGAGAAAAAAATACTCAGGTATGGTAAAAATGTTGCGTATGAAAAGTGACTCTTTTTTAAAAGGAAGGGTCATAGGGGGAACCTTGGTTTCCCTGGAAATAGATAATCCGCAGCCAAGCCACTAAATCCGTTATGATAAGGATATGTGGAAGGTTCAACGACTAAATGGTTTTGGGTCTGAGAGGTTTAATCAACCTCAATGAAGGTCTAAGATATAGTCTAATCCCTTGTAACATAAAATACACCGAAAGGTGGGGTAAAATCGTGATGTGCAGTATCACGAAGTCAAGATTAACTTAGATATTCGTCCTATTGACGAATGCTTGTGGGCTGTTACTACCTTGAACTGCAATGCTGGTGGCGCTGTTCCTACTGGTTTGAACCCTGCTGGTGCTGCTTATGCTGCCAACCAATACCCAGTTGGTCGCCCAGTTCCTGCTGCCATTGCCTACAACCAATCTTTGGTTGCTGCCTCTTTGTACGTTGATTACGTCTTTTTAGATACTGATGAACGTCGTAGATTCGCCCAAAATCCTCACGAATATTTGATTACTCAATTGCAATTCACTGGTGATGAATCTGTTGGTTCTTCTGCTAACAAGATTAAGCTCAACTTCAACCATCCTGTTAAGGAATTGATCTGGGTCGTCCAACCCGATCAAAACGTTGATTATTGCTCTTCCCTTGTTTGTGATGCCACTTTATTCAAGGTGTTAGGTGCTCAACCTTTCAACTACACCGATGCCATCGATGCTCTTCCAAACGCTATCCACGCTTTTGGAGGTCCTGCATCTGTTGCCGCCGATTCTCGTTCTTACATCGATGCTCGCGGTTTATTCAATGATGCCGGTGCTCTTGATTACGAAGTTCCTCCTGGATTCACTGGATACTGGAACGGTCCTTCTAATCCTTACAATGAAGTAAATATGGGTGGTCCAACTGTTCCTTTGAACTCTACTGGTTCTACTCTTCCTGCTTCTATTCTTGCTCAATTACAAGACTTAGCTGCCAACGGTCACGAACAGAACTCCACTGTTTCTGATGCTGGTACTTTCGTTTTGACTGAAACTTCTTTGGATATGCACTGCTGGGGCCAAAACCCCGTCATCACTGCTAAGCTCCAATTGAACGGTCAAGATAGATTCTCTGAGCGTGAAGGAACTTACTTCTCTTGGGTCCAACCATTCCAAGCCCATACTCGTAATCCTGATGAAGGTATTAACGTGTATTCTTTTGCCTTGAGACCTGAAGAGCATCAACCAAGTGGTACTTGCAATTTCTCCCGCATTGATAATGCTACCTTGCAATTGGTTTTATCCAACGCTACCGTTGAAGGAACCAAGACTGCTAAGGTTCGTATCTATGCTACCAACTATAACGTCTTAAGAATTATGTCCGGCATACCTAAAACCACCTGTGCCGAACAGTTGGCTGCCACATTAGATATTTGCTTACTAATGTGGATAAACAGTGTAAAGCAAATATACATTCAAACCCAAATAATGAATGTATTATATAACCAGCTAGTCTGTATGTGACTATATTGTCAGATGGAGGCAACATTTCTAAATTGCAGAAACATCCTGAGAGCCTTTTCTACTACTTTAAATTGTGAAAGCATTTTAAATACCCGGGGTAATGACCTAGGGCATAGTAATAACGAAAAGGATTGGATAATCCGCAGCCAAGCTCCTAAGTGCGCTAATGCAAGCATATGGAGAAGGTTCAGAGACTATAATGAAATGGGGTTGAGAAAGTTAGCAACTTTCTGTGATACCTTAAGGGATTGTCCAAATTTATGTAGAAATATATAAATAAATAGCTTAAACGGGGTGGCTTAGCTTATTCAAATTAAAGAAACTGAAATATATTATTTCATTTAAAAATGACTTAAAGATAAATTCATATTATATATTATAAAATATGAATTATGAAATAGCATATGATTTTGACGCACAATTAAATTGTGCTATCATTCGATTTAATGACAAACATGTTCTTATGGACTTTACTGATTTTTTTGATATCATCAATTTTAGTAAAAATTTTATACATTACTATCCTTATGAAAAAAATTATCCTTATTATTTACGTCATAATCAAAAAATTTCTTATTTAGAATTTATGTTTAAATTTGATGATTCAAATATAAAGTATAATTTTAAAAATGAAAATATATATGATTTAAGAAGATGCAATATTGAAATATATCACAATTATCATGATATAATTAAATCAAACTACAATGTAATTAATTATAAATTAGGACATTTTTCTGAAATAGGTAAGGATGCATATGTTATGAAAAACCCGATGTGGCAAATTTTTGAAAATAATGAAATATTTTGGTTAATGCATTGTGAACCAAATAATACATTATTTAAAATTTGCGATACGGGTTACAATAAAATTATTGATTATGAAAATAACATTAATGGAGGTAAAAAAATAACATTTTTTTATCAATCAAATGGATATATATGTAGTACAGGAGGTTTATATATTCATCAAATTATAATGGGTTGTTATGGAAATGGTAAAGGAACTTTAAATATTAGTGTAGATCATATAGATCAAAATCCATTAAATAATACATATAATAATTTAAGAATTGCAACTAGAGAAGAACAAGAACAAAATAGCAAGGGAATTAAAGAAGGAACTAAACGTGCTAGAAAAACTTCTGCGATTGAATTGCCTGAAGGAATAACACAAGAAATGATGCCAAAATATGTATATTATTTAAAAGAATACAGAAACAAGGAAAAAACACTTTCAAGAGAATTTTTTAGAATAGAAAAACATCCAAACTTAGATAAAAAATGTTGGTCTACAAGTAAATCTAATAATATAAGTATTCAAGATAAACTTAAACAAGCAATTACTAAATTAGAAGAATTAAATAAAATTGAAAAATAATATAAAGAGAAGAATATATGTAACAATATACAATGATTGAAGAAGACAATTTGAAACATTTAAATAAATATAAGTACGAACCTCCAAATCCATCTTATATTTCCGGGTTTATTGATGGAGATGGATGTATTTTTATAAGAAAAATAAAAGATGGATTTCAATCAGGAATATCTATTACACAGTGTAGAACAAATATTATTCAAGTTTTGAGATATCATTTTGGAGGAAACATAACTTCTTCAATAAATAGAAATAATAAGGTTGAAAATATATTAAATAACAATAATGATATCGACAAATATAACAGAAGAAATCAATATAACTTGATAATAAGAAGCAACGAATATTATAATATTATTGAATATATAAAATATTATATGGTTATAAAGTGCGAACAAATCGATTGTTTAAATAGGTTTTCAAAATTAATTAACCAACAAAATATGCAACAAGAAAAATCAGAATTATATTTAAAATGTTCCGAATTAAATAGCGGAAACGAAAATAACACGATAAATTTTAATAATATTAATATACCATATATAGCTGGTTTATTTGATGCCGAAGGATGTTTATACATTAGTAAACAAAAACACACAAAATATTACATATCTTTAACCCAAAAGAATCATCCTGAAGTATTAAATTATATATCAACATTTATGAATTTTGGAAAAATTGATTCCGAAAAAAAATATAAAATTTACAATAAAACTGATTGTTTAAAATTTATAAATACAGTTAAACCTTATTTAATAGTTAAATATAATCAAGCTATTGCATTTGAAAATTACTTATTAACAGATAATATAGTTATAAAACAAGAATTATATGCTATTTGCAATAAAGAAAAACATGAAATAGAAATATTTAATGACTTGAATAAAAATGACAAAGGAAAAGAAGGTTTTAATGAAACTCTTAGATTAAGAAATATAAAAGCTCAAATGTGTAAAGAAATTCATATGAAACATATTTATAAGGAAAAATCCGAAAATATGAAAGGAATTAATAATCATAATTATGGGAAAAAAATTTCAGAAGAAACAAAACAAAAGATGTCTAATTCTATAAGAGAATCGAAAGGAAGTGTAAGCGATGATATTATTTTACAGGTTAGATTATTAATAGAACAGGGACATAAAAATATTGATATACAAAATAGTTTATCTTTAAATAGACACACAGTAACTAGAATTAAAAATGGTACAATTGTATGTAGAAATGAGAATAAAAATCAAAAAATACCTTTGACTAAAGAACAAATAGCAATATCAAAAAGAAAAATAACAGTAAATGAAATTTTATGTGTAATTGATAAATTATTGGAAAAATGGGAACCAATGCAAATATTAAATTATTTAGTTGAAGAAAGGAATAAAAATGAAATTAAAAATACATTAACAGTTAATATTATAAAAAATATTAAAGCAAATATTTTAAAGGATAAACAAATAATATACAACAATGAAATTAATCAAGAACAATTTATAGATTTAACAAATAAAATTAATAATATTAAACAAATATATACATAAAAATATTTTATTTCATCTATATATTATGGAAAATAAATATAAAGAACAATATTATAATATTAAAAAAGATAGACGAGAAAATAAACGTATTGAAAAAAGAAAATTAAATGGTGAAGAAGTTATTTTTATTTTTGAAAAAGTATTGGAAAAATGGCCCACCATTAAAATTTATAATGTTATTAAACAAAATAATCCAAATACAAGCTTAAATAAACAAAAAACTGAAGTTATAGCTACAGGAAATTGTAAAGTATATGAATCTGAATTAACAAAAGATAGATACCACTATTATTGTCAATTAAGAAACAAAATATATGAATTAAATGATAAACCCCAAGTTAAAATAATATAAAATCTATTTAATTTTATTAAATGATAAGCTTCCCGTAAATACTATATTGTCTTCATATAATACAATAACAAATATAGTATTATATACATCTATTTTTTTAATAACTTTTAATAAATTAGCCAACATATAATAAGTTTTTACCATCAACTGATGTAATATATTATTTTTGTCAAATATACCCAATTTAAAACGTACTTTGCTTAAATCAGGCAATCCTTTTATTACATTTGTTTTTATATTTTCAATAAATTGCTGTATATATCCTTTTTCTCCATAACAATAACCAAATTCTTTATATGGATTCATAATTTTAACACTATCGATATTTCTATTATCCCATTTTATCTTACAACACATATTTTCATAACATATTTTTTGCCTGTTAGACATTTTTTATAAATAGATATATGATACAAATTATCTTTATAAAATTTAATTCAATTTTAATTATAATTTAGTCATTTTTTGAATTTGATTATAATAATAATTATATTTTATATAATTAATATATGAGTGATAACGAAGACAATGAAGACGAAACTAATTCAAATGTATCAGAACGTTCATCTAACGGTGAATTAAATCCAAGCATTGATACTGTTAGTTTGCCTTATAAACAAAACTTTACGAATGCTGTAGAAAGTCCCGGAGTTGAATTAAGTCAAGATAATCGAGCAAATGGCGTATCAAAGGTAACTATAAAATTTGCTAGAGAAGAAGATATGGTTTTAATGTGTTTATCCGCATTCGTTCACGACTATATTCACGACTATAATTTAGGCACTATGCATTCCCGTGTTATCAATAAAAATACAGAATTATTTAAAAGTTTAAACATTAAAATGGGTTTACAATATTTCAAAACATTTGCTTATAGTTACGGCGGTGCACCAAGAGATATTGCAATGTATAATGATTTGGAGTATTCTGATGTATATAAAGGTCAAAAAAGAGGCGTATATAATTTTAATTTTGATAAAAGTGAAGTTTCAAATACTAAAAATTTAACTGGAGGCGAATTAGAACCAAATGTAGTTGCAGAAGGTCCATTTAATTTAAAGCAAGAATTTGTTAAGAGTCCGGATTCTGATATTTATGAATCAAAAGAACCGAAACAAGTTTCAGAAGTATATGGATTTAGTTTATTGAAACCATTAGTAGGAGGTTTAACAGAAGAAACATTAAATACATTATATCAAAATTATGAAAATGATGCTGACATAATTGCATTACATTCTTCATTAAATACATTTATAGTTACCTATTTGGGATGTAAAATTCGTAATAAAAGTCCATTATTTTCAAATATAATAGATAGCGCAACTAACAAAAAGAATGCAAGCGAACTAACAGATATTTTGAATGCGTTTGATTATTTAATTTATTCCTTTTTAGTAGGATCATCAGATGATTCAACACTTTTAGGATATGCTGATTTATTTATATTATTAAAATGTGCTTTTTGTTACGTGGTAGATAAAAATAATAATAATTTAGGTACAGATAATTTTACTTTGTTAGTTTCATCAGATGTAGTAAACCAATTTATAATGAATTATATTGGTTATCTATGTTGTAATAGCATAGATGAAATAGTGAATTATTTTCCTCAAGTAGAAGAAAAAAGTATTCAAATGGGTGGCACTGAAGAAGGCGAAGAGTTTGAAATTGAAGTTGTTAGTAGAAAGAAAAGGACAAAGAAAAAGGTACCAGTTCCAACATATGAAGTACCGAAGGAGGAGCCAGAATATACATATATATTGGAGCCAGTTGAAGGCTATTGGTCTCCATCTAACAAAATGTATTTTAATATTGCGGAATATGTGTTTATAATGCACAATAATTTGTTAACAACAATATCTCGTGGTATGTTTGTGAAGTTAGGTATATGGCAAAAAATATTTGGTGAAAATTATACATTTGGAAACGAACAAATGAATCAAATAACTTTAGAAAAGTTGAGAGAATTATATCCATTTGAATCAAATAGAAATAATGAATTGTTATGTTTGCAAATATTGATTTTAAAACGTATGTTATTGGAAATGAATCCGGTATATACAGTAACATTTGGTACAAAAATAGATGATGATTTAAAGGATTATTTAGATGCGTTTTATAATGAATTTTATTTGGATAAAAATCAAAAATCAGAACCTTCGCCGAACTTTCCTGAAGAAGTATATAATCCAACTATAGAAGGTCCAGAAGCTATAATAGAAAATTTGCCAGAATTTAATGCTTGTGACGATAACTGTATGGAAGGTGATTTAGAATTAGAAGAAGTATCGGGAGACGAATTAGCCGGCTCAGCAGAGACAGAAGGCGGCGGCCAAATTATGTCAGCTTTAAGACCTAAACCTGATAATAATGTAAATCCAGGTGATATCGAAATGATAAGACGTCCTGATGAAATTCAGGAACCAATTCAAGAACCAATTCAAGAACCGGTTGAAGAACCAGTTGAAGAACCAGTTGAAGAACCAGTTGAAGAACCAGTTGAAGAACCAGTTGAAGAACCAGTTGAATCACCTTTGGAACAATCGGTAGAAGAAATATCCCCTGATTCAAAATCAGTTAATATTAGTTCACCAACTAACAAACCAGTTGGTTCAGATGGTGTTGCATTATTACCTATTTTATTCAATAAACTTAGGAAAATGTATCAAAATAATATTTATGTGATACAAAATTTACAAGCGAGTTCTATTCCTCAAGTGGAAAATAATGGCGCCCAAATAAGTAATTTATATGATTTATTGAAGGCAAATGAAACATTAATAAGTAAAAATGAGGGATATAAAATAGCGGCACCTAAATACAAATTCATAATAAATAATGCAGCAAATATTGCTGCAAATATAAATGGTATGCGTTTGTTTGTTGCAAGAAGAATGTTAGAAGAAATAACGCAAACAATAGAAAGTATAGAAAATGATCCAAGTTTAACTTTAGATAAAATTGACGAAGAATATACCCAAGCATCTCAAGCTGTTGATGAAATAAAGGAAAAGTTAGTTCAGATGGAACAAAAGAAGCGTGCAGCAAGTCAAGGCGACGCAATGTTAACATTAGAAGAGTATAAAGAGCTAGACATTTTAAAGAAAGAATACAAGTCAGCAGAGCGTCAAATGTTAATTCCATTAGAGAATAAATTTTTCTTGCTAACACAGAAATTAGATAATAATGAATTTTACAAAGAATTTGTGGAAAATTATAAGAAATGGTTTCAAGATGCTCAGCCATTTTTTGGATTATATCGTTCTATTAAACGTGGTGTATTTTGTCCCACTACATCAATGATGGATGCAATGGATAACTGTTCCTTGAAGTATGAAGCATCGGAAACGAAGGAAGTAGGAACGTCCAATTATGAACTTTTATATGAAAATGCGGATAAAACCCGACATATATCATATGGTGGTGTCGTATTAAATTACAATAAAACGTTTCCAAATGGTAAGACGCGTCTATGTGCTTTATTAGATTTTAAATTAAAATGTAATTTAGATTTAGGAGAAGATATAGCAAGTGTTAGTACATCAGATATTGCTGTAGTTGAATCAAATGATTTAAAAGCTCGTGTTGCATATGTAGGAGTTGTAAATAGAATGAAGGAAATATATGATAATAGTTTTGGTGAAAGTGAAGAGCGTAATTTAAGTAAAATGTGGGATTCTGTACAGTATAATGAACCTTCTAACCGAACAAATTTTAATAGATTATTAGGAGCCACTGCATTAAAAACAATGGGAGATTTTTTACAGGAATGTCAAGCTTGTTTTAAATGGGGAGGATATATATCTAATTTAAATTCTGTACCAGAAGAAATTAAAAATTTAATACAAAAAGAAGGAATAACACCATTATATAGAAGTGTTAGTAAAAATAATTCAATAGTTCCTTATGATAATTATGGTAACGGTTTGCGTTTAGGAATACAAGGAGATCGTCCATCAGGCTTTAGATCAATTTATATGTTGCTTAATGGTTTAGAAGGTGTCAATGAACAATCAATGACGGGATATATGTATACATCAGCAACTCAGAATCCATCTAGAACGTTATTAGTCGCAAGAAATGAGGGAAAAATAAATGCAAATGGGTTGCCAGGGTCAGTAATATACGTTACCAGAGAGTTACAGAGACCGGATAGATTGGCATTTTTAGGAACATTAAAATACTTAAAAATGGCGGTTAAATTACGTGCATCGAAATCAGGTACAAATGCAGTAAGACAAATTGTTGACCCTGTTATACATTGGTCTAGAGAAGGAGATAAAACATTAGAATCTATGCCGAGAGGAACAAGACAAGAGGCACTCAAAAATATAGCATATAATGATTTATTAGATTATGAAGATTCCGAAATGATGACACGTATTATAGGTAATATACCAGTTGAAGAGCCAGAAACGGAGGAAGAAAAGGAAGCGCGTTTAAAAGCGGAACAAGAAAAAGCGGAAGCAGCGGCGGCTGCGAAAGCAAAGGCAGAGCAAGAACGTAAAGAGAAAATAGAAACAAATACAGCAAAAGAGAAAGAAATACAGATAAAATTAGATGAATTTATGGCACAACATCCAGATTTAGATAATGATATAGAAAATGTAGATGCGGACATTCAAAGACTAACGGGAGAATGGCAGGAGTCGGAAGTATATAAAAATTTAGAAAAACAAATAGAAGAATATTCGAAGGCAGGTCGTAGTGAAAAAGAAAAAAAACAAATATATACTGAATATTTAGCAACAGAAAATTTAATCAATACAGTAACAATGATAATAGAAGATACAAAACGGTTGGAATCAAAACCAGTTGAAAATTTAACAAGAAAAGAAAAGGCAATGGTAACAAGTTTACAACAAAAAGAAGATGAATTAGTTAGTTTAAAGAATAAATTAAAGGAAAACGCGGTAGGAAAATTAGAAGAAGAATTAGAGGCTTCTAAATCTGTTGAACTAACAAATAAAGAATCAGAATTGAAGACATTAAATATGTTAGTATTAGAACGAAATGAACTAACAAAATCATTAAAATCGGTACAACAATCAAGTAGAAGTTTAGAGACAATTATAAGTAAAAATAAAGGAGGAACAAAACATAAAAATAGAATAATAGAAAAAAAACATACAAAAAAAGGAAATAAAATGCGTAATAAACTAACAAAGAAACATAAAAAAGTACGTTTTCATAAGACGACAAAAAAACATATCTAATTTTATAATATGAAAAAATAATATTATAAAATTTAAAATATATAATAAAATAGTTAATTAATTTTCTTCTTGTTCTTCCTCTTCTTCATTATCCTCTTCAAATTCTTGTAATTCATCTGTATTTAATTCCTCAGGCATTTCTTGATATTCCGTTCCAGTCCATTTTACACTCTTACTATTAAATAATACATTCATATTAATAACCTCGGGTTTGTCTTCAGAAGCAAATTTAGTAAATAATGTTTTAATTTGTTGTTCATCTCTAAAACGTGCACTATATTCTTGCTGTATATTATTACGTCCGATACGCCCTAAAGCTTGAATAATTTTTTCTTGTGTTAGTTCTAAATCTTTGCTAATATATCCGTGACAAAACTGATAATTAGTTCCATAAATATAATCACTATCTGCTATAATTAAATATAGTTTTTGTGTATCCGCGAGTTTTTTCATAATTTCTGTGTAAGCAATACTTTTATGCTCTGTAAATACACCAATGCCAAGTAATAGTAATATTTTCCAGCTATCATCAACATCTTTTAGAAGCATAATAGAGGCAATAATATCATCATCAATTTTGCTGGTGAAAGATGTATTGGTGTTAAGTTTATCAGCCCATTTTTGAAGATGTGGTAGTTTATTAGGAACAAATATGTCATCTAAAGCGGCGCGTTTAATAAGAGTCTTTAGACTACTAATATCTTCATTAATTTTTGTTAGTTTAACGCTATTTGTTTTTTCCATTTTATTTTCGGCAATTTTAGAAGCTTTTTTTCTGTCTTTACGTTGGCCAGCACTGTTACCATTTCCAGAGCCACTGGTAATTTTAGCTGCTAATCTTTGTTCTTCAATTTCAAGTTCATTTTCTAATTCGGCAATTTTAGTATTGATTTCATTATTGAAAGAAATTTTATCCATAATATCTTTCATAACCACTGCGGGAATATTTGATTGTTGAATACAAAATTTGGCAATTTTTTGTAGATCATTTGCTAAGAATATAGTGGGTCCATCCTTTAAAGTATAGGCATCTTTAGTCGTAATATATACTCCACTGCTTCCGGGTGATTCCATATTAGAACCATTAGTTGCTGATATTTGTTCTGAAGCTAGTCGTGTAATTTCTTGCCCACTGTATCTTGTCATTGGTTTAATGATTTTATTTCCTTTTGTATCTACAGTATTATTAAATTGAAGGCGTTTCAAACGGTTATTAGTAAAATGAGAATAAATAATAGGCCAAGCATCTGGTTTAATATTATTTAATACACGTAAATAATGTATTTTAATTGATTTCATATCGATATCGTTTACAGAGACAAAATTTCTGGTAAATTTTGATTTACTATTACTGATAAAATTATTATTTTCAACATAAGATATAAAATCAGATGCTTCTTTAAGGTCAAAGTATCGTAATAAAGTTAAGTTGCAATTACAATGTTCTACAACGGTTAAAATATCTGAATAATTTGAATGTAAATAATGTGGCATAACAATGTATCCATTATTATCTAATAATGGTATAGTTTTTCTGCAATCGTGACTAACAATATTACTAATATTTGCATTGCTGAACTTTTCGTGAAAATCAGAAATAGTTTGTGTTAATTCTTCCATTTTAGGTAATGTAGCAGAAGAAAGGACAAAATTTGGAATCAAATTCTGAGACCAATTCTTTTTAATTACTTTATGTAAATCGTGTGTTTTATAATCCATAGTAATAGTTGGTTCATCCCAATAAGTAACAATATTGTGTGCTTCATTAAATGCAAGCATATAATACATTGCAGGAATATAAGAACGAATATCACAAATAATGATTTCAACTTTGTCACCAACTGTGTTATCAACTTTTTTAATTTGGCCGGTGCGTTTATTTACGGTATAATCAGTAGCAGCAAAGTAATGTAATCTAACATCTTCGGCACTGGAGCAACCAAATGCAAATGCGATTTTCTTTTTAATTGAAATAGCGGAACGAGCTAAAGCAAGACCAACGTGACGTGCAGCGCAGACAAATATAACTTTGTATTTTTCGGATAATCCAAGTGGAGTTAATGTTTTTCCAGTGCCAGTAGGAGCAATATATAGTATTAGTTTTGGGTCAGACGATTTAATACAGGTAAATATTTCTTTTTGATGTTCGTATAAATGTAAATCATTATATTTTAAAAGATTTTTATTTTTTTCAATATATTCAGCTGAATTTTCTAAAATATACATTAAGTTAGCATCTGATTCATAATTACTAAGGAAACATTTAATAATATTAATAATAATTTTATTAACTTTTTCGACATTATTTTGTACTAAAATATTAAGAGTATAATAATAATAATGCCATTTGTTTTTTGATTCAAATTTGTATTTAACCATTTTTTCGAGATTATCGTATAAGATAAATTCGTAAATATTATTAATATTTTCTCCGCCGATATCAATTTTATTAACTCGAATTTCATCGCCACTTTTAAGTTTAACTATTCCGGCAACTGAAATGTTATATTCGGAATCAGTTTTTAGGTCGTGTTTTTTAGAAGTATTAAATGTGATAAAATTGGTGTTAGTATCATTAACAAGGGATTTAATTTTGTCGGCAAAATATTTGACATATAAGAATTCTTCAATTTGAGGGCTATATTCGATTTTAAGATAAGTGAATAATGAATTAGTTTTATTAATTTTGATATGAACATTATGAAATCCTTTAATAATAAGATTAAGAATTTCTTGTTCGGAATCGGAGACAGGAATTTCAATAGAATCCCATTCAGACTTTGATAATTTTCTTTGCTTAAGATCCATTTTAAATGAGTTGTATGTAATAGTAATATGTCATTATTTCTTTATATTATTTTTATTTCAATTTTTTATCCACCTTTGAAAAGGTGGAGCCAAAC
>JACCDO012299536.1_pt1 | contig 13492 bp, 9 predicted proteins | sample 7446101 | NCBI WGS metagenome assembly JACCDO01 (sample SAMN15323440, study PRJNA562643) | freshwater metagenome | isolation source: river surface water | place: USA:Blue River Watershed | collected 2017-08-16
GAGTACCTGATGTATCTAGTGCAAGTCCTTTCGGCTGTTTGAATGTAGCCGATGTTGCAGGGCCTCCGTCCCCACTAAAACCTGACGTACCAGTTCCTGCAAACGTGGATATTGTGCCTGTCGACGCTGCTACCTTACGGATGACATGATTAGAGCTTTCGCCGATGTACAAATTGCCTGAAGAGAAAGCATTTAGGTGATATTAAGCTATGGAAAGCGAATTGTGAGGTATGGTACCGGACGAATCTACTGCTAGCCCCTCTGGACCATTCAAGGCGGCTGACGTCGCTGCGCCACCATCACCACTGTAACTGCTAGCGCCCGTTCCCGCAATTGTGGTGATAATCCCCGTTGATACCGTCACCTTCCGTACACGATTATTATTAGTATCAGAGACGTACACGTTGCCTACCGATGTAGAGATCAAATGAGTCGAAAGCTATGAAGATGACAAGATACAGTTTTACCCGATGAATCTACTATAACACCGTATGGAATGGAAAACGTAGCCGATGTCGCTGCTCCATTGTCACCACTGTAACTGGTACTACCGGTGCCCGCAATCGTAGATATTATACCCGTTGCTACCGTCACCTTTCGAATGCGGTTATTATTACTATCAGCAATGTACACGTTGCCTGCAGAATACAGAAAACAACAATTGAAATGAAGAAACTAGGTAATAAAGTATGAAATGTATATTGTACCTGATGAATCAAGTGCGGCGCCATACGGAACATATAATGCAGCCGATGTTGCAGCCCCTCCGTCACCACTGTAACTCGCAGTGCCCGTTCCCGCAATTGTGCTGATTATAAATGTCGTGCTCGGGCCCAAGGATGGAAAACACGTTGGAGGACTAGAAACGACTGTTGGTAATAATGTGGGAGCAGCGCTAGGTGCGGTTTCTATTGCTGAAGCTATCGCCCTAGGATATCTCAGTCTCACCGATGATGCTGCTGCAATATCCCCAGCGTATCCAGAAGTCGTAGAACTATCAGCATACGTAGTAGTTATATCCGCTTGAATCAACGCCAAGTATAGAAACCCAATAAAAAGAGAGAGAATAACCGACCGCACTGACATCCTCAATGACGAGGCGTGTCCTGGAAGCCAGAGCGAGCCCCTCCAAGCCGGATAACGTCCTACTTGCTGTTATTAAAACTCCCAATGCTTCAAAACTCAAAACTCAGTTGGCGAATAGGGATTAGGGACCTTTACGAGTAGCCTTATACGCCCTAGCAATCAACTAAATGTAACAATTAGTTAGTGCTGTAGGTATATAGATGCTGATCTATATGCATCAAAATGCTTAGTATACTTCTCTGCGCGTGCGCGTGGATAAGTCTAGTTATTTTGGAACGTTGAAGCAGCTCATCATTATTTGTCAAGACTAATGATAGCAATTTCATCGATATGTGCCTTACATTACATGTACCATATATACTCATTTAAATTTGGTTAAAACTCATTTTAACTAAAATAACCAAATATAGGTGTGGACCAACAATACAAAATTTTTAAGGGAAATTGCAATCTAATCAAGGTTACCTTCCGTATTGTGCACCAATTTGTTTTATTTTTCAAACAACAAGGTAATAATATAGGCATGAGCGCGCCTATATCTGTTGGACCAGCGCCAGGAAGGCCTAGCAATGACTCGCCTAAGCGGGGCGCAGCGAATGGTATCAAGCTAATTCAGTACCAGCCTGCTTGGAGCTATCACTGTTTGCTGCGGTTCAAAGGGCTTGCGTACACTACAGAGAATGCAATACTACCTGTGAGTATGGGCAAGACCCTGCCTTGTTTAATTGATGGAAACTACGTGGTCAATGGTCACCAAGGAATGGAGCATTTGATTGATAATACACTAGGTAATGATAATAGTGAAGGGGATGTCAGTAATTTGGAAGATTTTGCATACGCCGCGTATATAGAAAATCACCTAGCGCAAGTTCTCACTCAAATGAAGAATATTTTGAATTATGATCGACATGAAATATTAACGAGTCATTCCTTTATAAACACATGGATGTTATGTATTTATCGCAATGTTTACTCATATTTTCATCAAGAAAAGAAACAAATTGTAAGTTATTATGATAATTCATGCGTCAATTACCGCTATGAAACGTTCAATTTACTAGAATTAGAGAATAAATTGCATCGAACATATCGTGTGATTGATGCATTGTTGGTCAAGCACAACGGATACTTGTCGGCTTCATTGAAGACTCGCAATCAACGAGGAATTGCAGATGCAACACTTTTTGATCACTTAGCAAATATTTTTTTAATAGAAAAATCAAAAATATATTCCAAGAATATATTATCTCTGGATGAAGGAGAATCACCTAGTAGATACGACGGTATACACTCTTTTTTCACATCGATCAGGCAGGAGTACTTCTACGGCAACAGCAAGCCGGAGCACGTCCAAGCGGTGAAAACGTTGCTGAATAATCAGTTTTTAAAGTGTAATAATAAGTTGAATGGCGATTTACTGAGTAGTTGGGACCGTCCCAGTGCAGCTGCCGTGGAGGCTGCCGTGGTGGTGAACAGCATGGACGAGGCGGTGCAATACAGGAAACCGTTAGAAAGTATAGAGACGTCAGAGCCCTGCAACACACTCCAATCCCAAGTATACAATCATCTTGGACATATCTACTTGGGCGTAGTGGTGTCGGTGCTCACTTACTCCTACTTACAATCTGTAAATATAAAGAGATGATAATGATTATTAAGGGCGACTTATTTAGTAATTACACAACTTTTTTGCCTTGTACAAAATCCGATTTCGCTGCAGCGACAGCGTCGGGCTTCAAACTTGGTATGATCTTGAGTAAACGCCACGCATTATCCATGATTTTACTCTCTTCAAAAACACTTTCACCACCCATAACACGTTGGAAGCGATCGAATTTTGGAGTAATAAACACGTGCGCATTGAATAAGTTGACCCACCATGAAGAGTAGCTGTCGCACATTTCTCCCCAAGTAACCATGTGCAATCTACACGATTTATCATCGATTGGTTCAACTTTTGATGCATAATATTGTACGGCACGAACTAATGGACGCTTGACAGGATCGACAGGATCAACATAAGGGGTTGTTTCATCTAATGGAACAATATTTTGATAACGACTTCCGCCTGGACGTAATGGAGATAGTGATGACTTCGATATAAGTATCATTTCTTTCTTATGAACAATATCTAACGCTACAAATTCTCTTCGTTTTATTGGATACTTCCATTCGACACGATTCATCATCAATTCGTATGGTGATGATGAGTCCCAATGTTTTGTAGCTGCTGGTTTTTCAATGTCCTTGAATTCAGGTCTAGTTACCCATTTAAAATTATCAACATTTCTGTGATTCACTAAATATTCATCAATTGATTGAAATCCTTCTCTACTTATTTGAAATTCGTAAAACTTCTCTGCTGAAGCTGGAATAATGCCTACACCTCTTACAAGATGAACCCCCGATTTTGCGTATCCACCTGATAATGGAATAGTCTCAACCTTGATATTCGGATCCATGACATCAACTGACTTCCAATTGGCCTTGCTATTGAACAATCGGTGCGCCTCCTGCATGCAACGATCAGCGAGCAAGCTGGCTGAGAGGTCGTCCACGACCATCTCCTCGTCGATGAGATGCTCAGTGGCCATTCCTTCCGTCTCGGACCAGTCCTGCGCTAATGTGGCTCTCAATGACACTCTTTGGGTCCGTTGGAGACCAACAATGGCGCGTTTATTCGCGGTAGGAGTGACGCGCAGCGCGGCGGCGGCGGACAGCAGCGCAATCACACACAGCGACCAAAATAACATATTTTCTGGTTGTATTTCAGGTTTGATTTTGTTCAATGACTTGGCAAAAGAGGAAGCGGCCCGCCGGTACGTCTCCGCATTTATGTCTCTATCATAGAGACTCACAGAGTAATCAGTGGAAGGAGCCGTTGCAGAAGAGTAAACACCAGTGGAACTATTGGCAGTCAAGTAGTAACCAGCAATCATGCAATCAGCAATCATGCAATCATGCAGTCAGTGGAACAGTAAGTAGTGGAACAGTAAGTAGTGGAACAGTAATCAGTGAAACAGTAATCGGTAATAGATACAATAATGCAAGTAGCGATAGGGGCAGCAAAGTAGTGCTTGTCCCAAAGCTATTAATTAATCCCTACTTGGACATTCGGTAAAATTACCGGTATCTAGTCTATCTTCAGAGTGAGAGACTGTGAGTGACCGAGTGAGAAAGAGTCGTGGTCGTGTGGTGACAAGGTCGGTTCTAGATTAAATGGAGGGTAAAACATCCAGACGGCTGCTGAGGCAGTTTGAATTACTGTTTCCTGTTCCCACAGAGCATCATATGCCTCACTTCGACGAATTGTACGACCTCATTGGGGCAGTTAATGGGACGGACGCAGAGATTAACGACTTGCTGCTGAAGATCAATCATATTTATGGTCAGTTCCACGATATGCCGTCCAATCTAACCGTGACGAAGCGCGAGTTAGTTGCAGTGATCTTTAAGAACACTAATTTTTTATCATTATCATCGTTATTAAACTTAAAATTGGAAGATTTTATTGAGTTATTGAAGTTATTAAATCCTCGCGGTGTAGATTATAGTAAGTTTTCTTGTAGACAAATTTTAAAAAGTGAAATAGAGTTGAAAAAGGAATTAAATCAAGCACAAGAACAATGGAAAATTAGTTCTAATCAGTTACGAATAAAGTTAAATCAATCGAATTCTCCGATGATTAACGAATATAAGGATATATTAGCTACTGCTGATTTCGATGAAGTCTTTGCTAGTTTAGTGTCGACAATACATCGGAAGGAGGAAGAATTGGGTGTCACTCCCACTATTGACATTAAGCAAATGAATGAGATGGTAAAAGACATTACTACAGCTCAATATGAGCTTTACGAACCGTTTACAGATCGATTTATTGACAATATATTAACCGAAGCAACCAAAACGGTCTTAAATGCTCGTGAATCAGGCGAAAATCCTGATGATTATGATGCTTTACGGTGCTTTGAAGAGGCTACAAAATCTTACAAAAGCAAGCTGGCAAACCAACTGCAGGAGATCCTAAGTGTCGACGCATCAGAGATCGGTGACAAGCTTAAGCAGACTAATGCCGCGTACCACGACGAGTTGTCAAAATTCACTTATTTTATTGAAACCAGTACAAAACAATGGTTAGAATCGCATCAAGATCGCAATATATCAGCCAAATTTACGCAGATTGCAGAGAAGCACCTGCAAGAAATGGTTGTCTACTCCAAGTACGTCTCGGATAAGTACTTGCAATTGATCAACAAACAGAAGATGCTGATGATACGAAGCTTACAAAAGAATAAACAACTGCATTCAGTGTCAGCAAGTTCTGAACTAGATGTGTATAAGATCAAAACAATAACCAAGAAGTTGAAAAAGGTGCAGTACATGGATGACGTAATAAAGAAGCACGAAGTTCAAGCTAGCAGTCCTACCGGAAAAAAAACATATACTACAAGCAGTATGAGCCCTGCGACTTTTACTCTCACAGAATCCCTCAGTACTCAATCCATCCAATCGCGCTTGGACGAGCTCAAGAAGCAACGCGAAGAATCACTAGTAAATAATGAAACTATTTTGTAAAATAACACATTGCAATTTCCACACCTCTGTTACTCCCTTGGAACGGCACAGGAGAAAACAAGGGATTATCAGTTGCGCTCGACAGTGAACAATAAGCACTCATTTGCAGTATTGCGCGTTATTACGCACACATTCGCACGGTTATAGTGTATTGCAGTGTGTAACGCGCAGCTGGTAGTCGGTGTCGCAGCCGAGACGCGTTGTCGCATTCGATAGTGTAAACACGCACGCACTTACAGTTTAGTGTAGTGTGTAACAAGTAGAGTAACGCGCAGCAGGCAGGCAGTGTCGCAGCCCAGGTGCATCGTGAAGCAACGATGGACCGATCGGTGTTGTCGCCACGCACTGACGAAGCAAAAAGCGATGTCATCGTGAAAGAATTGTATAATTATATAAGTGAAAATATTGCGACATTTCGTCATATATCGAGTGAATATGAAGGTGTTCTCAACAAAGATGCGGAAAAACTATATAAAAAATTAAATGCTAAATTTATACGTGCTATTAAAGCAGATACCGATGTGAAGGTGTTATTGGAACAATATGGTTTTGATAGCCAATTGAAGGGCTATGAAGTGATGGTAACTATGGATCTGGAATCATTTAATAGGGCGCTAGGATCACTCTATCTAAAAATCATACATAATCAAAACATTGAAATGGTTTATCAGGAAGATTTAAATGGTATATTGCCGGTTGGCACTAGTAGCAGTAAAAGGCACACGATAAATACATCAGGTGGTGTAGTATCCACGATCGCCAGAATGTCTAGGCAATTATCCATAAAAATCGAGCCAGAAGAAGACGCTTCAAAGAAAAGTAGCGGTAAAATAACTGCTAGACGGTCGTCGGATGCACCATCGTCCGGTAGGTATCTGGCTAATAGTCGTTCGCCACTTATCACTCCAATTACCTCCCCTTCCTCTGGACCGCCATTTCTTTCCACACTGGCCAAGCAACAGAGTAAGTGCGACATATTGCAGAGGAATATGTCTGGAAGAGGCGCTTTCAATGATTTCCACGACATCGAATCACCACATAAAAAGAAATCACCAATGAAAAATTTCAATGATAGTCTCCATTCCAAGGAGGAGATAGCATTCGTGGAGGCTTACTTCTCTAACCTGGTCATCTCTTACCTATTAGCGAAGCATAAAGCAGAGAATCTGAGCAACGTGGTCGCGCCCCCCGTGGGGCATCAGTCCGTCACCGGCTGCATCATGATCGTGGACATATCAGGCTTCACTAAATTTTCATCGAATATGTGTAGCAAGGGCGCCGGTGGCCTGGATCAGTTACACACTTTGGCGGAGTCATTTTTCCAGATAATTATTAATAGAATATATGAATATGACGGTGACGTGGTCGCCTTCGCGGGTGACGCACTTATCTGTTTATTTCAGAATGATGTGGGTAATGATGTCACCATGAATAGCGTCAAATCGTGTGTTCGTGCGATCAACTGCGCGATGGCAGTGGCGGAGATATGCACCAACAACCTGACATCCCACATAGGTATATCACATGGTACTCTTCATGTCTCGATGCTTGGTGAAGGGGATTTGTTCACGCCATTATTGACGGGTCAATGCATTAAAGACTTGTCTAATTGTCTTGATACCGCCAAATCGAAGCAAGTAGCCGTTACGAAATCATTTTATGACTTAGTTGTTAATGCAAATAACAAAATTGATAGTATTCAAGTCGACTTGAAGGTGGATAATTTGTCGCCCTTGAACTGCTACGTAGTGCGGGGTATCAGCTACAACGAAGCAGCGTTACAACTCAATCAAGCAACCACGTTGCGCGCCAAGCTGTTGAACGATGCGTTCCAATGCGGAATACTGATGAAGTACAGTCAGTATTTGGTACCGAGACCTGTAATGAGTGCGTTGCTCCTCGGAAGTGCGGTTTACTTATCCGAATTGAGAGAAATTACTACTATGTTCCTCTCCCTCGATACGTTTCAAGACGAATTCCATGATAATCCCGTCAAGTTGCAGCCGTTATTCCAGATTATGTCCAGCATCCTAGCGAAGACGGGTGGGTTTCTGCGCCAATTCTTGGTGGATGACAAGGGATGTGTGCTTATCGCCTTCTGGGGGGTGTCGTCCTATACCTTCAACAACAACAGCAACCGCGCATTGTTCTGTGCGGCGTTGATGAAGAGCCAATTCCAATCAATATCGCACAAGGTTAGTATCGGCTTGACCACTGGTGATGTGTACTGCGGGAATCTAGGATCGCCGGTCAGGAATGAGTTCGTAGGGATTGGTGCACCAGTTAACTTAGCTGCCAGGTTTATGGCCAAAGGAAACGGTAAAATACTACTAGATGCAGCGACGTACCACCAATTGCCGGAGGAAAGCAAGAGGAAATGTCAAATGCTGGAGAAAATTCAATTTAAAGGAGTGCAAGAGGCTATTGCTCCGTACCAGTATGCCAGTGACGACGTTCCGGATGTGCTGACGTTGGATGGCAACGACACCAATTACGCGTTGCATATACTGCTTAAACGGCACACTAGAAGCACGCTGACGACTAGATTAGATAAAGTCTTTTATCAACACCGCAGGAACGTGGGCGGCACGGCTGGTCTATTGTCCAACATGAAGAAGCATGCAACAGCAGCAGACAACCTGGTGCTCAGTACAATCGTCGTTGGTTCGGGCATTGAATACATTGCGGCCAAGTACTACAAGTCGCGTGCTTTACAACGTGGTTTCACTGTGATCCATCTCAAATGCACTCCCGGCGACGAGATGCTGCCCTATGGGACAGCTCAGAAGTTGTTGGACGAATTGATTCGCATTTATAACTCCAATAAGGAAGACGGTTCAAAGACGCAACAAGCCAATAATAATTCGGCGAAACGCAAAGAGAATCTAGAGAGCATCCTCGCGAAACTATACAAAGACGACCTGAAAAGCGAAGTGGAGAGTCGCGACGCGATGGAGGTGTTCTATGACACTATTAGCCATCGCCCCTCGAAGCCGACTGGGACCAAGTCGAAAGTAGTGCCTCTGGGGAAGTACTTTACTGCTTTGGTATCGTTTTTATTACACAATCGTCTTGTCTCCCTCATCATGGAGGACGCGCATTTCTGCGACGAGTTATCCTGGACCGAACTCAACTTGATCTGCTCGTCAACAAGCATATTACTGTCCAATCTGTTCACCATGCAGGTGCCGTTGGCGTCGTTGACAGCCGTGGCACGATCCAATCGAAGACGGTCATCCATTGCGCAACTGACGGATTTTATAGCAGGGTCCTTTGTCCCGGCCAATAAAGACCCCGATGATCCCCCCGAATCCGCCGAGACGATTGCAAGTAGCAAGTCCGATATCTCCACGATCCTCCTCGATTACTTCAATAGTATCAGCGGTAATGCATCGGATACTTCGACGTACAAGCCATGCGCTGGTTGCAAGGGGATTGTGCTCAACGCCAACTCCAACATCATCGAAATGAAGGATTTAACGCGCGATGAAATCCTGGAAATTTTGCAATATGAATTGAAACCGTCCAAAACGAACATTGCGGCTGCAGCCGATGACGCCGATAGAACCGACACTCCCTCGGAACGATTGCAGATGATTATCTCCGATACCGTCGTTGATGCCGTCATGGAGGTGAGTGGTGGTAACCCATATTGGACGAACGCAGTCGTCAAGTTTATCCGAGATAACGGCTCGAACCAGTTCATGAAGACCTTGTCTTCCATCGACGAAACGGATGATAATTTCAGATTGAGTACCGACGCATCGTATAAACTGAGGAATTTAGATTTCAAACGAGTCAATAGTACCAAGAGAGACAAGCTGCTTAAGAGGCTGATCGCGTACCAAATGGACAAGATCGACTCCGTGGATCAGACCGTCATCAAGCATTGCGCGGTGATAGGGGAGGTGTTCGATGTAGAGATGCTAACCGGTATCGTACCAACTAGCTTCACTAAAAAGCGGACTATTGATGACATATTAGAGAGCCTAGTGAGTGCGCGGTTCATTTACTTCGTTACTTCCGTGCCGAACAAGATATTCCGCTTCCAAATCTCCCTCATCCAAAGTACGATCTACGAGTTAATCCCGCCGTCGGATGCGCAGAACATACACCAGTCTGTGTGCGACTACATCGAGGTGAACTACAAGTCCAGCATCCGATCTCATTACGCGACGTTATCGCTGCACTATAATCACATCCACAACATAGTAGCCGACGGATCCAAGCGGAAACAAGCATTTCAATACACTATTAAAGCAGGGGATCAGTGTGTGAGTAGAGGTGCGTATAGCGCCGGTGCAGAATTTATTTATAATACATTACAAGTAGCACAATCAATAGACGATTTTCAAGTACTCGCACGGGTAGTCGAGTGCGCGATGATAGAGTTGCGAGGGTTTTCCCGAAGAATATCGCTGGTTACCCGCGCGAGTAACAACGGGGAACGCAGGAATGACCAAGAAATTATTGCTATTTACACGCTTTTGAAAAATGAAATACATAGAAAACTTGCGGAAGTTGATGGCGATAGCAAGAAACACCTAGAGAATGTCAACGGCTCGTTTAAGCTGTCGACGGCGGTATCGTTTAGTGACCGGCAAATGAGGCAACGCAATTCCTTCATTCGTTGGACGTCGGAGTACTTCGGCAGCACTGGCGCGGACGCGGAGGAGGAGGAGGAGGAGAAAAAAAGAAGTAAATGTTGTATAATTTCGTAGTGGCGCGTGTAACACCACTGTATAATATGTAAATACGACTTATTGTTGAGGCTTCCCTATACTCAAGTCACAAACACGCCAGCAGTTCTCTCTTTGGTCTTTATATATTCCTTTATGCTTTGGCGAGTATTTGACTGACTTTATTCCAGATACAGACAGATATTCGGGTATTCTGTCGGGGTAATTTAATGCTGCAGCAAGCGGAAATTCTGTTTTATATACTGCCACGATCGCTTTATCATGCGCGATAGCTGCTTCTTCAGCACTCCCATACTTTTGATCTAAGACTTGTTTAATATAATTTTCTCTTTCAATTTTCTCACGATGATTTTGCTGCTCTTCAAAACCTTTTAGTACACCTTCGCTGTGATGTAGCATATGAGAAACCGTTAACAGTAGCATGGAGTGATGAACGCCTACTCGACCAGATAATTTTCTCAGAAATGGAATAGTTTCAACAACTTCTTCGAATAGATCGATCAAAATAAACATAAAGCAAAGCTTGCTTAGTGTATCCTTGAGATTTCTGCGCATTAAATCGACGAATCCATGAGACTGAAGCCTCTGCATGACACGTTTCATGCCGCCCGCAGTCACCGATATTTGTGATGAGGTCTCGGCGAAGCTGGTGCAGCAGATCGCGAAGAGGACGGTGAGGATGAGAAATGTGCACATTTGTGACGCTTCTTCTTCGTATCTGCAAATTTGTTGCTAAAGCAATGGTATAAATGAATCTTTTATTCAAAAAAGATTTAAAATTGGATTTTTTTTAAAAAAAGGTACCGGTAGTAAATGTAAAATATTTGAAGATCCACACCCTGTACCGGCGTATTTAATTTACAATAAAAGTAAGGCTAAGCAGTTAGCAGCAGCGGCAGCAGGTGATTAAACCAACGAGTTCCATTATGATGGAACCAAGAGACATTTTGTTGGTATCTGGTCCGATTTTAGGTGGCGGAGCATCACAAACTATGTCCTCGCGTAGCGTGTTGGCGATATCGAGGACGTATCTAGTGCCAGTTGCATTGCTGCTGTCTAACTTTGAGTACACGGCATTTAACTCAGTGACAGGGACAACGGAAATGTCAGGGAATATTTGATGTTTGTCACAAAGATTGATCACCTCTTGTGTTTCGCGGATGCTACCAATACCACTCATCTTAATCCTTGAGGTGCCTCCCACCATGGGGTCAAGAAACATTGCGGCGGCAAGTCCGGCGTGAAGTCCAAGTATTATTTGGATACCTTTGGATGTCAATAGGCTTTGATACATAACATAGTTGTGGTATGAAGGAATGGTGTTCAATATCAAATCTAGAGTACCCTTAGCGCCAGTCATTTGAGCCTTATCGGTAGAAACAACAAATAAATCGGCACCACACTTCATAGCCAACTCCTTTTTCGCCGTTGATGTTGATATAACCGTAACTTTGGCACCAAGAGCTTTTGCGATGCGAACACCCATCTGACCGAGACCTCCTAGTCCTAGAATTCCAACATTGCTACCACTTTTGATTCCATGCGTGGACAGAGGAGAATACATGGTAACACCAGCACACATAACTGGTCCTGCCATTTCTAATGGATAACTCTTTGGAATTAAAATTGCAAATTTATAGTGAACCACCATCTTATTAGTATAGCCTCCAAGGGTTAATTTGGTGTCTCCAGCAACAGCTGCTCTCCCAAATTTATTCTCCCCTTGATACGTACCAGTATTCTCTTTCAAACATTTATGCTCGTTACCTGCTTTACAATTCTTGCACTCCAAACAAGAATCTACCATACATCCAACGCCAATACTGTCACCAACTTGAAATCCTGTTACTTTTGCACCTACATTTGTGACGATCCCAGCTAACTCGTGGCCTGGAACCATTGGGTATTCTAACTTCTTGATTCCAACAAGATGCCCAGCTGCATTATGCAGATCCGAGTGACATACACCACAATATTTCATCTGAATCTCGATGTCTTCGTCGCCCATTGGGCGTCTGTGTAACTTCATCAGCTTGAAGTCACAGCGATTGTCGCTGCAGCCCATGCAAAGCACCTCCATCGTGTCGTTGACTAGGTGATAGAAAAAATGAATGAGATAGTACACACTGACGCTATAGTGACGCACCACTAGGCATGCAGTGGTCCCTGGGACCAGGTCCCATACACTACCTGATGTAGTTTTAATCCCTGGGATTATGTCAAATTCTATATGATACAAATATTAACAAGCGTTACGAATAAAATTTGATTATTTAATCTGTTTTGAAAAATAAAATTATTAGATATTCACTGAAAGTGAAATATAAATTAGTTGCACATAGTTTGTGTCACTTGGTCCGAAACATATCACGTGCGCATGCTTGCTGTCTACGCCTAGTTGCCGATATTATTGTATCTGCAACCGTAATAGCCGTTATTGATGAAGTAACTGTAAGAACCAGTTGATTCTCGACATACATCGCCCCAGTCATGTTCCGCATACTCGTAAAAGTTATCGGAGTCTATCCAGCCACCAAATAGCAGCACGTGGTGATCAGGGGCTAGTATAGCATCACCTTCTTGCATTTCCGATTTACTAATTTTGGTACATATCGAAGGAAAATCTTGCGTTACATAGCTTGTTCCAGTTTCCCAACAGTACGAAACATATCCACTGCAGTCCTGTCTATATCCCATATAATAATCACTTTGTGAGTAAGGTACTTGATCGGCGACCCATACTTTGGCTCTAGACATCACAGTGGCTCGTGAAATTCCACCAGATGAACCTGATACACAGCATTGAAGATCAGAAGGGCCAACACAATACCCTGAAACAGACTTCCCACCTTTCGAGGAACACAAAGAAGTTTGCATACAAGTACCACTACCACTTGGAGTTGAACACGAGGCTTTTGTGCAGCATTTTATATCGCTACTTCCAGGACACAAATTACTAGTAACTGTCCCAGAACAGCATCCTGCGGAGATACTCACGCAAGCGCCAGAGTAACCTGAAACACTGCAGGTGTCCGCGTAGCTACACGAGGTACTATAATTGCTGTACAGAGCGGCTACCTGTGCCAGCAAGGCGAAAACAATCACAAAATACATGAGGTTGAAATACTTCA
>JACCDO011666080.1_pt1 | contig 13489 bp, 9 predicted proteins | sample 7446101 | NCBI WGS metagenome assembly JACCDO01 (sample SAMN15323440, study PRJNA562643) | freshwater metagenome | isolation source: river surface water | place: USA:Blue River Watershed | collected 2017-08-16
TAGTGGATAGGGTCTCTTGAGGTCAATGAATCGATGTTGAGCTAGTAAATACTGTGAATAACGCACCCGTTTGGTGGAGAAAACCGTTGTGTAAATAATTACTGAATGACTCAAGTGCTAGCAGCCGTTTTTTTCATTCTTATTCATTCACGGTGTTAATTGCGACGTGAAGTAACATACCTACGACACTATTTATCTGTCAGCCTCTGGCGGGCGGTGGATAGGATTTCTAGTCCCTCGAGTAAGACTCAACGAAGATAAAAATCAACTAAATAAATTTATTTATTCTTTCAAAGAATCTATAATTTATACTTCTACTTATGAGTCAGTCAATATAAAATAATAACTTTAATTTCCAAAACTAAAGTATATTCATCAATATTCACATTCATATCACAATTCAACGAAACACTTCAATATATAGGTGGGAGTTCAAGTGTGGCAACACGGTTAAATTTTTCAGTAGAATATTTTTTCTTTGCTGCTAATAATTTCCTTTTTGATGCAGTTTCTTGTTCCTCACTTACATGTTTTATAACAACTTTTGCTGTTTCAAGTAAATCACGTTCACTTACACCAGTATAACTAACAAAACTAGGTAGCCATACAGGACCGGAGGTAAGTGCTGACCCATATTGAAACTTCTGCTGCATTAATGCTAGATAAATACATGCACAAACAAAGATGTGGGGTTTGACACGCAGAGTATCGTATTCTTGTAAGTTGCGTTCTGCGTAATAATATGCTAAATTACGAGTACGTTCTGATGCTTTAATAAAATCTAAAAATCTGATTAAAAAATGATAACCAGTTGGGACAACCAATTGGTAATTTAATTTATTCAAGATATCAGACTCGGTTTTAATGACCTCTTCGCGACTGTACGCTTTGTCAGTCATATACACACAATCGTCCACTTCTGGTGGATAAATTTCTTCGTATTTACAAGCAATAAGTAACGAGGCAATACCTATTAATTGTAATTTTTGACGAATAATAGTCACCTTAGATAAATAACGATCCAATATATTTACACATAACCATAGAGTTGCTGGATGTAACTTAAACTTATTATGAACTTCAATTAACCAATCGATTAAGATAGCTCTCATTCGATAAGTGATATCGGGTTGTCTCATCATGTACAAAGGTGGAGAAAAGTCCTCTTCCAACTTAAAGAATAGGTGATACATATCATCAATATAATCAGAGCATAATGCAGGATCGGTATTCTTTTTCGCAGCTGGTAATGTACGAACTAATTTTGGTTTAATAAATGGTTGAACAGTTGCAGGAACTAACACGCTTGGAGGACCAGCTGCGGATATTGCAGTTGGTGCAGTCACGGCTTCCTTTACTGGCGGAGTTGGCAGCTTATCATTTAAACTAGGTACTACTTCCGACACCTCTTTCTCTTTTGATGCACTATTACTACTTTTTGCAACCAATTCTGATTTACTAGTTGATGTATTAACAGCAGTTACATCATTATTGGTAGTGACCTTGGCGTTGACGTCAAGAACATCTTCTGATACAACTTTGCACACAGGTTTAAGGGCAGATACTGCATCTTCATTTTTAACAACCTTGAGTTTCTTGACGTTAGGATTTATATTCTCACCACCATTTCCATCAAGACTAACTCGTTTATTGGTTCCTTTAGTATTTTTAGAGCCAACTAGATAAATTAATATTAATATGATGTAATTTAAATCATTATGATATATAGATTACCTAGTTTTGTAACAGCATCCATTGCATTTGATGCTAATTTAGTTGCTCTATTACTAATATCACTTAATGCACCTCTCTTGGATCTGGTTTTTATACCACTAGTTTCATCAACACGTTTATCTAAGCAATTAAATAAATAATTAGTATGTAAATATAGAATAATAATAAAAACTGAAGAAACGTAGCATAAAGATCTGCTACTAAAGTATCCAGTATCCATTACATCATTGTGCATATAATCAACAACTGAGGCAAAGTAATTGAAGATATTATGTGGTCGTTAGCAAGCAATCGTAGTGGGTGGTATTAAACAACCATAACGAGAAGAATGCCATCAAGCAGTATCAACCATCTTCTGCATGCAAGATCAACGAACTTTCAATCGAGGCAACCAACAAATAGAGGTGAGCTTACCTTCCATCTTGAACAGATTCGTGCGCTGAACAACAGCAGCTTACAGAGCCAGTGACTAGCGGTGGAGCTCTGAAGCCAATCCAAAGCACACACGACCAAAAGCCGTTTAAATTTTATATTTTGAAATTTACCTATTCAAACAAAAATTACCCCTAACCCTGTACTGTTCACGACTTTATCTCAAGTAATTAGAGTACAGAAGTCTGAGATAGAATGTAACAATGTTCAAATATGATCAATACTTTCTAAATTATATATTTACTAGATTTTAGTAGGTATAGTTGAAATTAAATACGCAGAATATTTTGAAAAAATAGTATAAATACAAGTATATTATTATTTATTTCCTATTAAATCGAAGTTGTGACTCTATATTTAATTATTTGAGATTTTAAGGAGAGTTCATTTGTAGGGATTAGTACCCGCTGAGCTTTGAATCTTTGACTGACACAAACTTTGAAAGAAATTTGACATCGAAGGAGAAAGTTCAGAGTACTACAGTAAACGAATGGAAGACAAAATTAGTGCATTAAAAAGAAAAATATCTTCGAATGATTTGGTATCTCACGTAGACCTATCGAATTGCGGACTGAAACAATTTCCTTTGAATGAGTTGTTGCCGCTACAAAACTCATTGGTTTCTCTCAACCTGGGTGGTAACGATATTGATTGCCTTAAAGAAGAGGAAATTTTAATATTTCAAAAGTTAAAAATATTATTTTTTGGATCAAATAAGTTCAAACATTATCCTCGTTGCCTGTCCAGGTTGCCTGAATTGTACATGGTATCGTTTAAAAGCAACGAATTAACAGAAATAGATGAGGAATGCTTCAGTAATCCTCGATTGACTTGGCTTATTTTAACCGATAATAAATTAACAAAAATACCATCTAGTATAGGTAATCTAATTTACTTGAGGAAGCTAATGTTAAGTGGGAACTTGATTGAAGAACTACCCAAAGAGTTAGATTGCTGCCATGAGTTAGAGCTGGTTAGAATTGCAGCCAATAGACTGACATATATTCCATCTTGGTTCTACTCTTTACCGAAATTAAGTTGGATAGCATTTGCGGGAAACCAATTACCTCAGACAACATCTCCATCTCTCGCAATACAATCTATCGAGTTTAATGATGTTTCAATTGATTATTCAAATAAACTCGGAGAAGGAACAAGTGGTACAGTATATAAATGTACTTGGAATAACCAAGACTATGCAATTAAATTATTTAAAACAAGCACAACTACATCAGACGGGTTACCAGAGGACGAGATGAAAGCATGTATTGCCGCCGGTAAGCACCCCAACCTTGTTAGTGTGGTGGGTAGTGTAATAAACCACCCAAATAACACCCCCGCACTACTTTTTGATGTCATACCATCTGACTATAGTATATTCGGTCAACCACCATCCTTTGATACATGCACACGCGATGTATATACAGTTGGGAAACGAGTCTCCGTATTCACCGCATTAACAATTCTTACTGGCATTGCTAGCGCGCTTGAACATCTACATAACAGAGGCATCAATCATGGTGATGTTTATGGTCATAATATTATGGTAAGTAACTCTACTTCCAACTGTCTACTTTGTGATTTTGGTTCTGCAACATTTTATGATAACAATAATAATAAAGAAATCGAAAAGAACGAAGTAAGAGCATATGGTTGCTTGGTTGACGACATCCTAGGGTTCTTGTCCTATGATGAATCTGGTGTGGATAGTGCTAGTAAGTTAGAAGTACTGCGAGACATGTGCATGCGAGATATCGCTCAACGACCAACTTTTCAAGAAATTTTTCAATATTTACGAGAATTTTAAATACAAAAACGTTACAAATATACTTGAGGTAGTGGTTCCTTGCGCTGTCAAGCGTTGCGTTATTGTTTCATTATTGTGAATATGTATATTAAGATAAATAGACATATAAAATTGAATGCGGAAGGGTTTGTATTTCTGAATGCATGACCCGTAGCATATGGATTGGCATGCACAGGAAAATCGCATCCCAATCCTGTAGCTAAGACAGCATTATCTAATGAAGGATCTGGTGTGCAATAGTCATTCGACTCACCACATGGTATTCTTTCACATAATTGTATGTAATTCTTATCATATGCACATACTTGTGCAATTTGAGTGCAGAATGATCTACATGGATATAACGGTGCAACACGTCTATTGTTGGGATTTGGATCAGATACATCCTCACAACAAGAATGACATTCTGATTTATACATTAAATTATCTGATCCCCACATAAGACATAAATATTGCATTACTATTAACTTGCACTGATCACTATCACGAAACGTTTTACCAATACCAAATATTTCATTGTAAATCCTTTCACCTAAATCTTCATACACTCTACATGTACCTAATTGATCAGGATTTCCAGGTAAGTATACTTCTTGTATTAATAAGCCATTAAGTGCTTTACAATATTGCAAGTTACTACACAAAACACACACCGGGGTACTTGCAAGATTTCTATTGACATTCGCCAACGTGCTTTCTAAGGATCCATTACTGTCCTCTTTATTGACTAGTGTTTGTTGGATAATCGATGAAACATTAGGAAACAATAAATTATTCAATTCCTCTACTTTCTCTTGATCATAGTCTGCAGGGTTCAACTTTTTCACTGTTTTCACACGCGGTTCAGAGAACCAGGAGTCTAAACTCCATAGACGAGACCACATCTATGCAATGGGATTTCCCCAATATTTCGAAGTCAAAATTTTTCAGTTGAATAGTTCCGCAGTACCGTTGCAAGAAAAAAAGGAATAGATAGTAGATAGAAAAGGTTGGAACTAGGTTGGTAAGTATCCAGTAGTGTTGCATTGAGCCATTACCAAGATCCCTCCAACGGCCAGAAGTAAAGCAGAGAAAGAAAATTAATTAGTTAGAACACGAACACAAACACCTACGACACGACTAGTAGTATATGTTTATCTCTTTTACTTCAAGATTACGAATTTTGTGTGCCAAATCACCTACGAATATGGCATCGTTAACTGCAACTACAGTGCCGTCTTTCATGACAACACTTGCTTTTTGAGGGGTGGCGTCCCATGTGTTCTTGCGCTCTGGGTTGTAGTAAGTTACATTAATTTCTCCCAAGAAAGTAAACGATACAGTATTCTCTACAGTAAAGAATGATGCATGTAATTTTGGTTGTAATTGACAGACTAGCTCATTGTCACTGTTGACAGTGAATGGTTGGTCTCCACCAAACATGATGGCCCACATCGACAAGAACTCTGCTGTACTACCTGATAATCTTGCTAAAAATGATGCACCATGTAGTTTTTTATCTGGGAATGCACTGGATACAATAAAGGAAGCAGCCTCTAGTGGTGAGCGGCCGTATACCTCATTATCCATGAAAGGAACTAAACCAGTTTGAATTTCAGTGTAAAATTCATCGTATAAACCACCTCTTAATAGTTCAAGATAAAATTTATATGACATATGTAACCAGACAGATTGATTTTCTAACCAACCAGGAGAGAAGGCCATCATGCGACCAACGTCTTGTCCCATACCAATGAGTGACTCAGATATAGTGAACATCTGTAACGCACTGTCATATAACTTACTTTCTTTTGCTAAGTTATAAATATTTCTTCTTTCTTCAATAGATGAAACAACTTTCATATGACGTGTTGGACCCTCTAAAAACAATGGTAATGTCTTCAAGTCAAATGATTTAGCAATAATTTGAGTAGGTGGTGCAGGTCCCGTAGGGTCCGTTATCACTGGGTCAATGATGGAGTAATCAGTGCACTCATAGTGGAAATATGTTGGGGATAATCCATTATTTGTAGCTAATGCGCGCGCGATACCATCTTCTGTTTTCAATTCCATTTTACTAATAATTTGAACAAATTCATTAGCACTGAAGGATGAGAAGGATCCATCGAATGTGGCAACTGTGCTATCGCGATAGGTCTCACGTGCTGTGTTACAGGCGTCCCAATAAGCCACATTATCTTTTGCCGTTTTACTACTGGATGCATACGTAGTCGAGGCAGTATCTAATGCCTTGATAAAGGTATAAAACTCTGTTGGAAATTGAATATTTCCGTTATGTTTTAACACCGCTGCTTTGACAAATCGTAACACACGCAACATTTCGTATGTCTCTGGCATACCTGAGCCAAGGATACCAGGTAGGCCATTCATAGCATCATTCCAACCTGGTTTGCCGCCTTCCATTTCAACACCCATACCGTTAGGGTCTAATGTACTGAACTTCAATATACCCAACATGGCTAACTTGGTGATGATAGGGACAGCGAACACGTCACCACTTTTCGTTCTTTGCCACACCCCGCCGGCGCCAGCTGTATCTGCTACATATGAAGGATCGGAGTATATAGTGTTAAGCGCATTAACACGTGTTGTAGGAAAGTCTTTATCACCCCATGCAGAAACGGCATTGTATACACGAATAGTAGACTTGGAAGGATCAGCAGGTGATGCAACTAGACTGTAACGAGTGTGACGTGGTCGGACAACAGCTGGACTCATATAGAATGGAACAGGGGCTGATTCAAATAACAACGAGCTTTCTTTATCCGGGAAAACAGTGAGGTAATTTTCGACTAAATCAAGAGTGTAGGTCCAGTGATCAGCCCAGAAACCGTTTTGGGCGTATTGCGCAGCGGCTTCTTGGTTTGCATGACTAACTATTATATCCACAACTTTTGATTTTTCAATATCAAATGTCAAAGAATATGTTTTAAAATCGTTGAATAGTTGACCGATACGGAATGGTCTCTTGAGTAACGATGCAACTAACGCGCTGTTGCTTCTGCCAGGATAGTCTTCTTTCACATGTAACGATGGCACTAGTGACTCAATCTTACTAGCTGGAATTTTAAAATTTGTCGTTGCAACTGTAAGAGGATTGTATGCATCAGCTTGTACGAAAGAAAGAAACATTCTTATGTTGAAGTCGCCTACAACAGGTGTGTGTAGGACATCCAAGCGACGGTTTTGATTGACATCTCGGAAGTTACCTGGTCCCTGTGAAAAGTAAGTAGTATCGATTTGAAAGTTATTGTAATCTCTTTCAATATCACCGTGAATGCGAGAAAAAGTATGATATATCTTAGGATTACTGCTGTCTCCAAGTGCGATTGGCAAGCCACCGCGCAAAACGTTGTCTAAAAAGTCTTGCTTGACGTATGCATCAAAGACACTTGATGATGTTTTTGTGGCAACTTTATCAGTGATACCATTAGCCAACGCTTCTGCTTCTTCACGTTTATGGTTTACATATCCTGTACGACGCAACAAAGGTGAATGTACTCCTACAAATTGGTCGACATTGTCAGAGTGTCCGTACACCGTGATGATACTAACACTTTTGCCTGGTTCAATATGCAACTTGGCACCAGCAAATGCACAAGGTGTGCGACTTGTGGTTCCTTGAGGTGAAGCAAGAATATCATGAATGCTGTCACTACTTGCAAAGAAACCTCGAGGATCAGTTAGAGTGGTGTCAGTGTCAAATACAACAGATGGATCGACTATAAACGGTAGTTGTTTATATAACCCATTGCTATCTAAGTTGCCGGCACTGTCGTCGTCAATAAAAGCAACACTAAAGTGTCCATCTTTAATAATTTGCACTTGTGCTGAGTCTGCAGTACCTTGAGATATATGGAAAAATGGTTCATTCTTTTCTAATCCATTTACATTGTACACATTCATCCATGCTTCCATGGTACGACCCATTGCATCCAATGCCCAATTACCCAATCCTGATGGAACTAACCTTCCAAGACCATCTAATACTTCAATATCAATAGATGAGTGCTCATCTAAATTTGTAAAAGTTGTTTTACGTACTAATGAAGGAAAATCTTCATTTGGAATAGTATAGTATAACACATTCGTTTGCAAATCATTCACCGAGTCAATCTCTTGAATTTCCATTTCATTGGTGCCTATCATCATGTTGCGCGATATCAAATCATCATTTTTACTCATGGAAATACTACCTCTCTTGGGAAAGAATGGCATACTAGCAAATGTCGTACCATCACTTTTTGTTCCCTTAACAAATGTGCGAAAACCAGTAAATGGGGTTTGTTGATATGCCTTTTCAGCAGTGTTAAACTTGGCAATAGCACCATCTTTGTTGTTGATACCAAATGATGTAATTCCTTGACCACGATTTACGTAAAATGCCCACATTGGGACACCCCATAAACCACCAATACCACATAAAAAATTGGCCATAGGCTTTAGGGAGTCATAGTTTTCTAGAATGTAACGCCCATTACTATCAAAATTTGCACTAGTTACCTCCATTGGAACAGTCATTGCTGCAGGATTTGAACTGGCAAAAAATAATGATATTATGATAATAAATGATACAACTCCAACTAAAAGCATGTACTTTTTATTGCTCTTCAGTTCGCTACTAACAGCATCACCAAAACTTGCAATACCAGTACTGGTATTGTGGGTTACCATTTCAATATCCTAATTCAAAAATAAATAAATATTCATGCAAAATAAATAATAAATAATAAGGCTCTTACATGCTGCTCATGCACTTTAATGCTCTGAGGCAAGTGCTGCTCATCACGAATGGGCTGATATTGTCGGTTAGATCGCATGACCAATATCTTCACTCTATTTTTTTGAGTCACCACTTGAAAAGCATTTTGAGGACCTGTCAGCCGGGTATATGTAGAGATTGATATGAAGGAATTAAATGACACATTTGATTCTACAGAATACTAATAAAATAATGGTGGATATCACAATGCAAAGGATAGTAGCGTATTACTTTAACTTAAATTTATAATTTTATTGATATTCATTATTTTACATTAAATTATATTCTTAAAGCATATGTTTGATCAGGTCTTCGTATATGAAACCTTTTTACCCTTTAATTTTCTTTTATTTAGTTCTTCTCTTTGACTGACGTAAGTTCCTCTTTCTTGATTGTTTCGCGAATCGCGCGTATCAGACATCATCAATACAGATAGGTTCTCACATCTGGATTTCAAAGATGCGCGTAGTAAAGCTGTTGCTACTAATAGTGGCATGTATAGCAACTGCGAAGGCATATGTATTATTGTCACGATTAACAACAAAACAAATTTATGCTAGTTCAAAATCATCATTAAAATCAACAAATTTTATTAAAAGACCTTCATCCCATGCTAAAGGTAGTAGAATAGTATTAAGAATGTCAGACAACAACCCCTATTTCCAGGGTATGGATGCATATCAAATCTTAGAGATTCCTAAATCAAGTGACAAAAAAGATATTAAAGCTGCATATAAGAAATTAGTTGCGAAGTGGCATCCTGATAAATTTCCTGATGATGAAAATAAGAAAAAGGAAGGTGGTTTGCGAATGGAAAAGATCAACAGAGCATACTTTTGTTTAGGTGATGATGATAGAAGACGTAGATATGATCAATATGGTGAACAAGGTGTTGGTACATCAGCGGCATCTGAAGATCAACTGAAGGCACAAGGTGGACCAGGTATGGGAGGATTTGGTGGTATGGGTGGTGCTGTTGATGTTAATGATATCTCTGATATATTTGATGCATTTTTTAGTGGTGCTGGTGGTGGAATACCTGGAGCAGGTAGACGTGGTGGTCAGCGTCGAAATCCAAATGCACCAGTTGCTGGTGATGATTTGCAAGTAGATATAGAGATCCCATTCATGACTGGTATATTTGGTGGACAAGAGAAGGTAAAAGTTAGAAGATTAGAAGAATGCGGTACATGCAGTGGCAGTGGTATCAAACCTGGTGCAAAAGCTAAAACATGTAGTGGTTGTGGAGGTAATGGTGTTGTTACTCAAATGCAACGAACACCATTTGGAGTTTTTAATAACGTTCAACCATGTCCAACTTGTAGAGGTAGTGGACAAGAAATAGAAGAATATTGCCCTACATGTAGAGGAAAGGGTTCTACTTCTGAGACTAAAGAAGTAGTTGTTCGTGTTCCTCCAGGCATCGAATCAGGTACATCATTGCGTGTTCGTGATGCTGGCAATGCAGGTAGAAAGGGTGGTCCAAATGGTGATTTATTTGTACAAGTTATGGTTAAAAGAGATCCTAAATTTAAACGTGAAGGCATTGATATATACACTGAAGAGGAGATAAATTATGTGAGTGCTATTCTAGGTGGAGTTATTAAAGCCGATACCGTAGATGGTAAAGTTGATGTAAAAATCCCAGCAGGATGCCAACCAGAACAAAATTTAAGATTAAAAGGAAAAGGTGCACCTAAATTAGGGAATGCTGATGTCCGTGGTGACGCATATATTACTGTCAAAGTCAAGATACCAACTAATATTGATGGCAAAGAAAAAGAATTAATACAACAAATTGCAAAGTTAAAGGAAAGTGAGAACAAAACAGGATTTTTTGGTTTTGGAGGAAATTAAATTATATATCGTATTGTAAAAATATACATGAACATAACTATAGCCTGCTTAATTATATATATTTACTATCCATACAATTAATTAGTATTTAAGCATCAGAGATAACAACACTGGTGACTTGAATTGGTTTTACTGGACGATCGTTACGATCACATTTGGAAGTATTGATGGCCATAATAACATCTTGACCAGAAACAACTTTACCAAATACTGGATGTTGTGATGGTGTTGATTTATCAAAGAAATCAAGGAAACTGTTGTGTACAACATTGATGAAAAATTGGGATCCTCCACTATCTGGTTGACCAGTGTTTGCCATTGAAAGAGTAAATGGTTCATTACTTAATTTAGGACAGCCAGGTGTTCTGAATTCATCAGGAATAGAACCATCACCATTACGAGTGATTTCACCTTTACCAGGTACATTGTACTTGGATCCAGGTGCAGGTCCACCAGTGCCTGCTCTACCAGATGCTGGATCCTTGGAGAATGGGCAACCAAATTGATTCATAAAATCTGGAATGCAACGATGGAAATGTAATCCATTGTAAAAACCTTTTTCTGCTAAATCAATAAAGTTCCAAGCAGTAATTGGCATAGTTGAGGTGAATAGTTCAAGCTTGAACACACCCATGGTGGTGGTAACGGTTGCAAATTTATTAGCCATTGTCTTTACTTATTATGCAATATTTTCTTCGCCGACTCTTTGGATGTCAATCAACGACTTGCGGTACTAAGGTTAGGGCATTTCATTAGAAAAAGATTAGCGCTGTATAAAGGGGATGTGTTACAACCGAGAATAGTTATATTCCATCGAAGTGATATGTGTCTCTTCCTTTCTTCTATTATAACGATTTTTAAAGCATCAATATACCGGTACTATTCTTCATAGAATTTGAGCCGAAAGTTGTAAAAAGAGACATTGGCGAAGGTAAGAATCTTGCAAGAAGCAAGAGATAGAAAGAAAGAGAGAGCACCCAGTAGTGCACTCTGCAAGGGATATATCCCATGGAAGCTGTGGTTAATTTCTTCTCTACAGTGATTGAAATACCGCGTACAGTAGGCAATCTCATATTTCCTACCACTAAGGAATTATACAGTGAAAAGTTTAAAGCTTTTAGTATCCAAAACAATCTTACAGAATTTAAATTTGAAGATTTTGAACAAATTACATATATAGATTCAGGCTCTTATGGTGTATGCTTTCGTGGGTATCATAAGGGGCGCAAACAATTCTTAGCAATGAAATATTTTGGATATACCAAGGCAAAACCAGATCAATCATGGATTGAAGATGAATTTTATCAAGATTTTGAACTCAACGAACTTACTGTTACAGCCAAATTATATGGATATTTTAATGACACAGAAAATGGAACAGTAGCTGGATATCATCATCTTAATGGCGTAGTCGAGAAAGTTCATAAACAGACTTGGTTAGTCAAGGTATCCGAGTGCCTTAAGAAAGACATCATGACTTCTATTGTGGATGACAGGCACTTAGAATCCTTCACAGAGTATGACGCATCTCTCATTTTTGCTAATTTATTACATTGTGTCAAAGAAATCCACGCACGACAAGTTTTACACAGGGATTTAAAGCCAGAAAATGTTATGTTTACATTACATGGTACCTCACAACAGTTCAACTTCTTTGTTAAGTCACGTACTCACTTACTCATTTAGGCAACCCATTTGATATAAAGTTAATCGACTTCGGGATGGCGCATCACCTTGCTGATGGCACCACACATGTTATGTCTAGTAAAAGTTACGGCACCAAAATATACTTAGCACCTGAAAGTTACTGCGAAACGATCGACGGCAAGCGGATGTACTCTATTCAAACCGATATTTGGCAGTGTGGTACTTACTCACTCACCTACGTACTTACTTACTCACTTACTTACTCACTCACTTACTCACTTACTCATAAGGTGTAATCTTATATATAATTTTATGCGCTAACCAGCCCTTCGGCAACGATAAGTGGATACCAAGCGCACGATTTAATACTGAAATTTCAAGTTATAAAAAGTTATCAGATGATGCAAAAGATATTTTACAGAAAATATTTCGTGTTGATCCTCGCCATCGCGCCACTGCCGACCAGCTGCTTCGCCATCGCTGGATAGCCAAGAACACTCACAACTATAACAATTTGATGACCGAAGAGTATATTTCTGGTATACGTAGGTGGAAATACAGCAGAGAATTGAAAAATAATTTAAAAAATCGTTTTGAAGCATGCCGAAAAATGAAAGATAAAGTTATCGAGTCACTGAATAGGTATTCACTCACCCACTTACTTACTTACTCACTGGTCAACCCAGTACTCAGTCACTTACTTACTTACTTACTCACTTACTTACTCACTTACTTACTCACTCACTCACTTACTCACTCACTTACTTACTTACTTACTTACTTACTTACTTACTCACTCACTTACTTACTTACTCACTCACTCACTTACTCACTCACTCACTTACTCACTTACTTTCTCTCTTCAGTCACGAAAAGAAGGAGCAAAAAGCTGGAAGTGCAGCCCAAACACTAATATCATCGGACCATTTTCTCCAATTACAAAAGGAGTTTCTGGCCGCCGCATCGAAGGAGGACGGAGACAGCATTCACTTCGATGCGTTCAAAGAGGTGCTTCTTAACTGTCAATTAGAACATTTTGCAACGGAAGAAATATTTCAACTATTTGATTCAGATAAATCGGGCACTGTGGATTATTGTGAATTTTTATTATTATTATCATCATTTCGACGTGATCATGCAGAAAAAGGTCTTGCACGACTCACTCACTCACCTACTCACTCACTCACTCACTCACTCACTCACTCACTCACTCACTCACTCACTCACTCACTCACTCACTCACTCACTCA
>JACCDO012192324.1_pt1 | contig 13488 bp, 15 predicted proteins | sample 7446101 | NCBI WGS metagenome assembly JACCDO01 (sample SAMN15323440, study PRJNA562643) | freshwater metagenome | isolation source: river surface water | place: USA:Blue River Watershed | collected 2017-08-16
ACGCACGTGCCGGGTAGTCGGGTGGCCTACGCCAATGTCAACACGCTGCTCCTCGGACGCATCCTCGAGCAGCTCTGCTATCAACCCTTGGCAACAGTGCTCACTCAGCAGGTACTCGTCCCAGCGGGTATGACACAGACACGATTTAATCCGGTATGTACTGACCATGCGCTGATTCCCCCTACAGAGCATACAGCTGAACGTGGTGTGGTGCAGGGCGTGGTCCATGATGAAAGTACGGCGGCACTGGGTGGAGTTGCTGGGCATGCGGGTCTCTTTGGCAATGCCGCCGACTTGATTGCCTTTGGGGGGGCCTGGCTTGCGACGCTCAACGGTGCGGGTCCGTGGGGGATTACGCCGGCGCTCGCACAAGCCGCCATCCAGAATCATAGCCCAGCTGGACAGCTCGGTTGTGGCCTCGGGTGGATGGTTGCACGTGACAACTTCATGGCACCGGCCGTGATACACGATACGGCGGCTCATACAGGATTTACTGGGCCGGTGATTGCTATCGTGCCACGCCTGGCACAGACGTGGGTCGTCTTGAGCAATCGCACCTGGCCACAGCGGACGGTGCCACCACAACACCACGGCGTGACACAGCAAATATCGGCGGCGCTCTGGGCGCCATGAAATGACTCTGGGGCGCCATAAAATGACGCCCCTACTGCATACCACGGGGCGCCATGGAATGACGTCCCTACAGGGGTAACTGCACCATATCGCCATCTATTGACACCAATTGATCGCGTACCAATCCGGCGATGATGGTGGTCAATTTGGCTTCGTCGACGCTGATACCATGTGTGGCGAGCATTTCTTGGAGCGCATGTCGGGTCTGGGGGGCGGCGCGCAAGGCGTCGATGATGCGCCCGCGCATAAAGCGATTGGAACCGACAAATGGCGCATCTTTGCGTTCGGCGACGCGCCGTGGCGCAGGTGCCGGCAGTGGTGTGAGTGCCATGTCGGCATCGCGGCGGGCAGCATAGTCGCGGCAATCACTCCGCACGGGGCAGTGTGGGCACTTGGGTGATTTGGCGGTACAGATAACCGCACCTAGCTCCATGATGGACTGATTCCATGCCCAGCCTTGGCCTGGTGGTACCTGGCTGGCTGCCAGCTGGATGAGTTCCTGTTCGGCTGGGATGGGTTGGTGCGGATCGCTCCAGAGCCGGATGACCACACGCCGGATGTTGGTATCGAGGAAGGCCACATCCTGCTCAAAGGCAAAACAGGCGATGGCCCCCGATGTATAAGCGCCGATGCCTGGCAGAGCCTTGAGGGCCACTACATCACGTGGGAATGTGCCAGCGTACTGCGTGACGACCGCCTGTGCCGTGCGTTGCAAATAAATCGCGCGCCGATTGTAGCCGAGCCCCTGCCAGGCCGTGATAACGGCGCTCGTGGGGGCATTGGCCAGGGCATGCACGTCGGGGAATTGCGCCAAAAAGGCGTGATATTTGGGGATGACACGCTCGACCTGCGTCTGCTGCAGCATCAGCTCGGACACCAAAATGCGGTAGGGGTCACGCGTATGCCGCCACGGCAAGTCGCGTCCATGTGTGGTAAACCAGGCCAGCAGCGCTGACGCAATCATGACACCACAAATCCGCTGGTCGGTGCATCAATACCCATCCCGAGACTGCTATCGTAGCTGGTGGGGAGGGCGTTGTCTGCTGCCAGCACAGGCAAGAGTGCGGCAATGGCGACTTCGAGCATGCTGTCGTCGGGCTCACGGGTGGTCAAATGCTGTAATGCGAGTGATGGAGCAACCAGCCAGCGCACCCAGGTGCGGTGGTAGTTGGCGGCAGTCAGGCGGAGTAGCTCAAATGAAATCCCAGCAATCACGGGGATGAGTACCAAGCGAGAGATGATTTTGGGTAGGAGCGAGAGATCCGCAAAGATGGCAAAAATCGGGATACTCAGCACCACTACCACCAGCAAAAAGCTGGTGCCACAGCGAGGATGGATGAGTGTCTGCTGGCGGACATGGGCGACATCGAGGGGCAAGCCGGCTTCGTAGGCGTTGATGGCCTTGTGCTCGGCACCGTGATAGCCATAGTCCCGCTGAATATCGGGGATGCGCCCGATGAGGAGCAGGTATGCAATAAAAATCACTAGCTGGAAGACGTTTTCAATCACGATAACCAGCAGATTCGATATGCCGAGAAAGGTGAGTCCATTGGCGAGGAGCAAGGGCAAGGCAAAAAAGAGCCCAAATGCAAACAAGAGCGAGAGTGCCACCCCACCCGCTGATTCACCATCGCTAGGGCGCTCATCGGCGGGCAGCCCGGCAGCAGCGGCCACGTTGAGTGCCCGAATCCCCAGGTTGAGCGTGTCCCATAGCAACAGTACACCACGCACGAGTGGAATGGACTCAAGGCGAGTACGACGGGTCTGATTGAGTGCCTCGTGGAAGGTGGTAATACTGTTGTCAGGCAGGCGCACTGCCACAGTGGCACGCGCTAGACCGCGCATCATTACGCCATCGATGACGGCTTGGCCACCGTAGTTGATTTTGGTCATGCTAGTTCCTCAGTGCCTAGGGGATACGCGAGTTGCGTGGTCTAGGCGTGATCGTCGTCTTCTGATTTATGGGTGTTTTTACCGATGACACTGTCTGCCATGCGTTGCCCAAGCACCGTGGCTGCAGCTTTGACACCGCTAAACAGACTACTAATCTGAATCGCGGGTTTGACTACTTCTTGTGAAATAATCTCGGCGGCCGTCGATACCGAGGCAGTCGTCTTTTTGACATCGTCGGTGACACTCGACGTCTTGGCAAGAATATCATCCACTTTGGTGCTGATTTCTTCGAGTTTGGGGATAAGCGACACGCGTGCGGTGGTGTCGATGGCTTTGACCGCATACAAAATCGCCACTGCCACAAGCGCCATGGCAATGGCACCAATCAGCTGAAACAATGCGAGCAGGATGATGGATAGATCGCGCACGACTTCACGAAAGCCCGGATAGATGACGGTCAGCACCACGAAAATGATACACAGCAAGACAAAAATACCGCCACCAATGGCCAACCAGCGTGTCATGCCACTGGATGAGGGTGTCGTATTTGGTTCGGGAAAATCGTGCATGGCAGGGCTCCTTCCCTTGTGCGTCAAACTGGCTCGCTGGTCGTATTGCTTACACGGGCAGCGATGATGATGCCAACCCATGCACCGAGCGATATCTCGATGAGATGCACATTGGCGGGCGATGGGAAGGCATCGCCGAAATCGAGCCCGACCACGTGGATGAGTACAACACCAATCAGACTCGCCAGCCAAAACACGGGCAGCTGCAACATGCTTTTGCCAGCAATGGCGTGCGCTAAAGTGGCATGAAACGTGGTTACGAGCACTAACAGGAGTGGTATAGGTGACATAACCTAGGCGAGAATCCGCCCTCCTCCAATCACTTCGTCATCGCGATACAACACGGCTGACTGCCCAGGGGAAATCCCATCCTGTGGCGTATCAAAATGAATCTCGATGGTGCTATCACCCGTCACGACTGCCCGTGCAGGAGCAGCATCTGCATGCGAGCGACTCTGTACCGCACACACAAACTGCGTGTCGGGTGGCGTCCCCGCCACATAGGTGACGCGGTCAACGCAAATGGTCGCCTTGCGCAAATCGGCTGCCGGCCCTACCACTACCGTGTTGCTGTCGGCGTCGATATGAGTGACAAACAGCGGCGACCCCACGGCGATGCCCAAACCACGGCGCTGGCCGACGGTATAGAGGGGGATGCCTTGGTGGGCACCGAGCTTTTGGCCAGTGCTATCCACGATATCGCCGGGCATAAAGGCCTCGGGGCGCTGACTTTTCACAAATGAGCGATAATCACGATCCGGCACAAAGCAGATATCCTGACTCTCTGGCCGCTCGGCGGTGGCCAAGCCCATCTCGTTGGCCATGGCGCGTACCTGCGGCTTGGTGAGTCCACCGAGTGGGAAGAGCAAGCGAGCCAGCTCGGCCTGCCCCAGCATGTGCAGCACGTAGGACTGGTCTTTGCGCAGGTCAGCACTGCGGTACAAATGCCACTGGCCGTCGCGCTGTTCGTTGCGCACGTAGTGGCCTGTCGCCAATGCATCAAAGCCGAGCAGCTGGGCACGCTCGAGCAACGCCTTGAATTTGACGTCGCGGTTGCAGGCCAGACACGGATTGGGCGTCATGCCGTGCGTATATTCGTCCGCAAAGTAGTTGATGACGTGCTTGCGGAAATCTTTCTGGTAATTAAACACATAATACGGGATGCCGAGCTGCGCACAGACGCGCCGTGCCCCTGATACCATTTCCATGGAGCAGCAGCGACTCTCGACCATTTTGTCGTTGTCGCCCTCCCACAGATGCATCGTCACACCCGTCACATCGTGACCGGCGTGGTGCAACATGGCAGCCACCACCGAACTATCCACACCGCCACTCATGGCGACCATCACACGCATGTCAAACCCTCTCAACAGGTCATGAAACCCTATACACCCCGTATTATACCCGATGCCTCATAGCAAGTGCCATGAGGAAGGCATGAATGTCATTTATGACGGTTGCACTGCGACCTGACAGGTGAGCACCCGTTGGGCACCGGCTTGGTGCAACGCCTCTGTGACGGCGCCCACTGCATCAGCTGGCGTCACCGCAAACATCACACCGCCCACGCCGGCCCCCGATAATTTGGCGCCGTAGGCACCCGCGTGGCAAGCCGCCGTGACCAGCTGGTCGAGGAGCGGTGTCGAGACGCCAATTGCCTGCAACAGCGCATGGTTTTGTGTGCAAATCGCCCCTAGCAACGGCATATCACCATGTGCCAAAGCCTGTTGAGCCACCACTGTCACTGCTGCGATGGCATCAAACAGCGCATCGTAGTGCGCTGGTGCCTGGGTACGGCGCTGGCGCACCCCAGCCACTGCTAGATGCGTCGGGCTACGCTCGCCACTATCACCGACCACCAGCGTGACAGGGCGGGTGATGGCGAGTGGCGCAATCAGTGGTGGCTGGGTGCTGCCGTCGGGGAGTGGAGCGCGGCGTTGGAACGAAATGGCGCGGTCATACGCAATCACCGTGTTGTCGATGCCACTGGGGGTGCCGTGCAGGCGTTGCTCGCTTTTGTAGACGAGCGCGGCTAGCTCGTCGGGTGTCAGGGTGCGCTGATACCAGGCTGCCACCGCCCGCACGAGTGCAGTAGCCACTGCCGCGCCACTGCCCATGCCGCTGGCAATGGGAATGGCTGAAGTGATGGTGACGGTGATGTCAGGGATTGGCATTTGCCAGCTGCCCAGCATGTCGCCAATCAGGTCGAGCATGGGGTCGTTGTCAACACCCAGTTGGCCACGTTGGGGCAGATCGGGGCTGTACACCACACACCCGTGCCCGTGGGGGGCTGCGTCGATGCGCACGCTGGCAGCGATATCAGGGAGCGGTACTGCGAGTGCTGGGCGCAGGTAGACGACGGCGTGTTCGCCGGCGATGATGAGTTTGGCGGCGGCATGCGCCGTCACAGACGGATGTGCGCTGGTCACGGGTTTATTCCCACTCAATGGTCGCTGGTGGTTTGGACGAAATGTCGTAGACCACACGATTGACGCCGGCCACCTCGTTGACGATACGGTTGCTCACATGCGCCAAAAAGTCGTACGGCAAGTGTGCCCAGTCGGCAGTCATGAAATCCTCGGTGGTGATGGCACGCAAGGCTACCACATCGGCATAGGTGCGGCCATCACCCATCACGCCCACGCTCTGGACGGGCAGTAGCACGGTAAAGGCTTGCTGCGTGGTGCGGTAGAGCCCTTTGGCACGCAGCTCGCTGATAAAGATGAAATCGGCCTCGCGGAGTGTGTCAGCGCGCTCACGCGTGATGGGACCGAGGATGCGCACGGCTAGCCCGGGCCCAGGGAAGGGATGGCGCCATACCCACTCTTCGGGTAGACCCAGCTCGAGCCCAGCGGCACGCACTTCGTCTTTAAAGAGGTAGCGCAACGGCTCAACCAGCGTGAGTTTCATATCGGCAGGCAAGCCACCCACGTTGTGGTGGGTTTTGATGGTGACCCCTTTTTGGCGATCGGGTGCTTTGCTTTCGATGACATCGGGGTAGAGTGTGCCTTGGGCGAGAAAAGTCGCACCGTTGATGTTGCTCGCCTCGCGCTCAAAGACACGTACGAACTTCTCGCCGATGATTTTGCGTTTGCGCTCGGGGTCGCGCACATCGGCCAGGGCATCGAGGAATTCAGCACTCGCATCGACAGCAATCAGGGGGATGCCTAGTGTATCGCGGAAGGTGTGGATGACTTGTTCGGCTTCGTTTTTGCGCAACAGGCCATTATCCACAAAGACACACGTCAAACGGTCGCCGATGGCGCGGTGGATGAGGAGCGCGGCCACCGCCGAGTCCACACCACCCGACAGTCCACAGATGACTTTGCCGTCACCGACTTGGGCTTGGATGCGGGCGATGGCATCATTGACAAACGATGCCGGCTTCCAGCCAGGCTGGGCGCTACAAATGTCGAGGGCGAAGTGGCGCAGAATATCGCGACCATGCGGTGAATGCACCACTTCGGGGTGGAACTGGATGCCGTACCAGCGTCGTTGCTCGTTGGCCATTGCCGCAAAAGGCGTACTTTCGTTGCCGGCAAGTGGGGTAAAGCCGGCAGGTAAAGCCTCGATGTGATCGCCGTGGCTCATCCATACTTGCTGGTTGGTGGGGAGCCCGGCAAAGAGAGCATGCGCGCAGTTGGCACTAATGGTGGCATTGCCGTATTCGCGCTGGGCGGCCCGTACCACGCGCCCACCGAGGGCGTGGCTCTGTAGTTGCATGCCGTAGCAGATGCCTAGCACGGGGACCGTCACGTCGTGTAGCCAGGCGGGGAGCTGTGGGGCACCGTCGTCGTAGACGCTGGCAGGTCCACCGGACAGCACGATGCCACGCACGTTGTGTGCAAAGACCTGGCTGTGGGGGGCATCGTGTGGGATGAGCTCGGAATACACGCCGATTTCGCGCAAGCGGCGGACAATCAGCTGGGCGGTTTGCGAGCCGAAATCGAGAACGGGAATGCATTCAGTCATGGTAATATGTCCATATGCCTGCGTAATTCCGCGCCGGATGGCAAGCCACACGACCGGTAACTGGTGTTCTCTGAATTATAGCACGGGGGCGGGATGGAACTCTACCTGTTGCGACATGCTATTGCCGAAGAACGAAGTGCATCGGGTGACGATGCACAACGCGTGCTCACATCGGCAGGCATCACCCAAGCAACACATACAGCCATGGCCATGCAGACCCTCAATATACGACTGAATACGATTGCAACGAGTCCGTTTTATCGGACACGCCAGACTGCCGACATCATCGCACACAGCTATCAACTGCAACCGGTAGTTGATGAGCGCTTGGCGCCCGGCTTTGATGTGCATGTCGTCAATCACATCGTGCAACAGATTCCCACCCACAACCTCTTGATTGTGGCACACGAGCCTGATCTGAGTTGGGTAATCTGGTCCCTGGTAAACAAACGGGTCAACGTGCAACGCGCCGGTCTGTTCCGCCTCGATCGTACCGCACAAGGGTGGACGTTTGTATACGAACTCGACCCACCAGCACAGCTTGCCTTGATTAAATATTCGTGATGGTGTGGCTCACTGTTAGGGCACCCACACCAACGCTGATTGTTGGTCGATACCACGCACCAGTGCTTGGGCAGGTTGTTGGCCGAGCGGCCATAACCAGATGTCACCAGGGTCGTTGGTACGACCGTATTCTTCGTTGGGAGGGATACCAGGTGACCATTCAGGTGGGAGTACGACTGCCAAGCCTTGGCCATCGGGTTGCCACGCAAATCGTTGTGCACGCGCCAGTGATTCACCTACCACGGTGCCTGTGGCGTTAAAACTGCCTTCGGGGAGAAATATTTCTCGGGTACTATCGAGGGTATACACAGCAGTACTCCACACATCCCACCCCGTAAAGCCACGGGCATCGCCAGTGTTTTGCGTGGTAATGGCGTACATATCGCCTCGTGGTGCAAGCGTGGTTTGGCGTGCCCAGCCCGCAAAGTCGCCAAGCAGCGTTTGTGTGCCGTCGTAGGCATCCACACGCATGATGAGATTGATATCGACTTCGACGCGCATGCCGATAAAGACGTGGTAGATGAGTGATTTACCGTCTTGGCTCCACCGGGGGCGATAGACGACTAGTCCTTGGGTGGCTTCGCCGGGCTCACCACCGTTGGCAGTCACGGGATTCCAGCCATTTTCGCCTTGCATGTTGACCAAATGCAACATGTTGCCTGCCGTGTTATCGGGATCGGCTGCAGAGGCATCACTACGGCTTGGGCGGGTGACATACGCCAACCGTCTGCCGTCGGGTGCGACCACGGGGTCACATCCTGCACCAAAAGCGATTTCTTTTTTGTCAGCTACCGTGAAATACATGACCGTAGCACTTCGGCAAAAGCGTGCCCATTCCAGCCAGGTAGTGCGCTGCGGTACCAACGTCTCACTACTGGCGTACACGAGTCCATTGCCATCTGGTGTCCAACTGACATCAGCAATGGTGCGGGTTTGGTCGCCGAGCTGTGTCAGTGCAACACTCGCACGATCGACGAGCCACAGCGTATCAACGTCTTGGTTGCGCCGAATGACTGCAATCGTCATGCCGTCTGGTGACGGTGCAAAGTCAACTGCATCAGAGACAATCGGTCGGATGCTGTTTTGGCGCAGACTATAGGCGACGAGGCTGCCATTTTGGATAAAGAGCAGCTCGCCACCTTCAGGTATTGTTGCAGGCACAGGGCTGGCAGAGGGGCTTTCGGCTACTGCAGTGTCGGTTGGCACCACAATCGTCGGCATGCTGTCGCTGGTGAGGGTGGGTGTATCTGCGGCAACCGTGGGTGATGGCGTGCTCGCTGTGGGTGCTGCACAGCTCACGCATAGCAGTGCGATTACGCAGATGGAGGTCATGTAGCGTAGCATAGAGATGCTCCTTGTTAGCGAGTTGGCCACAGTCGACGCATCGCACCCGCGATACATGCCAAGCTTATCAGCCATGATTCGATAATACTCACAATCCACATGGCTGGCAATTGCAGTGTGCTGCTCATAAACGATGCTGGCGTCAACCACACGGCTTGTTCGCTGATGGCTGAACTGGTCAAGATGAGTGTGGCAATGGGATGCACTGGCAGGACGAAATAGCCAAGGAATTCGAGAATATTGGTGCTAGTGAAGAGTGACTGCCAAATGGTGGGTACCGTGAATGCCAGAATGGGTATGCCAAACAACACGCCAAACACACATGAAAGCGACAGACCGATTGCCATGAGTGGTGAGCTTGCTCGGCTCGACCAGTAGACACCACAGCAGGTGGCCGCCCCCATATGCGCCAACAGGACGGCATACATGATGAATAACTCGGTGGTGTCGACACCACCAATCAGGAGCGGGATGGCAATCAGTGGTGTCATCGCACTCAAGAGCAAGCCGCCATAGGCCATTGTCGCGCATATTTTGCCAATCACAATCGCACCTGCACTGAGTTGTGAGGTGAGCAGTAGGTCAAATGTCTGGCGTTCACGTTCACCGGCAATGCTGCTGGCCGCCAAAATAGTGGTAAGCACGAGCAAGACAAGCATGGCAGTGCCAATCAGTGTCAAAAAAACCGTGTTGCCTGTTTCACTGCTGGCTGTAGCACGATTGCTCGACGAAAGATCACTTGCGGTATATACCAAGAGCATGGTACTTGCCACGGCGCTGAGAAACCCTGCTAACAACCAGAATGCACGAGGTGAGCGCATGCGTCCACGTACTTCACGAATCACAATCGGGTTAATGTTGTGCCACATACCATTCCTCGGGCATCTAGATGGTGCTACCAGTCACCTGCAAAAATGTACGTTCGAGTGTGTTGGCTTCGCTGGCGAATTGATGGATGGGAATATCGGCGGCAATACAGGCCTTGAGGAGTGTGGCTTGGGCTGCGTCATCACCCTTCATATGTATCACATACCGTGTCGGTAACTGAGCATCTGCACTCATGCGATAACCGAGGGCTTCGACCACGTGGCGCAGTTGTGGGCTGGGTTCTGTGGTTTGTACCACAATCCGCCGTGTCTGCTGCGTGCTCAACAACGCAGTGAGTGTGTCGTAGGCGATGAGTTTGCCGTGATCCAAAATAATTAAATGTGTGCATAAATCAGCTAAATCGGCCAAAATATGCGAACTAATCAGGATGGTTTTGCCTTGGTCGTGTAGCTCGTGGAGCAATGCGCGTAACTCGACTCGCGCACGTGGGTCGAGCCCACTGGCTGGCTCGTCCAGGACCAGCACCGTAGGATCGTGGAGTAGCGCACGCGCCAGACTCAAGCGCTGTGCCATGCCACGTGAGAGACTCATGACGGCACTTTCGCGCTTGTTGCTCAAATCGACGAGCCCGAGTAAATCATCAATCAGGCGTGGGCGTTCGTGCGCAGGAATATGAAAACAGCGTGCATAAAAATCAAGGTATTCGCGGGCACTCATGTGCTCGTATACCCCGAATGTATCAGGCATGAAGCCGATTAGACGACGCACCACATGTGCTTGCTCTGTCACTGATACGCCGTTGACTAGCACATCACCACGAGTGGGCCGAACGAGGGTGGTCAGGATGCGCATGGTGGTGGTTTTGCCTGCGCCGTTGGGCCCGATTAAGCCGACAGTGGCACCTGCAGGGATGTCACAGTGGAGGTCGCCAAGTGCACACACATCACCATACTGTTTGTGGAGATGCTGAAATGCAATCATGGTCTACTCACTCCCCTTGTGTTGATTACACAGTGCTGTTGCGACGCAATACATAGACGCCGAGATCACAGATGCCACTCAGCATTGTGTGACTGCGTTCAATGCGAAAAAACGGCTCCATGAGTTTTTGGTAATGCGCTACCCCACGAATATTGTTGCCGCGGTCAAGCCAGTGCATAGCCCGCCCAAACACATTCCATCGATGTTGTGTGGGGATATCTTCGACCATCAGAATGGTACCATCGGTGGTGATGACACGATGCAACTCTTGTGCGGCACGGCGCACAAATGCATCGTCGAGATGGTGAAATACTCCCATAATCAACGCTGCATCAAAACTGCCATCGTGAAATCCGAGCAGGTCGCCACTCATCACTAAAAACTCGCGCCCGTAGCGTTTTTTGGCGTATGATACGTAGTGCTCTGCCACATCAAACCCGATATAGCGCTCGGCAGGGAAACTCCGCGCAAATTGCCCAGTACCACAACCGTAATCTAGGAAGCGTCGCGATGTGTCACCACCAAATGGATTGAGCTCACGCTCGATGACTCGGTAATCTGCCACAAACCCGAACTCTGCCACATTGCGCAATAAGTTCCACATGAATGGCTGACGTGCAAGGGCATCAAGCAACTGTTGTAGCATTCCATCACTCCACATAACTAAGATTGATCAATTGGGCGTTGCGCAAGACACAGCAATGATACCCCAACCGGCAGTGATATGCCAATCCGAAGCAATGCGGCTTCGAGATTAAGCGCGGTGAGGCCGATCCGATTCACAAACGGCGATGGCAATTCCACATCAGAATGGTCGAGCGCGGCTGTGTGTCGCAGTCGCTCCATGGTGACTTGTGCCAACACCAACGGCAACAAGACGGTATTGACACAGCTGAGTTTTTGGACATGAAATCCCGCCTGCTGTAGCAACGAAGTCAGCCCGCGGGGCGTGTAGCGCCGTGCCCCATGTACGCGCTGATGATGATGGCCTCCCAGCCAGTCAAATGCTGCGACCCGCAGCAACAGATGCCCTCCGGGTGCCATGACACGGTAGCATTCTTTGAGTGCTGCCAGATCATCAGCAACTGCACGGTGGTAAATCACATCGAATGTGGTCACCAAATCAAATGATTGGTCACGGAATGGAATGGCGTTTATCGATGCACAAGCCACAGAAATATCACGTTGCTGGGTGTATCCACACGCCACGGATTCATAATCGAATCCGATGATGTGACCATACTTTGTCAACCATTTTGCATTGCCACCCGTGCCACAGCCTGCATCGAGAATGGTTGTAATTGGGAGTCCTTGGAGCCATACATCAGCGATACGGCGCATCCCCACATACCACCAGAGTTGGTCTTCGACATGCGCCATTACCTCGTATTCGAGACGCTCCATGCAACTCCTCCATCATGTATTGACGAATACTAGATTACCACATAAACTAGGTATGTAGTGTAGAGCGCACTTTTCCGTGAGCAAGGAGATGCATATGCGGCTGTCTCATAACAAAGTGGCACGTTATGCCGAACAGTTGGTCGATGTCCTCGCTGATACGGATGGTGTCATGTTTGATTGTGATGATGCTGATTTGCGTGTTGCCATCATCGACATCATGACCGATGAATTGATGGTCGAAGAACGCCTCGATGCCGAGTTGCACGAGCTTTTGCAAAAAAATGCGCATTACGAGATTTCGATGCGCCGTGTCAATTACGATGAACTCTTTAAAAAGGCCAAAGCCCAAGAAGTGCGCCGTCGGCGTATCGTGTTGTAATTAGAGCGTATGCACGCCAAACCACGGTCCCGTTTCACAGGCGAGACGTGGGCCATTGCGTGTCTGCACACGGCATTGCTGACAGCTGGCACTAGCACATGGTAATGGCGTAGTAGGGATGGCCGTTGCCGTGTATTTGCCGCCACGTAGGCGTACGGTGCGCACCATCTGGATCAGCGTATTGGTGACTGGCATGGTGGCCGCTATATAAATATGATCTGCCCAGCGCATCAATTCGGGCAAGCGTTTTTCCACCACACGCAAAATATTTTCACTCCCCGCTAAATATTCCACATCCAACGGCAACAACTGCGGGTCGATGTGCCACAACGGGCTCATGTCTCCTGCCACAAAGGTCACACTGGTATGGCGGGCATTGAGTGCAGTGGCCAACCCCAACAGCCGCACACTCCCCTCGGCTTGCCCCAAACACAGCGCCGTGCCACGCTCGGGGAGCGCATGTGGCATGCTCCCGTGTGGCCCGTGACATGTCACCACGCTCCCCACCGCTTGTGTGGCCAACCACGCCCATCCCTCGTCACTCTGTGGCGAGATCACGATGCCGATGCGCCCCAATTTGGCATCGACAGCCGCCGGGAAACTCGGGCGCAACAGCGCACGCTGCGGACGCTGTGGGTCGTCACACAGGAGTTGTAGATACTGCCCAGTCTGCCAATGTGCGGCGAGCTGGGCGGCTTCAAATGCGACCCACTGCAAATTACCGACTGGACGTGATTCACAGATGGTCAGGTGGTGTGTTTTCATGGTTCCTTGAATACCGCATGCATGTGCAATTAGTGTACCACGCACGCACATGGAAATGAAAAATGCAGAATCATGGTGGGCACAGCAGCAACGCATGACCATGCCTTGCTACTATATTCGCGCCATACCCATCAATTACACAAACAACGGCTGCCC
>JACCDO010423853.1_pt1 | contig 13486 bp, 8 predicted proteins | sample 7446101 | NCBI WGS metagenome assembly JACCDO01 (sample SAMN15323440, study PRJNA562643) | freshwater metagenome | isolation source: river surface water | place: USA:Blue River Watershed | collected 2017-08-16
ACCCTCCACCTACCTCCATAAAAAATATACGAGCACAATTAACCCACCTCCTAACATTATCATAGCACATGTATAAATTGCACACCATTTGCATAAAGGTTCATTATCAAATTTATATATATATTTTTGACGCGTCGCAGCCTGCACAGCAGATTGTTCATCATTTATGAGAACTGTCATCATTTCATCATTTTGCGGATCAAGATCCGCCGGCGGAGCTGAGGCTGCAGGCGGAGTCACCATCATTATCTAATAGACGGTCCAACTATTTAATAGGGAATTCCTACCAAGTCCATAATTACTTTACCTACGCGATTATTACCCTGGATCTTTCCACTTGCCATACGCTTACCACCCATATCGGATGCTTCACCAGAATCAAAGTTCAGCAAATACTTATTTTCTGCTAACGCCTTCTGGACAACCGCCTTGAAGGGTGCATCGCGCTCCAGACGCTGTCGCATACCCTCGCGTAAGGCCTCATTTGCAACCTCATCACACTCCACCGTCATTAATTTTGCTTCCCTCAGCGCTTTATAAATTGTTTCCTGCTCGGCCTTCAAGGATTTTTGGAATTCCGCATGATTACGTTCTGTAATTCCATCCAGAATACGCTGACCCTTCGCTTCAGCATGAATTCCAAGATCTTTGCTAAAGAGACGCCGCGCCTTTTCAGGATTACGACCACACTTCTTCATACGCATTGCAGCCATATAGTGCTCCACACTTGGATACTCCACGATAGTACCATCCTCTAATTGATCACGCACCATAAATGGTGAAATTGTCGTTAAACGAGAACGGGCAAACTTGTCCTTGTCTTTAATACCCAGCACATCCTCGGCCTTTGTTTTAATCTCAGGTGCTCCAATGAAGAAGGTGAACACCTGCGCAGATGCATATGTTTTTGCAGCAGGACGACGGGGAGCTGCTGCAGATGCAGCTGCACCTTCCTCACCCTCTTCTGCGGCAGCAGCAGCCGATTTGCGTGCCAGAATAGAGACGGGTGTAGCAGCTGCGGTTGCTGCTTCGCCGACGGCGGCTTCGGCCTCCTCTGCAGCCGCTGCAGCAGCCTTTTTCGATTTCTTAGTGACTTTCACCTCAGGTGATGCTGCAGCCTCAATGGATGCAGCAACCGCCTCCTCTGGAAGTGTGCTTAGAAGCTTCGCCTGTTGCTGTGCCTTCTCCTTCTCACGCAGCGCCGCAGCACTTTTAGGGAGTCGTGCAGCAGCTGCGGCAGCCTTACTACCTGCTTCTGCAACCTGAATTTCAGCTGCCTGCTTTGCAGCTGCATCTGCCGCCGCTTCAATCTCTGCCAAGGTCGCAGGATCTGCAACCACAGGTGTCAAGCTGCGACGCTTGAAAATGTACCAGCGATTCAGGAATGAGAACTCCCGCAGAGCCTCACTCATTGGAAACTTCTGACCAGCCTTCGTCGCCATCTTATATGATACATCAAACATATTCGTACTCTGTACAAGCATCAATGCACGTGCCTCCTCATCTGTTAGAAGCTCCAGACCAATTGTTTTCAGCTTCTTTACAAGTAGCTTGAAGGGCACCAAATATTCAGTATGTGTCTGGCCAATTGTAATGAAGTCTACGTCAATTCCCATACCAAATGCAGCGTCCGTATCAGGAAGTTCAAGCTGACTATAGCGCTTCTTAATTGACCAAACAAGCTTGTCTCCATCATGCCCTTGTTTCAGTCCATCCATAGGCACCGGTGCAAGCATATCAAACACTTTATCACCATCAAATGAGCAACCCACAAAATACCCGCCAACTGCTAGAGTATCATTGATGTTGCGGAGAAGACCCTCAAACTTGTCACGTGTCTCAAAGAAGTAGTGGAGTGAAAACATACACGTTGCAACATCTGCACCATTCTCTAATTGACCCGCAGTGACTCGATCAATATAGGATGGAATTGCACCTTCTGGAGCGAATTTACCGAACACCGCACGAAGAATATCGGCCTCTTCTGATGTAGCCCCTGCTTCGCCGTTTGTGAGAGGCTTGGAACTATCAGCAATTGCAAACACCATATTGGGAACATTTTCACGTCCATCGCGTACAAGAGCATCCATGTAACGCCTGTAAGCACCTTGACGAGGATTACGAATACCTTCACCTGCAACATCAACACCTAGGACAAAACGAGCATTGAGACGGATCCATTTCTGTAAATCACCAGCTTCACCACATGTGAAATCAATGAGTCGTTTATCACCTTCGCGCATTGTTGTATTGAGGAGAATACGCTCCTTGATCCATCTGTTATGGAATGCACGTAGACCTTGAGCATGTAGAAGATCAACTTGAGGAGTTGAGCGACGATCGTAATACTTCTTTCCAACTAGCTCAGATTGACTCTGTACAAGTGTGGCAAGTTCCTCGGCAGTCGGTGTTTCTGCACCAGTTGTGATCATAGAATATGTAATAGGTTCATGGATAGATTCCCAGATGGAATTGGCAGTTCGTTCGGCATTCATAGTACGAGAGTAAATTTTGCGTTGCAGGCGTTCCGTTTTATCATGACGGATACGCATTGGGATCCAGCGCCAGCCAGCCGGCTTTGACGGATCATAACGCATCTCCACAATGGAATTATCCAGAATCTGTTCACCCTCTTCAGTCATAACCAGTTCATCACCTGTTTCAACATCTAGAATAACAGATCCATTGCAGATATTTGCCATTGTATCAGGATATTCAGAAGGATTGAAGAGAACTGGCTTATAATCAGGCTTCGCAGCAGGTCCCGCACCCGCCCCTCCAGGACGGAAGGGCGCAGTTGGCAGCGGCAGATCATTTAGGATGGTGGCACGAGGATCCGCGTAAGCAGGATCATAACTGGTACCTACTTGCAGACGCAGAACCTTGTAACGCAGAAGTTCACCGTTCTCAGGATTAATGCTCAGTACTACCTTGTCCTCTGTCACATTCTCAATAGATTTCTCGTAATTGACGAGGAAGTCGATCGTGTTTTCCTGTGCAGGTTTCCATTTAAATTGTGCGGTAAATGTGCCTGCACTGAGGGGTGGCAGTGGATCGGCATTGGGAGTGAAGATGAGGCCATCGGTGTGGTAGGGCGTAGGAATTGCAAGAATCTTCTCAGCGGCTGCAAAGATGGATGTGTCACCCGCTTTGCCAAAGAGGAATGTCTTAATGCCTACAACCATCTTATTGGACTCAGTAACACCTTTTGCAACAATTCCAGGGCCGTCATCCTCATTCCACTTTGTGACCCAGTCCTGGAGATGCTTATAGCGTCCCTGGCCAGCAGCATCGACAAAGGGAAGTTTCTCCACAGTCTGTCCTTCACGGTCGTAATACATATCAAAGAGCATCAGTTGATTGAGAGCATTGCCATCGCGATCTCGAGTCACCCATTCACCATCTAATAGACTGTTTTTGAGTGCTTCTAAGCGAAGACCGCTGCGATACACATTCATGTTCATGTCAATTAGGAATAGTTCACCCTGCTCATTTGTCATTGCAAGGACTCGCAAACCATCCGCTTTATCAGTTACATTGTAACCACTGCGGATATTGGGGACCTTTGGATCAATGAGTGCCTCGATATTTTTGAAGGCAAGTGTAACAGGTTGAACACCGCGGAAGCGATCATTACGAATGAGTGTTTTATAGGCTTCAATTGTGGCCTCACGCATTGATTTACGAATTAGAATGCTATTGCGTTGGAGACCACGGAGTACTTCCCCAATACTCTTAATGAGCGTTGCTAGGGCAGTTGCAACAGGAATATCCTCTTCTTCATCACGGAGGAGTTCAACCTCGACCTCATATGTAGGAGCCTCCTTAAGGAAGTTATGTTCTTGGAATGTGCGAACATAGCGGTAACTTCCTTTCTTCTGATCACGAAGTGAGGATCGGACCATGGATAGATCGAAACGTGCACCATCGCCGAGGAATGACCAGCGGCGAATCATGCGAAAAGCTTTATCCTGTTTGTCCCAGTGTTCAAAGACGGGTGCAATACGTGGATCGTCATTTGTCATTGGGAGTTCACGACGGGACTTGATACGGACATCGTACTCAGGCAGATTGACATTTGCTTCAACTCCCGTACGGTCCTTAATCATTGCACTAAATGGTTTGCCGGCCAGAATGTTTGTGCGACAATATTGCTGGATCTGTCCAATTCCTGCTATTGTGAAACGCATGGAGTTTGGTAGAAGAATATTGAGACGGTCCTCTTGTGGCAATGGCTTGTATCCTTTATTGCGAAGTCGCTTGAGGATGTCCATAAATGCAGTAGCACTTACAGTGCCTTTATGACCAATGGTAGCCTCGAGTTCTTGTTCGGGATGGTTTCGCCATTCCGTGACAAGTTTCACGAGGCCATCATAATCGGGCTTGGTGACTTCCATTATGGTTTTATCTAACTCTTACTTAAAACTCTTGCCACCGCCTGGAATCAATTTCGTGCGGCTAGCAGGTGCTGCAATTTTACATACGCGAGTTTACTCAAAATTACTAAACAATTAAATATTCTTTAGTAATTTTGTTACATATTCTAACAGACCCTACATCTCATCTTCACAAAATAGCTGCATTTGTGGTGATAATACTTGCCACTCATTAAACATATCAATGGTCTTAGCACGCCCTGCAAGCGGTGCCAGCTCATCCTTCTTCATCTTCCGCATACTCTCCTTCCAACTCGGTAGAACCTCCAAGAATTCCACCATCTCTACCTTACTGCCCTCCATCACAGGGTAATGGATCTTTGCACCAGCCTCTTCCATATCACTTAGCCATTTACAGAACGATTTACGCAGATTCTGGGGACGACCAACATACACCCAGACTTTGCTCAAGTTCCGCGTAACAACGTGTGTGGGAATCTCTGGACGCCAGAGATTTACCGCCGGAGAAAAGCTCACATGTAGTTCACCAGACTCCACACGATCATCCAGGCAAATTGTTTGGATATCATTGACAGTACAAAGAATTTCCCAAACATCGTCGAGTGTTTCCTGTGTGAGACGGCTGGGTGCAGTAGCAAGCCATTCGTGCATTTTGCGACGCATGCGCATCAGTTTTCCAGAGCGCATATCACTGTCCAGTTTCTGTGCAAGTTCGCTCTGTTTCTCTAAAAGCATCTGATTACGCAGTCCACTAGCCGCTTGGCTAAACATTGGATCTTTTAGGAAGTACAGAGCCGCTGTGGGACCGACTGGATTTACATTAATTTCCAGCCAATCCCGCGCAGCCCCAGGTAGATTTGAGGGAGGTTCAGTATCTTGTTGCGGCATATCCAAATTTGTATGGCGATTTGGATTTGACGCAATCCATCCTTTTAGGAGTTCAAAATTATTTGCTGTAGCAACTTGCATTTTTTGGCAGCGATTTAGGTATACATTTGGAGAGAAGTTTAGGCACTTGGGCCGGCAGCCATTCCCCACGTTTGCATACTTTCATGACGCAGGGCCTCCATTGTTTTCAAACGCTCATCCTGCTCATTTCTATTTTCAATACAAAAGTCCATATAAGTATTCATTTTCTGAAAAGTGTCTTTGCTAATTTCATTTAAATTGAAAAAAACGCCATTCGTGTTTTCACTATAAGGCTCATTTGCACGTTTTAGAATGCGGAAAAGTTCGTGGTATTCACTTTTAGAGAGAATTGCAAGACGCTCAATAAAAAGTGTTTTCTGCTCATATTCTTTAGCCGCTTCATTCATTTTTCTATATTTTGCGGGAGATCATGGGAATTTGTAATTAACGCTCGACTTGGATGGGGGGGGCGATCTTTATAGGAAATCACCCACACTTGAGCCACGTGCCGGGCCTGTGGGAACGGGTGCGGATGCAGTTATTGCGGCCATTCGCGGCATACCCGTAGCCGGTGCTACATCTTCTACATCAAGCTCACCAGCCGCGGCGCCATCGTCCTCTTCTGATTCAGAGGCGGTTGCGGCAGCTCCCGCATCACCTTCTTCCTCTTCTGAGGCGGCCTCTTCTGCAACTTTACTCTCTCCAATACCTGAATCTACAACAGGTTGCCGTGGTTTGGATACAGGTGCAGCTGCCGCAGCCGCAGCCGGTCGTTCAATGACACGTTTGAATTCACCAACACTTATAATGTAAGGGTCATTTACCTGGAATCGCGACTTCTTAATGATGACTTCCACATATTGACCAATTTCAACGGCGTCGTATTCTTCATCGCCAATATGGAGATCACGTGGAATAATAACTTGCACAGCATTTTCATATGTCACAAACATGCCCATTTTATTCTTCTTAAGGACTTCACCGCTAATTAACATGTTGTCTGTAGGATAATATACCTCACCTTCCGCTTGTACCCAGGAGACCATTGCACCGGTAAAACGACCAGCCTCATTCTGGCACATAGATCTAGAAAGTGTGCGAACTGTGCCGGGAATTACCCAGCCATGTTGAGAACATTTTCCCTCCAGTTCTCCACGAACCTTCTCAATAATGATATCATCAATTGTCGTGTTTTTCCCAATCTTATTAAAATCCTTTGGAGTTATACCAATTTTCCGCTCGAAAACTGCGCGGCTTCGCATGGCATTTGCATTTAATGGAATTGGGGTTCCAGTTTCGACAGGCTTGCTCATTTTCTAATTGATGCTACTTGTTAATGGGCCAGGACATTTAAATCAATTTTGCAGGTCTCGATCATCGACCAAACAAATCCTTACGCCTTTCCTAAATGACCCACCTTACGCGCTTCAATCGGTCTGTAAAACCATCTCTTACCTTGGATACCCATATTATCCATATAACGCAATGTAAGATCTAGTAACATACACATACGCTTTGCATTAACTACTCGACGTACACTCTTATCCAATATAGGCTCAGTAAGCTGATAATTTTCATTAACAGTTTCTTCCAAGACATCACCTAATTCCACCACTTTTGCTCGGTGAATCTTAATTGTGGAAACATTGTCACACTTCTCACCAGTACCAGACTTCCCTGGACGATGTGATTTATACACATACATTCCCTTTTCATTTGTCACAAATCCATATAATTGCCCAGTGTTTTCCTTCGTAATTTCAAGGAGTGATAAGGGATCTTCTGTCTTTTTGCCTTTACGTTCAAAAAGTAGAACATCGGCTGCAGAGCAGCGTTCATCACCACACATGTAAACAATCTTATTTTCTTCAGCAGATGTCCAGCGAGTTACTAGACTACCATCTTTGCGTTTGAAATAATGATATCTAGTGGTCTCGGCCATTGATGGAGGCATTGCTTCACGCTCTGTTAGCATTGTTTCACGATCCTCGTCGTTGAATTCCTCATCCCACACTAATTGCAATACTGCCTTTATGAAATTTGCCCGCTTCTCCTCTGTCCAGGGTAAACATGCTCCAGCAAACCATTGAATCACCTCGTAACGCTGCATGAAACGCTCCTCCTCTTTCTTCACACCATTCGCACGCTCCTGCAAAAAATCACCAACAACATCTGGATATATGAGTGCATTAATCTTACGTAATTTGTCATATGATGCAAGTTTTGTAACCCAGCTTTCAAATGCATTCCAGATTTCAACAAGTTCTTCAGAAGTACGGCCGGCCTCTTTCTTGGGTGCAGTAGCTGCAATGAGTTCGCGATCCTCGCCACCCTCCTCCTCCGCAGCTGCCTCCTCGGCCGCCTCAGCCGCCTCCTCATCACCCTGCTCAATCGCTAATGCTACCGCCTCGCGTTTTGCTCGAATACGCTGGATTACCTCCGTATAAATATCACGCGGCTCATATGTTTCAGCTTTTACTGGATATGCTGCAATACGGAGCGCAAGTGGTACATTAATGTCTATAAAATTCATTGGCTGGAATAAGTAATAACCATTCTTATAAATAATATATCCATCGCGTCCATTATGCTGCACAGAAAATGATTTATTGCCGACAATTTTATATAGCAAATTTGCCTGTGCTACTTTTGGAATATCCGCAAAGAGTTTTTCACTGAGTTTTTCGAGACTGTAATAGGCCTGCTTTTCAAATAGACGGCGAAGACGAATTTTCAACTCATTTTCACGCCAACGAGCCGCATACTCGTCATAACTGATTTCATCTGCTTTGCTTGCATCAATTTCCACAGGCATCGCACAAGTGTAATCACAGTCCTCCATCCAGTCACATACAGCGGTAAAAGGCATGTCATCAATTGGTACATCACGACGTATATTATTCTGCGCGTCAATTACAACTTTTAGAGGGTCTGCATTGGCAATGATGATGGCGTCATGATTCAAATTACAATCAACTGCATACTCCTTCAAGACACGTGTTACCTGTCCTACTTGACGTCCTTTACGATATGCGACACGGTAACTATAAAGATCTCCAGATTCGCGATTATCTTTGGCAGGTCGCACAGCAGCATGTAAATAGATTGTGGCATTGCGCTTTTCCATTGGTAAGGCGCAGTGAGAACGGAAACGAATACCACGACCAATAATCTGCTCCGTTTTATTCAAGTGATACCATGAATCAAGAACATGCACTTCGCGAACAAATTTCAAGTCAACACCTTCTGATGCTACCGATGAACCTATCACAATCTTAATACGACCCCCACTTACATTGTCCGCCCTTTTTGCCTCCTTAATCATATTTGCATTATTGGGTGAGATACTCTTATTACCCGTAAGTAAAATAAATTTAGCAGGTGTGAATTTATGGTCATCAACATCACCGTGATTTGCTTCACGATTTTCACAAAGAGCACATTGACGACCTCCTGGTGTTACTGGACCACCGCCTAAGAATCCACGTTTGCGCTTATAAGGTGTATAACCATTTGCCTCTAATGCAAGGGCAAGTGGAAGTGCACCTGCTTGGATATAACGCGTATATAAGAAACACACGCCTTCCGCTTTACGAACATAATCAAGAACTTTAGCGTATTTTGGTGAATAGTTTGCGAGTTCATCGTCACCGAGCCAGCGTGCCGAGTTTTTACTGCGTGGTTGCCAAGTCACTTCACCATCCACGGTTGCCTTTTCAAAATGTAAATTGAGCGCAGTAATTGACACGCGCTTTGCAAGCATAGATTCATCATCTTCAAGATCTTCTGGAAGAGGTACAACTAAATTACCAGCCTGTACAATCTTCTCTAATTCAAAACTGCTAATACCCCCTTGACCAGGGTCCAACTGGTCTGAAAAATACCGCACAGCCCGTAAAGAATCACCTGCCAGTTCCGAAATAACTATAGGGAGTTTTTCCACATATACAGTCTCATCAGGGTTTACATAACCGCCGCGGGGATTTTTACGGGGATATTTGGCAAGAATTTCACGATCAGCCGGTTGTAAACGCAAAGGGAACGACTGGGGATTCTCGCCGCGCATAAAACTGACGTAGCGGGATGCAACGAGGCCAAGATTTCGTGCACCATCTGGTGTAAATGTCCCTTGGTCATCCGCAAAAATATCCGTTTCACGCAACTCAGCCTGCCCGTCATTCTTTAAAAGAAGATTGAGCAAATGAATAATCTCTTTATAGGAATTGTACATAGGCGTGGCGGTCATGAGGACAAGTTTGAGGCCGATGCTATAGGTGAGGACGAGGTCGAGTAGAGGTGTAAGGATTTTACCTTCAGCAGTGTCATTCATATCGGCAGAACCACCAGGAGAATCGGTGTCTTCATCTGGCAATGGTTTACTAGAGGCAGCTGATTCACGAAGATTGTGGGCTTCGTCAATTATGAGAAGTTTGCCATCAAATGCAGCATTGATTCGTTCACGCTCATCAATCATACGCGCCTCCTCATCCTTAATTTTTTGGCTCGGCTCAATAATTTTTTCAATTAGACGTGCAAATTTGAGATATCCAAAGAATTGGTAGCGTTTATCAATCTGCTTATTGACGCGTTTCTGGATCTGCTTACGAATATTGGTCAGTTCTGCCTCCTGGTCAGGTTGATCAGGATCTGGGCGTATGTAGAGAGAATCAGATATTTCAAGATAATAATTTGCAGTACAGCCAGTCATGGTATTTGGCTCCGTTTTGGACGCCCCAAATCGCACATTATTTATATTAAAAATTTCAGTACGAAAGCCGGATTGAATTACATTAGGTGCAACAATAATTACTGGCTTATTTGGGAAATTAGAGAGCCAATTCTCTGCAATTTGAATACCACCGCAAGTCTTACCAACACCAACGCCGTGATATAGAAGCGCGGATTGATAAGGGCTTTTAGGGGACATGAAATTTGCGACAAAACGCTGGACGGGGGTTACTTCAAATCCACGGCCCATGTCACATGGATCGGCAGGGAGTTCCCAGTCATTTTGCAGGCTCTCGGCAAATTCTCGTCGTGCCATAAGTTTCTGTAAAAATTCAGGATCACGTGCAAGATACTGTCCACGCGCTTTTTCTAGTCCGCTATCCGGATAGGCACCTGTTGTCATTTCATATTCATATTCGTATTCACTGGGAAACAGTTTACGACGTTTGAGCTCTTTTAGGATTGCATCGCGGCGCGTGAAGTCATCTTCATCCGCCCATAATTGTAGCATCTCCTCTTTGGTTCGCCCACTAAAGTCCATCTACTCTAGACCGGTGAACATTAAAATCTTTAATGGACGCCGCGGCTATTCTAAAACATACCAAAGCAATAATTTCGAATAATTCCACTTACACGTAGCAAAATCTCACGTTTTTCAACATTTTCTGACCGAATTCGTGTCAACGCCTCTTCCATTGTAAACCATCCTATATCTCCTACTTCACGACTCATATGTGTATTTGTTGATATATTAGCATAATTTACACCCGCTGGCACATATGCCAAATAATATTTATGACAATAATGAACACTGTTATCACCAAAGAACGTTTCTGAAACCGGTTCCATATTTTGAATGAGACGTACTTGACTTCGTAAAATACCGGTTTCTTCTTCGAATTCACGAATAGCACAGCTAATATCATCTTCCTTTGGATTACGACGTCCTTTAGGGAATCCCCATTCGGGTGTTGTCCAGACTGTTGTAGTAGTGTCCAGAAGTTGTTCAAGGAGAGATGGCCCACCCGACGCATCAGGTGCTTTTAGGGTGTCAAAGCGTTGCTTAGAAAGTTCATAATCATTCTTGTAATTTCGTACATTTGCTGAACCCCACACCCGTTTCCACATATCTTCAAAGGTCGTAATACGAAGGAACTCACGTTCTTCCGCAGTCATATTTGATAAGAGCTGTTTCAAATAATTTTTATTAGATACATCATATTTACCCCGAACAAAATCGACAAATCGCAGTGAGTCCTTACGCTGAATAAGAAGAAATTCGATATTTTGAATTACATCATCAATACCATTAAGGGTCTGACCATTACTCGCAATTAGTCCTTTCGCAAGTGTCCAGCTTGGATCACGCACTCTAAATGCAATAACCCCATAACTGTTTACAGGTGCAAGGCAATATTTATATGAATGACCACTTTGATTACAATTTGTACAAATTGTATGGCACTGTTTTACGCTTGGATATATGAATTGTTTGCTTTTATACATGATTGTGTAAGCAAGCTATTACTATAATATAGTATGTGTGAGTTTAGACTCACGTTGATAAACTGATCCAGAAATAGTTATGAATATACCACCAACAGTCTGGGGTCCTTTTTTTTGGATGACCATCCATATAGTTGCACTTGGTTATCCGTCAAAACCCAGTTATACAGAAAAGCGATCTGCTAAACAGTTTTTTGAGAGTCTTGCAAACTTAATACCCTGCCCGGTTTGCCGCGAACATTATAAACAGCATATTACAAAAAATCCAATTACACCAAATTTAGATAGTCGTACAGATTTATTTAAATGGACCGTTGACTTACATAATGCTGTTAATGAAACGCAAGGAAAACCAAAGTGGACTGTTGATGAAGCACTTGCATATATTAAATTACTTGGCGAACGTGAACGATCTCCTATTGTAACTAGTAAAGATTTTTCAGAGATGCATTTGGAGAGTTTAATAAAAGGTGCTGCGGCTGGGGTAGCCATTACGGCGGCTGTGGGTGGTGTATTATACTGGCTCCGCACACCTCGGTTGTAATAATAGAATGGATTCTTATTGGCGCTCGCTGCAAAATAGATTAGGTCGCGCCAATGTAGGACGAAACGCGGCAGCACATAAAGGATTTTCTACAGGCTTTCTGACATCACCCAGTTATGCACCACCAAATAGCAAAGCCATGGCATTTCCAATTGTCGCCTTTGCACTTATTTTAACTGCATTAGTGCTCTATACAACTGGTAATTCTAACTCTGAATCAACAATAACCCTTTTGAGCACAGCCCTATTTTTCTTATTTGGAAGTCTAGTGTATGCATTTTGGCCTGGAGTTACGTCTACCCCACATATTAACTGGGCCGGCATTGGCCTCGCTTTCCTTGCAGCAATTGTTGCAATGTTTGCTATTCTTCTAATTGTCCATTATACAATCCGCCCCGTTTTTAAAGTACGTAATTCAGGACCTGGATTCATTCCTGTACCCACTGTTGGACCCACTTCAACCGGTCTTTATTGGACAAAAAGCACTAGTCTCATAAAAAGCGTTGATACCGTATTACGTGATGGCGATGATGGTACATATAATTACTCTATGTCTCTTGATATATTAATCAAAGATCCAAATGTTGCGTCCAATATTGATAGGCCAATTTTTTCACGCAGTGATGCTACGTATAGTGGTGCGCCGGCAACTTCTGAAGGTGTTACAATAGCCCAGCAGATCGGCAATTATAACTTGGCATTTTACCTTGATAAATCCACAAACGATCTAATTGTATCTACAATGAGTTCGGCAGGTGATCATTTTGTATTTGAAAATTCTATTATTGAAAATGTACCTGTGCAAAAACCGTTCCGTATTGGAGTTGTCTTAGGGTCTAAATATATGGAAGTTTATATGAATGGTAAATTACATTCTACTCGTGAATTAGCGGGTACTCCATTACCAGTTAGTGGTGCATTCATTCCACCTGGTCATGCATTTGCAGCAATGGCTGATGTCCGTAATTTACGCTTGTGGAAAGGTACTATTACACCAGCTGAAATGGCATATTTGCCTGCACTTTCTTTAGCTGATTTTGGAGAAGTTACGACACGCTCCCTCACACAGATCGCAGATTCAATTAACGGTATTTGCGGTGCTGGAACAGGTGTATCAACAAGTGTTCTAAGTGATGTAATGGCAAACATGGATACAGTGAAAAATGTATTTAGTGGCAGCCGAAATATTGGGACAATGTTCAATGATTTAACAACAACATTGGGATCAGGTTCAATTTCAATGTCTGGTTCTATGATGCCATATATGGCTGCACCAATGGCTGGAGGGGCATTAGGAGGATCTGCGTCTACCAGCAGCTTCCCTGCATCTGCCAGCAGCTTCCCTGCATCTGCCAGCAGCTTCCCTGCATCTGCCAGCAGCTTCCCTGCATCTGCCAGCAGC
>JACCDO010132875.1_pt1 | contig 13485 bp, 29 predicted proteins | sample 7446101 | NCBI WGS metagenome assembly JACCDO01 (sample SAMN15323440, study PRJNA562643) | freshwater metagenome | isolation source: river surface water | place: USA:Blue River Watershed | collected 2017-08-16
AGAAGTAATAATATTATAAACTAATATGTTTCATTCCCAAAAAGCGAACTATTTTTTTTGTAACATAATATTAATTATAGGACAACACTTACACATAACAAATGATAAACAACATTAAAACGATTGTTTATCATCGGACGTAAAAAGTGCCTTTTGTATTTTTACAATTTTCTTCCTTTAACAGTTCTTTTTCTACTGTCTAATTTCTTTAATACTTTAGCTTTTATATTCAAGTAAGTATCTCCATCTGTAGTATAGTAATTTACACCACCATAATTTAATTGACCTTTATTATTCTTCCAGTTTTGAGCCATCAAAGAATAGTATCCACCAGTGCCTGTTTCATTACCAAAAACTAAGGCTCTTTCTCCTTGTTCAAAGGCGAAAAGATATCTATTACCAGATACGGTATCTACTAAGACACAAGGTGTGCCTTTTTTGATAATAACTTTTTCAGAGTTATTGTTTTGATTGATTACTATTTTGCCATCATTAATGGATAAGTCTGATTCGCTACCTGCTTTAGTTAAGATGATTTCTTTGGAGGTATAGAACTGCACCTTCTTTAGTTTTGTTGGAGTTAAGTTCCATTTTTGCTTTACATCAGTTGTAAAGGCTAACCTTTTATTACAAGATGTTAAAAAGGTGATTGTTAAGATAGATAGTAAAATTGTAAATGATTTCATGGTAGTGGTTATAAAAAGGGTTTATGATTATCGAAAGTTAGTATTAGTATTGATATTTGCCATACCACCATATAACTTATCGTAGGCAACTATACCGGCTACAGCGATTGTGCTAGTGACTAAGAACTTAAGGGTTCTTTTAGCACCATCACTCATTTGTCTTTTAGTTGTTCTTAACGGTTCGTTTAATGAAGACTTTAATTGAGTAAGGTCGTTGTTATCTTTTTTCCAATTATCAAAGCAAGTTTGACAAGTCTTATAGTCTTTGAAAGTCGATTTATCTAATTGTGTTTGTGAGAAGGCAGTTAAGGTGCCAAAGAAAAGTAGGGATAGTAAGGTTATCTTTTTCATTGTGTAGTGGTTTAATGACACTACAAATATAGGAAATATTTATGATAAAAACAAGTTTATACAAAAAAGTGCTGGGTATTTTTGTATATTAACTGTAGAAGAGTATAAAATTAACAATTAATCCTACAACAGCAACTATACAAAAGACAGAGTTCAGTCTTTCAATCTTATCATTTCCAAAAAAGTCTATAATAGATAAAAAGAATAGTGAAAGGATAAGTCCATAGTTTATGTATGGTTCGTGCCAGAATAAGAAGAATAGTGAACCAAGTGCATACGGCAGTTTGATTGAAGTAGGTGTTTCTTTATAAAGAAGTGTTCTAACTTCTTGAATTAGACCTGATATACAGGTCATAAGGAAGAATATTATTATCATTTTAATAAATTAGTTATTTTTTTATCTCTCATTTCTTCTACCACTTCAGCATGAGTTATTTCACCCCAATAGTTATCAAATGAACCATCCCAATCAATAGAGAATTCTAAGTAGTATTTTACCTCATCATGATATCGAGTTTCTATTGAGTTTATTGTTATAGATTCTACTTTGACATGCCATTCACAAGCAAAGTGGCGTTTAATAGCATTTAGAATATCATCTGATGGTTTATGCATTACTTTCTTGTTATTTCTTTAACTCTAAGAGTTGGAACAATTATCAACTTACCTTGGCAGGTTTTAATATAGGTTGTTCCTTCTTTATATGAAGAGACATCTTGACAATCATATTCTGTGCCATCAATAAGAACAATATGTTCATCACAATCGTATGACTTTTTTATACCTACTCCTATAAAAACACAGTAGAGAATACCTACTATACCTAATAATACTCCTATTTTCCAATTCATATAACTTGTTTTAATTAACTTCAATATCTTTTAATTCAACATCTTCTCCTTGTGTATGTCTATAGACAGTATCAAAGAATTGTGCCAATAACTTATAATCTTCAGGAATCATTCTACAATAGTCAAATGCGGCAATTGTATCGTGTATCTTTCCCTGTTTTACTTTTTCATATTTATCGTTTGGGTCATATTCGAAAACTACATGACCTCTAAAAATATATTTCATACGTGTGTTCCATTAGTTAGGCTTATACCGTGTTTAATTCCTTTAATAAGTAAATCTATCTCCACTTCGGTCATATCCTTTATGATACTACCAAGTTGATATCCTATTTCATTTCCAATATCTGAGATATCACCATTTTGATACTCGACATTAGGTAAAAGTGTTGATAACTCTTTAAGTGTTTCTATAAGGTCTATTTGTCTTGTCATGTAGTGTAAGGGTGATGGTAAGTCGCTATAGTAGCACCAGTTGTTATTATTTTCCACAATATAAATATAAGATTTTATAATTAGATGGTCAAATTAAATCATTTAATTTTTCATTACGCCACTCAGCAATAGTATCTGGAATTAATTCAGGTTCCATTCCAAAACTGGTCTTAAAATCTGGTGGAAGTCTCTTAAAGTATTGTAGTCTTGAAGTAAGAAAGTCAAGTGCTACACAGATAGCTCTTCCTCTTTTTTCATATCCTACTTTATTACCATCATATATTCTTTCAAATACTTCTAAAATATATTCTAAATCTTTAGGAACAGCGCAGGTAATAATAGTCTCTAACTCCTCATGTAGTTCAGACCTAATATAGGGTTTACAATAGTCTATTATTTGTTTCTTATCCAAAATTTATATAAGAAGTGTGCTATTAGTTGTGGTGGCCAAAAAAGAACTAACATAAGAGAACCTATCATATTGAACTCTTTATCTTCTTCTTGAAGAAGAAGGTAGTTAACCCAAAGGGTGCCTAAAGTAAGGTAAATAACCCACAAGAGGCAAAAAATTAAAAATGTCATTTGTTTTTATCTTTTCTTGTATAGACAATGGTTAGTATAATAAGTGCTATTACCACTGGTAGTAAATTAAGAGGTGAATATTCCATATACTTATCTTTTTATTTTATCCACTTAACATAACTCATGAAACACTTAGAGGCATAAAGATAGTAATCATCGTGGTCAATTTTTACTTTAAGTCTTTGTGCCAACTTAAGACCAGCCTCCCAGGCTAGCATTTCATCTTTTAAGAGTTCATACTTATATTTATTAGTCCTTAAAACTCGTTTATTATCTTCTGAAACAATAAGGTTCGAAAACTCTCTTTCATAAGAGTGCCTATTAAACACAACAAGATGTCCACACTCATGAAGAACAGAGTAAATAATATGAACATCATTTTTATTGAAGTTGATATTAATAGTCTTTTCTTCAAAGTAGATGCAATCTTCTTTACCAGACTTTAATTCAAATCCTTTTTTATTAATCCATTTAGTTATTTTACTTAGCGATCTAATTCCCATATATCTTATTTATTAAGAATTCAACATATAAGTTGCCATATCTCTCCAAGATAGAGGATTAGCAGCTCTCATTTTAATTACCATAATAAGAGTTCTTAAGTTAAGATTAGCTGATGTCTTATTCTCTGTTAAGAATTGCATCGCATCTGCCTTAAGAGAGTTATCCCAAGTAGGTAAGATATTTGACAAGATTGTAGTCATTCTCTCAATCTTTTCATCAGGTGTCATAGTAAGGTCAACTGTTAATGAACGAGAAAGAATAGCTGAGTCAATAGATTCTTTACTCTTATTAGAGATAAAGATAATACGACCAGTGAAATCAAATTGTTGTGGATAAACATCATTCTTATTCATCTTAGCCATCCAAGAGATAGTTCTCCTCTCATAAGAGTCAAGTGCTGATTTAAGAATGTTAACTGCTACTTTATCTTCTAATACTGAGTCACAATCATCAAATATGATAAGTTTGCTGTTGTTATCGAATAAGGTGTTATACAGACCACGAGCAGTTGAGTAACCTTTGAAGAACACAAAGTCTGACTCTTCGTATCCACAATCTCTAATAGTTTGAGTAACTGAGTGTGTTTTACCGAGACCACCTTCACCGGTTACGATAATCGATGGTGTGATACCATCAACAACCATTTTAGTGAGGTTATTAAGTAGATTGAATCTTTGATTGATATTAAATGTTGGCATGTTTTGTAGTGATTTATACTACAAATATAAGGAATTTTTATTAAAAAACAAATCACCTTTATAACAATAACCTTAGTAAATCATCTTTATTTATTGGCTTAACAAGAAAACCTTTTATATTTGTTTCAGCGGCTCTTCTTAGTGTCTTTGGGTCATTATTGCCGGTTGCATAAATAATAGGAACATTTGCAATCTCATTGATTAATAAGGCAGTATCAATACCATCTTTATCACCTTCAATCCTTACATCCATAATAACGAAGTCAGGAACTTCCTGTTTAACTATTCTTAGGGCTTCTTCACAGTTAATTGCTGTTCCAAGTACTTCAAATCTAAAGTCATTTATATAAGACTCCATCAAATAAGTGATGAGATAATCATCTTCGACTATGAGTATTTTCTTAGGTATCATCTTATTTATCAAACTCTAATGAAATATAATTCACTTCACTATCTATATCATCTTTGAGTTCATCTAATGTATATGAGTAACTTTTACCCTGAAATATAACATAGATAGAAGAAGGTTTATAATTTGAATCTGTTAGATAGGTGTTTAGTCTAAATATAGTATCAATAACATCAGATATCTGATATCTCATATAACCACCATCGCCAAACTCACTATTGAGTAGGTCATATTTATAGATTGTTACATTTATAGATGAGGTAAGAAACTTGTCAGAATTAGAGGTAACTTTTGTTTGTAAGCCAATATCATTTAATTCTAAAAGAATTTCCTTTACAGTTCTTAACACATCAACTGAGCTGTTCTCGAATATCTTCCAATCTTTTAACCACTTCATAATCTATATATTAATTATATAAAGCAAGGTGGAGTATACTTGCTCTCACCTGGTAAAAGATGTTAGTTTCATTAATACAAATATAAGGATAATAGTTTAATCTGACAAACTTCTGTATAGGTTTGTTGTATAAATTACAAAAATAAAACATAATTAATGCTTAAAAAATTAACCTCCCTATTTAGTAAACTTGTAGGAAGAAACAATAAAACACAAAAGACAGGTAAAGTAAAGTTCTATAACATGTCAAAAGGATTTGGATTCATTAAAGAAGATAGTGGAGTAGAAGTATTTGTTCATGCCTCTTCACTTAAAGAAAGAATCCGTGAAGGTGACCTTGTTCAATTTGAATTAGAAAATGGAGAAAAAGGTCCAAATGCAATCAACGTGAAAGTTATATCTTAGTAGTAAAAATTTCTTAATTGTTTAACATCGACCTACCATCTATGTGTTTAATAGTTGGACCAAGTCCTTTTTTTCCATAAATATGACCTTTCTTGTTAGAAATTAAAAGTTCATTTTCAATTCCATCAGATCCTGGTTTAAGCTTGATAATGTCTACTAAACCATCTGAGATATATATCTCTCTATCTATAATATGCGGGTTGTTTGATAGATTTGTAACTTGACAAACCTTTACATCTAAATCGTTATTCAATTGTTTAATTTTAAAACCACAAACATCATCCCAGTTTCGTCTTCTATGAATTAATATTTCGCATATTTTATATATTGAATATTATTAACTGTATCGAAATCAGCATTTGATAGAATAACTTTTACTTATAACGGTAAGTACTATATTGGATCAGGGATTACTAAATAAACTTAAAGTATTTGTTTCTTTAATAAGTCTATGAAATCTACTGGTCTAAATCTAGCAATATCACTACTCATCATTCTATAGACCATTTCACCAGCACCTTCATTTGATCTTATCCTTCTTTCTTCTCTATCCATCTCAAGACCAAATCCCATCTCTCTCATTGAGTTAACTGCAAAATCATTAGCATCTTCTTCTAATCTTTTATAACCCTGTAAGAATAATTCTTTATTACCACCCACAACAGTCTCGTAATACTGTGTCATAAAATCACCTTCACGATGCTGATCACAATGTCTTGATTCATGTAGTGCTAAAAACAACTTCATAAATGGTGGCATTGGAAGTCTACTATTGATTGCTATTTCATCTACACCTAAGAAAACACCAGCTATTGGCTGAGGTGATGAAAATGGAAAATGATGTATCTTAAAACCTCTTCTATTTTGATTCCACCAAGAGGTAACTACTTCAAACTTATCAGAAGACATACCAATTGCCTTTAAGAATTGTTCTATAGTAATTGGAGTATTTAAGTTTTCAAATAACTTATTAAAAGGTTTAAGATGTTTCATTTATAGTGATAGATTTATGGTATATATTAACTATCACTTTTAAGTATTACTCCACACCTAACTCTTTAAGTCTGATTTGTCTAAATTGTTCTATGGTGATAAATGCCTTTTTATCAATCCATATTTCTTGTTCTTGAGTAGACATATCTTGTCTAAGATGTGGTTTAAGATAAGGCTTAGTTTTTATGATATAAAAGTCTTCTGGTGGACCTCCAATACTTTCAACAGTTTCTGGAACAGCATCATATACACCCCATAAATCTAAGTGTCTGGCATTTCCTGAAGTATTATCTATACAAACTACTTTCATGCTTTCTTTTACTTTATGTCGTAAACTTTAGGGATCTTTACTTCAGCTTTTACTTTTGGATATCTTGTGTGTATATAATTGATAATATGGTCACTCATCCAGTCTAGACCATATCCTAATCTCTCGAATGATAGTTCAAGTGTTTTTTTCCCTCTGTAATATTCCCATTCACAATTAGTATAAATAGCGACAGCCTTATCCTCATAAAAAATGGTATCATTTCTAGTTTTGAATTTGGCCATTTCTTGTGTCGATAGTTTTTCTGGTTTAGTTCTATCTATCCAGTATTTTTGTTTACAAGATCCGAATGTGAAAATCAAAGCTAGTAAAAAGATTATTTTTTTCATAATAATAGAGTTTTTATTTTTTATTCTACTTATGCAGATTGTTTATTGAAAATGAAAAACTTAACATTAAAATTTAAATTTAACTTAACATTTAATTAATATAAAAAGGTCAAATTTTCAAAGGATTAGTTTTAGTTTTTCTTTAGATAAAATATATAAATTATGAAAATACTCTATGGAATACAATTAACAGGAAACGGACATATAAGAAGATCTTTACACCTTATTAATAAATTAAAACAATTAGGTTTTACCGTAGATATACTTACATCAGGAAGTGGAGGTGATTTACCGGTTGAATCAAAATGGAAATTTACCGGTCTTACCTTACAATATAATAACGGAAGTATTGATTGGGTTAAAACCGTTACTAAGTCGAATCCATTTCTCTTGATAAGAGAAATAAAAAATCAATTAGAAGACTATGATTTAGTTATTTCTGATTTTGAACCAATTTCTGCCTACTGGTCTAAACGTAAAGGTATTAAATCTATTTCAATTTGTAATCAAAACTCAATAACTTTAGCTGGTAATAATTGGACTATATCAAGGTGGTTTATCAAATATTTTGCTAAATGTGATCATTTGATAGCATATGATTATTCAGAAGGAAAACAAGTATTTCAACCAATTTGTAATATATCAAAATTTAAAAGAAAATCGATAAATAGTATTCTAATCTATTTACCATATCTGAATAATCATAGAATAAAAGAAGTCTTAGAAAAAACTGACTTTAATGCAATAATCTATACTAATCAAGATATAGAGAGTAGTGAAAAAATTAAAATTAAAAGATTGAGTAAATATTTTACTAGAGACCTTTTAAGATGTAGTTCCGTTATAACTCATTCTGGATTCTCAACAACATCTGAATCTCTAATTTTAGGAAAAAAGATTTGGACTATACCAATAAACGGACAATTAGAACAAGAATTAAACTCGAAAAAATTAAAGTCAATGGGAGTTTTTACTGAAAGTAAGTTTTCACTATCAAACTTGAAAATTTGGAATCAATACTATAAACCAATCGAATATAAATGGCAAGATCCAACAGAGGCAATAATAAAAAAGATAATAGAGATATATGAAAAAGATTAGAACTCTTTTTATTTCTGATGTGCATTTAGGCACATCTAAATCAAGAGCCGATTTGTTATTACAAGTGTTCAAAGAATGGGAATATGAAAACTTAGTTATTATTGGCGATTTTATAGACTTAACAGCACTTAAAAAAAAGTTTTATTGGAATGAAGACCATTCTACTGTTATACAAAAAGTATTAAGGATGTCAAGAAAAGATATAAAAGTTATTTATATTTTAGGAAATCATGACCACTATCTCAGAGCACTTATTAAAGAACAAGACCTAAATATAGGTGAAATACTACTCTGTGATGAATACTACTACACCACACTAAAAGGAGAAAAGATTTATATCTGCCACGGTGACCAATTTGATGGATTTATAAGAATTCATCCATTTTTATATGTACTAGGTGATTGGGCATATGAATTATCGTATAAGATTAATAAATGGTATAATAAAATGAGGTCAGTGTTTGGATTACAGTATTGGTCTCTTTCAGCGTATTTAAAGATGAAAGTTAAAAATGCGGTATCATTTATTAATGATTTTAAGATACTTTCAGTCAGAAAGTTAGAAGAAGTCGGATGTGATTCTATAATGATAGGCCATATTCATACACCAGAAATATCTAAAGATGAAAAGTCATATTACAATAGTGGAGATTTTTGCGAGAGTTGTTCGTATTTAGTTGAAACATTAGATGGACATATAGAATTAAAATTCATACACGACAATTCAAAGTCATATTCCTAATTCATTTAGTTTTACTTGTCTCCATTCATCCAGTGATTGAAATCTCATTTTGTCATAAAATTTAGTTTGACCGTTGTCATTTAAGATTTTAACTCCCATCCAATTCCAATCTTTAGAGTCATTTAATGTAGTATATACCTTTCCAATAGTTAATTTCAATGGATGACCAACATCAACTTCAGACGCACTGAAACGGTCATTAATGTTATTTATACAAACTATTTTCATATTTAACAAGCTAAGAGTAAACTATCTTTTGGTGTCTTATCTAAGACCTCATCAATTTTAATTTCTCTTTCATATGCAATCATCTTGAATAGATTTTCTCTAAGATAATCCAAAGTCTTTTGCTTTCTTTCTTCACTTCGCCACTTTAATATTTCAGTATCAATGATATGTGACCTCATCATTTCAATATTTAATCTCATGTCTCTGCCATAACTCTTAACCCAATAAATAATCTGATTACCTTCTAATATGATGTACTCATCAGTATTTTCTTTAAGAGGACATACCAATTCTTCAATGATATGATAATACTCACCTTTACTATTTACTACAAGTTTCATCTCTACTATAATTTACTTACAAACTCTATATTAGTAATTTCTAAATTATCAATTTGAGCAAATGATACATTAGACATCCACTCGTGGTATTGTCTATTCGGATCTTCTCCTTTTATCTTTACGGTATAAAGGTATCCGGATCCGGTATCTTTTGTGGCAAAATCTATGGCATAATGTCGGTGAGGTGTTAAGTGTATAACCTTTGTAAATTCCGATTTCGATTTGCTAAGGTCAAACACCTTAAACTTTTCTGGCGATCCGTGATAATATTCCATTCTTCTTGCGACTATTTTATATTCCTAATTCCTCTAACTTTATATTTCTTTCTTCTTGTAATGAAGTATACTCTAATTCAGATTCTAAATACCAAGCTCTTACTTCCTTATTATAGTCATTCTTGAACTTAACATAATATTCTACCTTCCAACTCTCTTCAACATCTGGAAGAACATATCTAGCATTAACATCAATTACCTTACCTCTATACCAACGATTTAGGTTATCTGAATAAATTGTAACTTTAACCTCATCACCTCTCATAAACTTTACATAGCCATACAACTTATCCTTTTTCTTAGACCTAAATAATCCTCTGATGAGGTCTAGGTAATAATGAGCAGATGTTAATTTATATCTCCAAGGTGTCAAGTCTCTCATTTTAATATTTGATTTAATTTATCATTTCTTTCTAATAGGACTTTTCTTTCTATATAGTCAAAGATACCATAACCAAAGTGAGAAACAATTTTACCATCTACAATGAAATTAAATATAGCATCTAGTCCATCTGTACTTCCTGTTTGAATATTACAAGCTGAAAATCTAAGTTCATCTCCTACCTTATATTCTCTATACAAATTTGTTCCTCCATCCACTTTAATGAATACAAAAACTTCTCCACTCTTTAATGTTGATGGATCTATCATAATCCTATTAGATTTAATTGAGAATTTCTCCACTGTTCTACAGTTAGAAAGTGCTCTGGTTTATGAGGTATGTTCTTAAATAGTTCATCATCTTCATATTGAACAACCCAGACGAATTCATGTCCATTTGGACTCGGTGGTATATCTTCTCTTTTTGATATCTTATACCACTTGCCCTTTTCTAATGGATATCTTCTAACACCACTTTGAAACATTGGTCTAACTTCTTCTATCGCTAAAACCATTCTTTCGGGAGATATGTAAACTTTATCTGTCATAATAAAAAAAGCCCACTTTTCAAGAGTGTGCTTCTATCTTACTTTATATTTAATAAGGTTGAAGTATTACCACCTAACATTGTAGTTGGATATTTACCATCCCAATTACTTGCCTTAATATAATCTATATACAAAGTAGATAATTGAGCTTGTTTTAACTTCATAGATTTAGCCTCACCTTCAGCTGCGATAATAGCTGCTTGTGCTTGACCCGAAGCATTAATAACAACAGCTGCTGAATCACCTCTTGCAATTGCGATTTTCTTTTTAGCTTGAGCATCTGCTACAAGTGCTTGTTGAATAGCAGCTTGTGCATCTTGAACAGCTTTAGTCTTTGCCTCAATGGCTGATTTAAGAGCATCTGGTGGAACAATATTAGTTCTTAACTGTGAGATAACAAACCATTTAGAAGTTCTCTTATTACACTCAGTGATGATAGCAGATTCAAACTCTTCTCTTTTATTAAAGATATCATCTACTGCCCATCTATTAGCAACATCATTTACTGAACCAACAATAGCAGTCATAAGCCAACCTTGTTCAATCTCTTTAACACCTAATCGTAATTGTTCAAACATATCACCAACAGCATCTGGTTTAAGTGAGTAGTTAAATGTAGGTTTGATAATAGCAGAGAACCCTCCTTTAGTAATTACAGTTTGATCACCATATTCAATATGTTGTTGGAATGTTGGAAACTCATAAAGGGTTTCTACCCAAGTGTTTTGAACAACCCATCCAGTTCTGTATTGATAATCAGATACACCTCTGTTATCTCCAGATAGTTTTACTTTAAGACCGACATGACCCGCGTCTACTCTTTCAAGAGCGAATGGTTGGATAATAGCAGTTAGTAAACCAATAACTAAGATAAGTGCTGGTTTAGTAATCCAACTTACTTTTAGTTTTTTATTAGTTGAACCGTATCTATCTTGTGTGATAGTGTACATTGAATCTCTTGTAGCGTAAAGTGTACCAAGTGATACTAGAATTGTAATTGCGATAATAATTAATGAAATCATAGTTTTTAGTTTTTAGAGTTAATTTTTAATACGTCAGTTAATAGATTATAAATGTAATAAGCATATCCTAAGAATATACAAGTTGATCCGAGTGCTCCTGCTATACCTAAGAAGTCGTTTACTTCTCTACTGAATACATACTCAAAGTAGAGTGATTGAATTATAATTACCAGTGCGGTAATTAAAATGAATTTAATTGTTTTTACCATTCGATTATATTTAAGTGAATAACAAATATAAAGTTTATTATGATAATTTCAAACTTTAAATAAAAAACTTATAATTATAAGTTAAAACTTTAAGACTTAGTCTGTTCTTTCTCAGGTTGTTCTTTTTCAGTAGGTTTTTGAACTTCAGGTTCTTTTTGTGAAGATTTATCTTCTTCTTTTTTATCTTCTTTTTTATCTTCCTCTTCCTCGTCTTCTTCAGGCTTATCTATCTTCTTTATTATTTCATTAGATGATTTAATTGCAAATTTACCATCTTGATACATTATTTGATATTGGTCGTCTTCTTGAACCTCAACAATAGTTCCAGTAGAAACTACTTCTTTTGTATCTGAATTATCTAATTCAGCTTTTTGAAAGTCTTTCAAATCATTCCAATCTTTTATAGTTTTTCCTTTTTTCAAATAAACAACTACATCATCTTTACTAAATGACTGCTTACCTGACTGAACATCAATTTTACGTTCTTTCAGATATTTCTCAATATCTCCTTCTTTTATTGATTTTACTACTAACTCAAATTTTTGATACACTGATGTTTTAAAGTAGTTACAGAAAGCATCTCTTTTCTTTTTTCTTATTGGCTCATAAGCTTTAGCTCTATCAGCAGGTGACTTTTTAGGATCATCAACATCTCTGAATCCAACCTTGAGTAATATACTTTTTAATTCAGGTATATGATTAATTGGATTTTCATTTACAAAACAACCACCTGGTATCTTATCTTCTTCTTCAGACTCTACCTGTTTTTTGTCTTTTTGATTAAAAGTGCTTTTATATGGTTTGAAGATATTACTAATGTTATCATCTCCCCAATTTCTATTTTTAGTTGGAATGAATGATATTTCTTTTGCGACTTGAGCTCTTACTCTTTTTATACAATATTTAATTATAGCGAATGGTAAAGGATTATCTTCAAATTGTTTTTGACACTCTTGTTCAATCCAAAATAAACCCGAATTCCTATTCTCAGATTTATTACCTGAGAATGAGTCAACCTTTCCTGGGCTTTTGACATCATTAGGATCAGACAATATACCCACTTGAGAACTAAAAATATTCTCCATAAACTTGTAATATACAATATCTTGATAATCGTTTGTTGGAGGTTCTACTGTAGATTGAATACCATGATACTTACCAGGTAATACAGAACCACCTTTACCACCGGATATTTTAAACTCTTCTATTAATGGATATATTATAAAACTATCACTTTTGGTATTTAACAAAGTAGAACTAACCCATTTAAGAATAGTCTGTGCTGATATTTTTTCGGGAAGTTGTGCAAATGCTTTTTTCATTTGCATCTGAACAGTAGCCTTTAAGGTCCATTGACCAAAAAGTATCTGTTCATTAACTTTAGTCAATCTAAATGAATTATATCCGTGAATAAATTTCATTCAGTATATATTAAAAATATAACTAAACTTGCCGAGTTATCCACAATTCACCTACAGTTATTAACATCCATAAACTATCTCTAAATCTATTCGTATATTTGTATAAACAAATAAAAATTATATCTTATGTTTCCAGTAATCTTCTCTACATTCGTATTAGCATTTTTGCTAACATTCAACACAACTTGTCTTCGATTTTTAATCGATGATGGTAAAATGAATCACCCCCTTTTCACAAGGTCAATTAGA
>JACCDO011914670.1_pt1 | contig 13485 bp, 6 predicted proteins | sample 7446101 | NCBI WGS metagenome assembly JACCDO01 (sample SAMN15323440, study PRJNA562643) | freshwater metagenome | isolation source: river surface water | place: USA:Blue River Watershed | collected 2017-08-16
CCGAGGCCATTTGTTCACCCAAACCAATCCGGTCCGCGAGCGCCGAAGCTACAAGCCGACCTTGGACCTTGAGAATTTTGGCCTCAGCTCGGCCGACCTCGACAGCGTGTTTCAGGCCGCGGTCGACGTGGGCTTGCCCGGACCCGCTCCGCTCCGCGAAATCGTCGAGCACCTCAAGGCCATTTACTGCCGCTCCATCGGCGTTGAATACATGTACATTCGCGACCCGCAGGTGGTGAAGTGGATCCAAAACTACGTGCACGCCAACGACAACTACCCGAAGTTGGCCGCCGACGAAAAGAAGCACATCCTTCACAAGCTCAACGAGGCCGTGGCCTTTGAGAACTTCCTGAACACCAAGTTTGTGGGCCAAAAGCGCTTTTCGATTGAGGGCGCCGAGGCGATGATTCCGGGTCTCGACTTTTTGATGCAGCGCGCCGCCGAACTGGGGGTAGAAGAGGTGGTATTGGGAATGGCCCACCGCGGCCGACTCAACGTACTCACCAATATTTTTGGAAAGCCGGCCCGCCAGATTTTCAGCGAGTTTGAAGGCAAGGAATTCGACGACAAAGAGGGCTTTGACGGCGACGTAAAGTACCACTTGGGCTACACCACGACGCGCGAACTGCGCAACGGTCGCCGCCTGAAGCTCAACATTTCGCCCAACCCTTCGCACCTCGAGGCCGTGGATGCGGTCGTCGAGGGCATCGCGCGGGCCAAGGGCAACACCGACTACGGGATGGACCGTTCCAAGGTGCTTCCGATTCAGATTCACGGCGACGCGGCGGTCGCGGGTCAAGGCATAGTCTATGAGGTAGTTCAGATGGAGCGCCTCGACGGCTACGCCACCGGCGGAACCATTCACCTGGTCATCAACAACCAGGTCGGGTTCACCACGAACTACCTCGACGCACGTTCGTCGACTTACAGTACCGACGTGGCCAAGGTGGTTTTGGCTCCGGTGCTGCACGTCAACGGCGACGACGTCGAAGCGGTGGTCCACGCGATGCGCTTTGCAATCGAGTACCGCCAGCACTTCGGCCGCGACGTGTTTGTCGACCTTTTGTGCTACCGCAAGTACGGCCACAACGAGGGCGACGAGCCCCGCTTTACCCAGCCATTGCTGTCCAAGGCGATTGCGCGCCACCAGAATCCGCGCGAGATTTACCACGCCAAGCTCGTGGCCCAGGGCGCAACCCACGCCAACATGGTCAAAGAAATGGAGGCGGAGTTCAAGCAGCTCCTCGAAGGCCACTTTGACGAAGCCAAGCAAATTGCCAAGAACGTCATCGTGCCGTTCATGGAAGACGAATGGACGCCCTACCCGCCGGCCAAAGGTGACGCGATGATGCAGTTGCCCGAGACGGGCGTGGAGCGTGGGCGCATCGAGTCGGCAGCTCGCGCATTGACCAGCTTGCCCGAGGGCAAAAAGTTCCTGAACAAGGCCGTTCGCTTGCTGGAGGACCGCCACGCCATGGTCTTTGAGCGCAACGCCATCGACTGGGGAATGGCCGAGAATCTGGCGTATGCGACCTTGCTTCAAGAGGGCTTTAGCGTGCGGATTTCGGGCGAAGACGTGGAGCGCGGAACCTTCAGCCACCGCCACGCGGTGCTGAAAATGGAGGATTCCGAGGAAGAGTACATCCCCATGAACGCCGTGCCCGACAAGAAGGGCCGATTCGCCATCTACAATTCGCACCTTTCGGAGTACGCGGTGCTCGGATTTGACTACGGCTATGCCATGGCCAGCCCCGAAACCCTCGTGATTTGGGAAGCCCAGTTCGGTGATTTTGCCAACGGAGCCCAGATCATCATCGACCAGTTCATTAGCGCCGCCGAAGACAAGTGGAACACCCAAAACGGGCTGCTGATGCTGCTTCCCCACGGGTACGAAGGTCAGGGCGCCGAACACTCGTCAGCTCGCCTGGAGCGCTTTCTGCAGCTTTGTGCCGAAGAAAACATGGCCGTGTGCAACCCGACCACGCCCGCGAACCACTACCACTTGCTGCGCCGCAGCATGCACTGGAGCTTCCGCAAGCCGGTGGTGGTGATGAGCCCCAAGAGTTTGCTGCGCCACCCCAAGGCGGTGTCAACGGTTGACGATTTGGCGTCGGGAACCTTCCAGCCCCTCATTGGCGACACGACCGTGAATCCTGCCGACGTGAACAAGGTGGTGTTTTGCTCGGGCAAGCTGTACTACGAGCTCGACGAAGAGCGCAGCAAGCGCGGAGCCACGAACACGGCCATCGTGCGCCTCGAACAGCTGTACCCCTTGCCAGTCGCCCAAATGGAGGCCGAGTTGGCCAAGTACGCCAGCGACGCCAAGCTCGTGTGGGCCCAAGAAGAGCCCGCCAACATGGGCGCGTGGACCTACCTGCTTGCCAACTGCGAGCTGAAGCTGAAGCGCGTGTCGCAGCCGGCTTCGGCCGCGCCCGCCACGGGCTCCCACAAGGCCGCCCACCACATTCAGCATCGCCTGATTGCCGAAACGTTTGATTGCTAAAATCCCCCTCGAACCATGATCCTTGATATGAAGGTGCCCTCACCGGGCGAATCGATTAGCGAAGTTGAAATTGCCACCTGGCTGGTGAGCACCGGCGACTACGTCGAAAAGGACCAGGCGATTGCCGAGGTGGATTCCGACAAGGCCACGCTGGAGCTGCCTGCCGAGGCCGCCGGCGTCATCGAGATTTTGGTGGAGCCCGGAACCACCGTGGCCGTGGGCCAAGTGGTGTGCCGCATCGATACGTCGGCTGCCGCCCCCGAAGGCGGGGCGAAGCCGGCCGCGGCCAGCGTGCCGAATCCGATGCCGGTTGCGGCTGCCGCGGCCGTTCCTGCCGCCCAGACGTACGCTACGGGTACGGCGTCGCCTGCCGCTAAGAAGATTCTTGCCGAGAAGGGCATGGACGCCAGCCAGGTTGCCGGGACCGGGAAGGACGGCCGCATCACCAAGGAAGACGCGGTGAACGCCAAGGTGGCGATGGGCAGTTCGGCCAGCGCCGCTGGCCGCGGCGAAACGCGCACGCGCATGAGTGCGCTGCGCCGCAAGCTTGCGACCCGCTTGGTGAGTGTGAAAAACGAAACGGCGATGCTGACCACCTTCAACGAGGTCGACATGAAGCCCATCATGGACCTGCGCAAGGAGTACAAAGACGCGTTTGCCGCCAAGCACGGCGTCGGCCTTGGGTTTATGAGCTTCTTCACCTTGGCTTCGGTGCGTGCGCTGAAAATGTTCCCTGCGGTAGCCAGCATGATCGACGGCGACGACATGATTTCGTTCGACACGACCGACATTTCGGTGGCCGTGAGCGGCCCGAAAGGCTTGATGGTTCAGGTGCTCCGCGACGCCGACAAAATGAGCTTTGCCGACGTCGAAATGGGCATCAAAGACCTGGCAACCAAGGTTCGCGACGGCAAGATTAGCGTCGACGAGATGACCGGCGGCTGCTTCACCATCACCAACGGTGGGGTGTTTGGCTCGATGCTTTCGACCCCCATCATCAACCCGCCCCAGAGCGCAATTTTGGGCATGCACAACATCGTCGAGCGCCCCGTGGTGCGCGACGGCCAAATCGTGGTGCGCCCGATTATGTATGTGGCGATGAGCTACGACCACCGAATCATTGACGGACGCGAGTCGGTTGGTACGCTGGTGGCGATCAAAGAGGCCCTCGAGAATCCGGTCGAGCTGCTCATGGGCGGCGACGTGAAGGCGGGATTGGGCCTTTAGGCTAGTTAGCTTGTTGGCTAGATAGCTGGTTGGCTAGATAGCTAGTTGGCTAGTTGGCCGTCTACCTTTGTGGTATGGAGCTGATCGACACCCACACCCATTTGGATAATCCCCAGCTCGACGCAGATCGGGCCGAGGTGCTGGTGCGAATGCGGCAAGCCGGAGTGCGCACCGCGCTGATTCCCAACGTCGACGACGAAAGCTGGCCGCGAATGCTGGCGCTGCAGGCGGAGTACCCCGACGAGGTGCGGTTAATGCTCGGACTGCACCCCTGCCACGTGGCCGCCGACTGGGCCGAGGTGCTCGACCGATACGAAGCGCTGTGGACGGCAACTCCCGAAGCGTTTGTGGCTGTGGGCGAACTCGGACTGGACCTTTACTGGGATAAAACCACGCTGGACTGGCAGGTGGCGGCACTGGAGCGCCAGCTGGAGTGGTGCCTGCGCTGGGACAAGCCGTTCAGCATGCACGTGCGCGAGGCCTGGGGCCCCACCATGGACGTGCTGCGGGCTTGGAAGGGCAGGGGACTGCGGGGCGTGCTGCACTGCTTCACGGGCTCGCGCGAAATCGCCGCCGAACTGATTGACATGGGCCTGCACCTGGGGATCGGGGGCGTCGCCACCTTCCCCAAGGCCGGGGTGGTCGACGTGCTGCGCGTAACCGGCCTCGACCACGTGGTACTCGAGACGGATTCGCCGTATTTGGCCCCCGTGCCGTTCCGTGGCAAGCGCAACGAGAGCGCCTACCTGCGCCGCGTGGCCGAGCATTTGGCCGCCGAACTGGGTATTCCGATCGCCGAAGTGGCCGACGTGACAACCCGCAACGCACGGCATATCTTCGGACTGTGAAACTCCTGATCCTTTACACCGGCGGCACCATCGGCATGGTCGCCCAGCGCGACGGAAGCCTGGTGCCCTTCCATGCGGATGCCCTGCGCGCCAACGTGCCCGACCTGGTTCGCCTCAAGGCCGAGGTGGAATGCCGTTCGCTGGGCCAGCCCAAGGACTCGTCTGACATGGGCCCCGAGGATTGGACCGCGATGGCCGACGCGTTGTGGGCCGCCCGCGACGCGTTTGACGGTTTTGTGGTGCTGCACGGCACCGACACCATGGCCTACAGCGCGAGTGCGCTCAGTTTTATGCTGGGCGGAGCCTTCGGCAAGCCCGTGGTGCTGACCGGGAGCCAGGTGCCCCTGGGCGTGCTGCGCAGCGATGGCCGCGACAACCTTTTGACCAGCCTGGAGATTGCCATGCTCCGGGGCGACGACGGAGCGCCCGTCCTGCGCGAAGTGGCCGTGTTTTTTGATAACCGTTTGTTTCGCGGAAACCGGGTCTACAAGCATTCTGCGCGCCAGTTTGACGCGTTCCACAGCCCCAACTACCCCGAACTCGGCCGAAGCGGCGTGGACCTCGTGCTGCACCCCAAGCGGCTTTGGTCTCCTGACCTGACGCAGGGGCGTCGAACGGCCCTCAACCCCAATGTGGCGGTTGCCACCCTCAGCCCGGGAATGACCGAGGCAAGCCTGAGGGCGATGCTCCTCGGTAGCGGGGCCGAAGGGGTAATCCTTCACACCTTGGGCAGCGGAAACGCGCCCTCATGGCCTTGGCTTGCCGGACTGCTGCGCGAGGCGCACGATGCCGGCGTGGCGTTGGCCCACGTGTCGCAGTGCCGTGCGGCGTCGCCAGGTCCGTCCAACTACGCCACCGGCAAGGTGCTCCAGGCGAGCGGAGTGTGGGAGTCGGGCGGCATGATCCTCGAGGCGGCCGTCGTCAAGATGATGCTGGTTTTGACCTTGCCCCAAGCGCAGCGCGCCGCAGCGTGGACCGCCAGCTGGTCGGGCGAGCGCGACTGAACGCACCGACTTCCCGCTGTACTGGGAACACCAATCCGCTAAATAAAAAAGCCGCCCCCCGAAGGAGGCGGCTCGTTCACTCCCGAGGGAGGTCTGCTTAGTTCAGTACCGTAACGCGGGCTACCGAAGTGCTGCCGTCTGCGAAAATGGCGGTCACGAAGTAGAGTCCGTTAGCGAACTGCGTGGCGTCGATCTGGGTGCTGTTCGAGCGAGCCACAACTTCGCCTACGCTGTTCGTGAGGACTACGGCGGCGAGGTCGTCGCGGGTCGTCGCTACATTGATTACCGAGTTGGTCGGGTTCGGGAACACCCGGATCGCGTTGAGCGAGGACTCGTCCATGCCCACACAGGCGTCAACCACGATGGTTGTGGTAGCGCTGTTGGCACAGCCGTTGGCGTCCGTGTAGCTGTAGGTAATAACGTGGGTACCTGTTCCAGCCGTAGCGGGGTCAAAGCTTGCACCGGTTACCCCGTTGCCGCTAAAGGTTCCGCCAGCTGGAGCGCCAGCAAGCGTTACCGCTGCGTAGTTCACACAGGTCGTATCGCTGAAGGCGAGTACGGTTACTGCGGGCAGGTTGTTGACGACAATCGTCTTGCTCGTAGCCGAGCTCGTACAGCCGTTGGCCGTAACCGTTACCGAGTACACCCCGGCGTTGGCCGCCGTAGCATTCGCAATCGTTACCGTGGCACCGGTGCCGCTGAAGTTCGGTCCGCTCCACGTAAAGGTTGCGCCCGTTACCGAAGAGGTGGCGGTAAGCTGGATCGTTTCGCCTGCACAAAGTACCGAGTCAACTACCGTCACGCTGGCTGCAGCCGGAGCTGAAGGGTTAGCGATCGAGTAGGGGCCAAAGGACGCCGAACAGCCCGTAGCGTTGGTCGCCGTGAGGTTGTACACGCCGGCGGGCACGTTGCTGAGGTTGGCTGTCGTGCCTACGCTTACGTTGGCGTTGTTGGTCCAGTTGTAGGTCAAGCCGGTTCCGTTCACGGTAACCCCTGAGATGGAGCCGTTCGAAAGTCCGCAACCTGCGTCAGTGATCGTCGGAGTACCCGTCATGGTCGGAGCAGCGTCTACCGTTACCGTGAAGGTGGCGGTGTCGGCACAGCCGGCTACGTTGGTTCCGATTACCGTGTAGGTAGCCGTTGCCGTGGGGCTCAGCGTCAAGGTGTTGGTGGTCGTACCGTTGTTCCACACATAGGTGGCGGCGCCGGTGGCGGTGAGCGTAACGCTTTGACCGGCACATACCGTAGCCGTACCTGAAACGCTTACCGTCGGACGTGCTTCAACAACCACGGTTGCGGTGGTGCTGTTCGAACAACCGATTCCGTCGGTGATGGTTACGGTGTAGCTACCCGCTGTAGTCACGTTGATGCTCTGGGTGGTTGCACCCGTGCTCCACAAGTAGGTGAAGCCGGCCGGAGCGCTCAAGGTTGTCGATGAACCTTGGCACACGGTCAGAGAACCAGTTACCGCAGGAGCCGCAAGGCCACAGGCCACGTTGTTGGCAAACGGCGCAGCCGAGAACGAGGCTCCAGTCAAGGCAACCGATCCCGCAGCAGGACGGTAGTCCGGTGCCGTGTAGTTGTAGGGAGTCGTCAAGATGTTGGCCGAGCTAACCAAAGAGTCATTGGCGTTGGTTGCGAAGAACGTCTTGATGTCGAACGATGCGCTCGTCTTGTAGAATCCTTGAGCGGGCTTGTAGCCGGCAAGAATGTTGTTCTTGAAGAGCAGGTTGCCGCTGGTCGCTTGAGCTTCGGTCGTGGCGCCGTCAATGAAGAGGCCCTTTTTGAAGTCCATGAAAATCGAGTTGTGGATCTTCATTTCGCTGTTGCGGCGCAGGCGCAGGGCGCGCTCGTGCTTGGGGTCAATCGTGGCGTTCACGTTGCCGCGAAGCGGGCCCACAGCCGTAACGTTTGAGAACGTAGCGGCGGTTTTGGGGTTGTTGGTTGAACCGCTGCCGTCGTTGTCGCACTCAAAACCTTCAGAGGTTGAACCCGAAGACTGGTCGGCAATGGCCGGGTCGCGAACGATCAGAACGAATTGGTTTTGACCACGGTATCCGAAGTCGCAGTCCATGTCGTCATCTAGGCCGCGGTAGGCTACCAAGTGCTTACAGTTTACGGTTCCACCGAACCACTCAAACGAGTCGTCGTTCGTGTACGAAGTCTGCACGTAGTCAATCACCGTGTTGCGGCCCACTGAACCCAACGTAAGGCCGTTGATTTCTTTGTCGATTTGGTAGGCGTAGCCACCGAACTCAATGCGCACGTACTTCAGCACACCGCTGTTGTCGTTGTCGTTGGGGGTCGCGCCGCCGCCGTACTCCGAATCAGCTGAAACGGGCAGGCCTTCGATGTTTCCAATGCCGGCAGGTGTTCCTGCGGCAGCGTTGGCGGGAAGGTTGTTTTGGGCCTTACCCAAGATGATGATGCCACCCCAGTCACCGATGGCGCGGTTACCCACACCGCCGCTCGACGTAAACACGATCGGGGAAGTCTTCGTACCGTTGGCTACGATTTTAGAGCCTTTGGTGATGATGAGGGCTGAACCGGCTACCGCCTTGTTGCCGCGAACTACCGTTCCGGGCTCGATGGTCAAGGTCGCCCCGTTGTTCACATAAATCGGACCGCTGATGAGGTAGGTGTTGTTAGCTGTCCAGCGCGTGTCAACCGTAATGTTGGCAGCCACCGTTACCGTCGGAGCGGGGTAAATCGTGTTGGCCGGATCCCAGTTGGTCCACGAGTCGGTCCACATTGGTTCTGGAGCCGGGGCAAATGCACCGCGGAACGACGTCGTCGTGAATTGGGGGAAGCCTTGGTCGTTGAAGTCAACGTTCGTCAACGCAAGCGATCCAGCGGCGGGACGGTAGTCCGGAGCCGTGTAGTTGTAGGGACTCACCAATAGGCCCGAAGCGCTAACCAGCGTGTCGTTCATGTTGTCACCAACCCACTTCTTTGAATTGAACGTAGCCGAAGTAGTTACGATTTTGTTCGAAGGCTGGCAGCCAGCGATGATGTTGTTGCGAAAGCGAAGAAGCTCTTCGGTTGCACGGGCTTCTGAAGCCGTTCCGTCGATGTGGATACCGCGCTTCCAGTCCATAAAGATCGAGTTGAGGATCTTCATTTCGCTGTTGCGGCGAAGGCGAAGGGCACGTTCAAACTTGCTGTTGATCGTAGCTGAAGGGTTTCCGCGAAGGGGTCCAATAGCCGTGAAGTTCGAGAACATGGCGGCCGTCTTGGGCGTGTTCGTTGAACCGCTACCGTCGTTGTCGCACTCAAAACCTTCTGAAGTCGAACCTGCAGATTGGTCCGCGATGTTCGGATCGCGCACGATGAGTCCGAACTGAACCTTTCCGCGGAATCCGAAGTCGCAGTCCATATCGTCGTCCAAGCAACGGTAGGCCACCAAGTGCTTGGCGTTGACCGTTCCACCAAACCACTCAAACGCGTCGTCGTTGACAAACGAAGCTTGGAGGTAGTCGATTTCGGTACCGGCACCTACTGAGCCAAACGTGAAACCGTTGATTTCCTTATCAATTTGGTAGGCGTAGCCACCGAATTCGAGGCGAACGTACTTCAGCACGCCGCTGTTGTCGTTGTCGTCGGGGGTTGCGCCACCGCCGTACTCTGAGTTGGCCGAAACGGGCAAGCCTTCGATGTTGCCGATGCCAGCAGGCGTTCCTGCAGCGGCATTGGCCGGAAGGTTGTTGGCCGCCTTACCCAAAAGGACAATGCCGCCCCAGTCGCCAATTTGGCGGCTACCTGGCGCAGCACTCGAGGTAAATACGATGGGGGCAGATGCCGTACCGGATGCGATTAGTTTCGCTCCTTTGGTAACGATGAGCGCTGAACCTGCGGTGGCTGCGTTTCCGCGGACCACCGTTCCAGGTTGAATCGTCAGAATAGCGTTGTTCGTGACGTAAATAGGGCCCGACAAAAGGTACACGTTGTTCGAAGTCCAGGTCGTGTTGGCCGTGATGTTGGTCGCTACCGTAACGGTGGGCGCGGCATACACGGTGGTTTGCGGATCCCAGTTGGTCCAGCCGGTGGTCCACATGGGGGTCGGAGCTGGAGCAAAAGCACCGCGGTAGTCCGTGGGCTCAAACTTCCAGTTCACTTGGGCAAACGACGAGGTCGTTAGTGCCGCAGCAAGGAAGAGTAGGAATTTTTTCATGAGTAGGTTGACAATTTGCCGCAAACCTACCCGCGCAATACTACCTCAGTTTTACCGCATCGTTATACTTCGGTAACTCCAATGCAACGCCAATGTTAAGCGCTTAAAGCTGGTAGGTCAGACCGAAGGTTACCGTCGGTCCAAAGTTGGTCCGCCACATTTGGTCGTCGCCAGCCGACCACGTTTGGTTGGCGTCAATGTCGTTGTAGAAGATCAAGTCGGGCGCCAGCAGGTCGCGAGCTGTGAGCTTGAGGCTCAGCTTTTTATTCACCTCCTGATTGAACGACAGGTCGAGGACGGCGCGCCCCTTTTCCCACACACTAGGCTCTTGGCTTGAGCCAACGATAAAGATGCGATCACCCACTTGGTTGAACGCGGCGCTGATCGTGGTTCCCGATTCCTCGTTTTGGTACTGAATGCCCGCGTTGATCACATAGGGCGACTGGCCCTGAAGCGGACGCACAGAATCCGTGGCCGTGGCGGAATTCAACGTCACGCGCGAACGAATCAAAGCGTAGTTGGCGAAGACCGTCAGCTTGCTCCAAACGGCGTGGTCGGCAGCGCCAAACAGCGTGCTGAGCAGCAGGCGCCCTTCGAGCTCGAGGCCATAATCGACCGCCTTCGGAACGTTCACGTAAGTGTATTCGGTCACCACGTCTTCGCGCGTGGCTTGCTCGATCGGGTTGGTGAAGTTCTTGTAGAACCCGGTCACTGAAAGCACTTGGCCCTTGCCGGGGTACCACTCGTAGCGCGCGTCAAAGTTGTCGATCGTCGAACGAACCAACGACGGATTGCCCGTCACCACGTAGCGGGTTTGGAAGTCGTAGAACGCGAAGGGCGCCAGCTCGCGGAATTCCGGGCGGTTCAGCGTGCGCGAGTACGACAGGCGCAGGTTTTGGGCGTCGTTCACGCTGTAAATGAAGTTGACTGAGGGCAAAAAGTCGAGCTTGGTGCTTTCAACCTGAACCGTGTCGTTGTTGTCGGTCTTCGAGTACAGGTTTTGCTCGAAATTCTCAGCGCGAACTCCCCAGTTGATGCGGGTTTTTTCCATAATGCGCGTGTCGAACTGCACAAAACCATAGCTAAGCATCGCGTTGGCCAAGTATGAGTCTGAAGACTTGGTTCCTTCGCGCATCGAGAAGCCCGTGGTGGCGTTCATGTTGCCGTTGGCGAAAATGCCGTCGATCGGCTGGTTGAGCAGCGACTGGTCAAACGACATGAAGTTGGCCAGCACATAGCCGAACTGACGGGCCGTGTAGGAGCGGTCGCGGTACTGCGCTCCGGCTCCCAGCTTGAGGTTGTTGCGAAGACCAATCTTCACGAAATCCACCGGCAGTTCAAACGTTGCTTGGCCGCTCGTGATGCCTTCGAGGTTGAGGCCATAGAATCGGCTGCCGGAGTAGTCGGGGCCGACCGAAGTCGAGGTGATGCCGGCGCGCCACGCGGTGTCGGCCACGTCGGTGTCTCCGTAGTACAGCGTGTTGCGCAGGTTGGGCACGCTGCGCGAAATTCCGCTGTAGGCGCCGAGCCACTGAAACTTGCCCTTGAACGACTCGAAGTAGTGTGATCCGTTCAGTTGGCTGCTCACAATCTGGTTGTTGGTAAACCAGCGCGCACTTTGGCGAATCACCTGATTGGGCGCGTCGATGGGCTGACGGGTTCCGTTGCGCATCAGCACCCGGTCTTGCGACGTAATCGAATACAAGTTCTTCCAGCCAATCGTCGTATTTGGGCCGACGCTGTAGGTCAGGTTAGCAAGGGCACCGGCGAGTGTGTTGACCACGTAGTTGTCGTCGAGCAGGTCACTCTCCATCAGCGACGTGCCTGGCATGCCCACTTCGTTTTGCCACGACTGGCGGCGGGTCGTGTTGTACTGGTTACTTTGGTTGTAGGTCAGCGCATAAATAAACCCGAGGCGCTTGGTCGTGCCGAGTTCCTTGCTGCCGCCGCCGCTGTACTGCATCGAAACAGACGGAAGGAACATTTTATTCTGAAGGCCCCAGTCGTTTTGGAACTTGCTGGCCACTTGAACGCGCTCGGCAGATGACATCAAAAACATTTGGTTCGACGTCGGCATGCCCTTGGGCAGCGCACGCGCCCCATTGTCTAAGCCCAGCCAGTCGGTTGAACTTCCTTGGTAGTCGAGGCGGTCCTTGAAGGTGGTGATGCTGTTGTAGCCCGTAGAAAAGCTAAACTCCTGAAACGCTTTACCCGGAAAGCTCTTGGTGTTTACTTGGATCACGCCGCCGGCGAATTCGCCCGGAAGCTCCGCAGAAGCCGTCTTCACAATAACTAGGTTGTCGAGCAGGGCCGCCGGGAACACGTCAAATGCAAAAGCCTTGCGGTCTGACTCGGTCGAAGGCAGCGGAGCGCCGTTGAGGTATGCCGCGTTGTAGCGGTCGCTGAGTCCGCGCACAATAGCAAACTTGTTGTCCTGAATCGAGGCACCCGAAACGCGCTTCAGCACGTCGCCCGTGTTGCGGTCCGGCGTGCGGCGAATCGTTTCTGACGAAATACCGTCTGAAACCGACGATAGCGATTTTTGCTGGATCAATAGGGCGTTCACGTTTTCGCGCACCGCCGAAGCCGTAATCGTCACCTCGTCAAGGGATTCGCCCTTTGAAAGTTCCATGGTGATGTTGAGCGACGTCTCGCTTCCCGCGCGCACCACCACGCCCGTGATGGCTTTATTGCTGAATCCAAACGACTTTACGACGATTGTGTAGGTGCCGGGGGCCAAGCTCAAGCTGTAGAGTCCGTCAAAGTTGGTCAACGTCGTCAGCGACGTGCCCTCCACGAGAATTTGGGCGCCGGGCATCGTCTCGCCGGTGGATCCGTCCACTACGGTTCCTGTTAGTTTGGCGGACTGCGCCAGTGCGGCGGTGCTAAATAGTAACGCCGACAGAATGAGAAGGATACGGTTCATAACTCGAGGTGCTAAGGCAGAATGGTTCTGGGTGCAAAGCACGCACAAGCGCTTAACCTCAAGTTTACGGGTATGTTAGCCCGATGTTATCAAGCACAGGCTAACTAAGGTCCTTTAGCCAGTCTTCCAGGCGGTTAACGTCTTTTTGGTAGCTGTGCTTCCACATCCAGCGCGACAACCGGTAGGCCAACGGAATAATGGCAAGGGTGACGCCCAGTGCGGTGAGGAGGAGTTTGGGTTTCTGCAGCAGAACGGAGGCGTCGGGTTCTTGGGCGCCGATCGTTCCGCCTAAAAAGAAGCCGGTCATGGCGGCGACAGGGAAGGCCACGCCGGCCCAGTAGTTTTGAAAGCGGTGCCAATTTTTGAAATCGGCCAGTAAACCTTCGGCAAACTGCCTGAGGGGTTGATCCATGCGAAGGTTGCGCATCCGGCGAATCAACGGAATCATGCGCAGCATCACGGCCGCGTTAAAAAGTACAAGCACTCCAATTCCGCCGCGCAGTATCCATGAAGGAGTGATCGCCAGCACATAGAAGTAGCCCAGCGTGATCGCCGCTGAGATGATCACCCCGGCGTACTGGCGGCGAAGGGCGTCGCGTACTAATGGGGTCGGAAGTACCGTGGTCGGCGCCGCAAACGGTTGCTCCGTAGTCAACCGCGGAGCTTCGGCCGACTTCCACGCGGCCTCGAGGTCGAATTCGCTTACGGGTTCTTGAGCCATTGCTGAAGCTGTTTTTTAATTCGGTGTACTTTGACGTTCACATGGTTTGCGGTGATACCTAGCGTTTCGCTGATTTCTTCGGCGC
>JACCDO011268713.1_pt1 | contig 13484 bp, 10 predicted proteins | sample 7446101 | NCBI WGS metagenome assembly JACCDO01 (sample SAMN15323440, study PRJNA562643) | freshwater metagenome | isolation source: river surface water | place: USA:Blue River Watershed | collected 2017-08-16
ATACTATTATGATGGTTGAAGACCAAGTGCACTCAAGGAATATTACAAATGGAGATACAACTATGACAACCATAGTAATATATCAATCTACAATAATGCGCAATTAATGACAAATATACAACCTACGAAGGAGCGGGGTATGGTGGTATGGTATGGTAGTTGTATCTCCATTTGTAATATTCCTTGAGTGCATTTGGGTGATCATTATTATTTACCTCTTCAACCATCATAATAGTATTATACGGATTAGAATTACTATAGGTAGTACGATCACTGTACTCTACCGGTGCTTTTATTTTTTGAGCCGAACTCAACTTGAAAAAAGTGGGTGTTTATTGAGCCGTAAGTTGCGATGTCGAATCGCGATTTAGAATACAAAATCGTAAACGGACTTGAGATTTCTTGCGAAGGAGCATCTGGCGGTGGACCAATTGATTATCCCGATATAAATCAAATAACAGATGAAAAACGACGGGATATATTAATTCAACGTATGCATTCGACGCAGACTGGCGTCAAGGGAGTGTTGAATGATTACTATATGAATGAGCAGTTGAAAGAAGTATATCGACAGGAAAAGGAGGTGTTTAGAAAAACTGTATTGACTAGAATGGCAGAAGGATGTAAGATTGCTACTGATGATAGAATTGAGAATAAAATAGCTGATATTGATGACGATGAAGAATTTTTTAGTGAATATAGACGCAAAAGATTGGAGGAGATGGGCAATAGTACTCATGAGCCTGAAGTTAATCAGCAATTGAATTGGTTGAATAATAATAAAATTATAAGAGATGTGACTATTGATAACTTTATCGAAGAAATTGAAAATCCATCATACAGCTATGTAGTTGTTCATTCATATCATCCAGATTTTCCTTCTTGTGACCAATTAGATGAGTATTTACAAGATATTCATGATGCAAAATTTTTACCAAATGTAAATATTATAAAAATGAATGTAAACGAGACGGAGATGGATCTGGATCCCGTTTCATATCCCATTCTCAGTATCTATAAGAATGGTGAGGTAGTAGCAGCATTAGTAGCATTAGAATATGAATTAGGAATAAATTTTACAAAACAACATATTCTAAACATTTTAAAGCAGCACATGCAGATGTCATAGTTGGTTAATGTGCTGCTGGATCAGTTCATCGTAATGTGTATTTATATTTTGTAATTCTTCGATAGTTAATGATGTATGGTTGGTGTCTTTACGCATCTCTAAGGGTTGGTCATTATAATATACTTTTATTTCATTTGCTGAAGAGATTTCGAAAAGCAATGTCGCGCCATACGGTGGCCATAAATTAATACTTTTGGCACTTAGTGAATGCAGTAACGCGAGGATAGTGACATCATGACAAGAGAATATATACAGTTCTTCGCGTCGATTTTCTTTCTTCACTACTTTTATTATATCATTTAGAATGGATCTAGTTGCGTGTGCCAAGAAATGAGGATCGCTATAATACATATGGAAACGGTTCAACATGAAATTCGAGACAGTTTGCTCATGAACGATCATGTCTTCGTCGATGGGAACGTCATGTGCTGAATGGCATTTATAGTAATCAAATAATGTCAACCAATCGAATCGAAATGCATTTGGGTCACTTGTTATACTCGGTAACTGTAATTTCAATGATGGAAAGCGCTGAATCATTTCATACTTTAGCTTCATAATGTTTGGATTGGAATCCATGGCTATAAAGGCTTCTTTTTGCTGTATCTTACTCATTAATGATGATGCTAAATCTTTGTGACCATCATAAAAAGACATTCCACACGATTTCACGTCTCTCACATTTATCGTTAATCCGCCACTATCGTTGTCTTTTATTGCTGGATTATTGCATAACATTCCTGAGTAATTAATTGAGTTAGTTAGGGAACGAATGAATCAATAATCAAAAGTGTAATACCATTCAACAGAGATTGGACAGATAATTGGGTCCGAGCATAATTTGTGGAGTATGCAAATATTTGCTTATTCAGTTTTTCTGAAGTATTCACAATAGCTTGTAGCACTGGATACTTCGATTTTAATGAAACACCTACATTATTGAGGTGTTGAAGTCCCTTCGTTGTAAGGTAACCACCACCCGTATGAACATCATACGGTTTTTTATGCAACAAATTATGATTCTTAACTGAAAATTTGTTATTTAATTTGTTAATATCGCTCTTGGAAACGTAGTGTTTCGTCCAGTCGAAACTATTCAATGTTTTGGTGGGAGTGCGATGACCATGTCTATGGAACAAAACATACTTCGTCGCCATCGCTGACAGAACACTGCGTAACCGACTGCACGGGGAGAACTAACTTCCACGTTTTGTTAACTGTTAGATTTTCGTTAGATTTATGCAAATTACAATTTTTGCTGCTAATTCTGAGAGATGAAAATTTCAGATGAATTCAAATTATTTTCTCCACACCCACTACCGGTACTTTAAAATTTCCTGACTATGTATGCGTAGTATAGTACATTTAGTTAAGAGACCACAGTCCTTAAAGTCCTGCACCGATTGTGAAGATATTGTATCACCATTAGTAGCTTTGCGATGGTACCAGTACCTATTTCTACGGTGCCTAGTACCGGTAGGTATCATGAATCATGATCATCATGATGGTAGAATTTCCTACCGTACTAGCTTGGCAAAAGTTTGCCGCATATCTCTCTCTTTCTCTATCTCCGAGATTGTGTGAGTTCCGAGACGATGTCAGTTTTCTGTAATTGAATGTTATCGGTGTGGGTGTGCATTGTCACGTGGTTACTATGCCTGCCTTGGCGGGTAAGTTTATTCCGGGTACAGTACAAGGCGTACGTCCATGTACATACACCATGGATTTCGCTCAGATACGCTGCGATGAATGATGCGGGTGGTTTCGGAAGAGTCGGAAATAAAAAGATTAAGGACAAGGTATCGAGTGACAATATAATCAATTCAATCAATTCCCTAGCACAGTCAGTTACCAGCAATAACAAAGACATGCAAGATATTATTTCTCATACATTATCATTGTGTGTTGTAAAGTGTAAGAATGGCGACAAAGACAATGGCTGGAAATATGCTACTACGATATTTAGATCGTGCGAAGAGCATGGCATTACATTGAATATGAATGCCAAATCATTATTTATCAAATCTGCAGTGATCAGCAATTCAATTGCTGATTTAGCATCGCTCGTTACCAACTCGTCGCTATACAACACGTTACCTTTAGTTGACAGTTTTACGTTAGAAAATAATATGCGAATTTTTTGGAATGGGAAATATATTTACGAGTTGCTATATATCATGACACCATATATAACTAGGAATCTAATGGACTATAATAATTATATTTTGAGTGAACAATGCTATGGATACTTGATTAAAGCACTACCTTATTATTTGCACTCTTCAAATCAAACCGGTGATATCTTCAGTAATAACACCAGGTTTGAGCTATACAATAATAAGACTATCATACGCACAATACTTGAGATGTCCCTGGCGTCACATAATAATACAATCACCCCCTCCTTGATTATAACGGCTCTATCTAGTTGTCGCGAATTGGATGATTGGCAAAGTGCATTAGAAGTTTATAATTTTGCTAAAATTAATGCTAAGAAGAAGCATCTAGTAAACACCCCAATCATTCAAGATTCCACATCGTCCACACTATCCGTGCTACCGTCTATTATTTACGGGCAAACCATTGTGACTTTAGCCAAGGGTGGTGTGGAGGCGGAATTGTTTCAAGTAGTATGTGAGATGCTTGAAGATGGTATCATCCCATCTACTTTGACAGTAAATTTATTAATGTTAGAATTATCCAAGCGTGGCGCATACAAGACAATGATTATTATTGTTGAACAGTTACACCGCTATAGCATAAGCATATCAAATATGGCAATCAACAGTATATTGAATGCATGTGACAAGGTCAGTGCATATGACAGAGTACTGTCGTATTATCAAGAAAGGAAATTATCATTGGATCAATTGGATGCCATCGGTGTCAGTATCCTAATCAAAGCATGCGACAGGCTTTCCCAGCCAGCTATTGCCATGTCTATAATAGAAACGATGTATCATAGTGATAGAAGGGATTTGCTAACCCAAAGCATGTTTGAAAGAGTCTTTGCACTATTCGTCAAAGAGGGAAAAGGAATGCTCGCGACAAAGTTACTGCTTACCCTAGAAGTGAAAACTAAGGAGGTGATTGCGCTACTAGATGCCGAGTCCTTCGACGACAAGGAAGCGATAAGTTATCTGGAATTCAAAGAATTATTTAACGATTTGATGACTAGACCGACTCCATCGTGCAATATATCGTATTATACGGCCACCATATCTGCTCTCTCCCGTGAAGGATACGCGATTGAAAGTAGCTTATTGCTCAATACCTACATGAGATATGTGCGAGAAAACCAAGTTTTTGTTGACAAAAATATAGAAAATAATATCATTACGATGTACACGTCTGCCATCTCTTCGTTTAGACATTTGCAGGATCCGGATACTGCCGAGAAATTATTCAATCAGATATATTACGAGTCATCGTTGCATAGTACCATAGAATTGAGGTCGGATATTTTTAGCAGTCTATTGATAGTATACGCTCTATCGAATGTACCAAAGGAAAGGTTTGAGTTGCTTTTGTATAAAATGGAAAAGGATGGATTGAAGTGGTCATCTCACACATATACGGCAGTAATATGCTATCTCATGGCACGAGAGGAATACAATCGAGTGATAACGTTGTGGGATGAGATGATTGTTAATAATATTGCACCAACCACCACCTGTATCACGGAGGTGCTCAAAGCATGTGTATTGACAAAGCAAGGCACGAAAGCGTTGGAGGTGGTCAACTACGCTTATCATCTAGTCACTAATATCCGCGATGGTGGCGCCAATGCGGGTAATGTCAAGCTAAACCTACCCGATTTAGCCATGTATAACAAGGTCCTTATAGCCCTCAACCAAGCCAATAAAGTGGACGAATCGTTAGTAGTATTAGAATTGATGCGAGATCGTGGTATTGTGGCAACAGCGTCATGCTACGTCATCGTGTTATCAACAATGGAAAAGAATGCTGAATGGAAAAAGGCGGTATCTCTTTTATTACAGTTACAAACCAATGGCCTGAAAGTTGATTCAAAATTAGTCAATCTAGCAATAGCTGCGTGTTATCGCGCGAGTGAATGGGGTATGATCATCAAATTATACGAGTTAATGCCCACATTGACGAGAAATAAATTCATTCCCAATCAATATACCTATATGCAGGCTATTGGTGCAGCGTGTAAATTACAAAATAGCTCGATTGCATTATCAATATACGATAAGATGATGGTTACCATCAATAACCAGTTGTACACTGGCACTAACGGAAGTAGTAGCGGCGAGCTACTGCTACCATCCATTGCCATGTCATCATTGCTTCTAAGTTTGTTGGAATCAAATCAAAAATATAACGAGACAATACAAATATTTGAAAGTTTGATATGCTGTCACTTATCGTGCGAGTTATACGATGGCGACATGATTATCGACCTCCACGGTTTCTCTACCGCATTAGCACGAGCTTCAGTGCGCTCCGCATTGAACACATTACGAAATTATTACTATGCTAACAAGCACAGAACACAAAAAAACCTTGTTATCATTACAGGCATCGGTCGTAATAGCAGAGAGAAATTAGAACCGGTTTTAAAGCCTTCGATAATTGGGTGGCTACAGAACGACTTTGAACCCGCTCTAACGCCCAAAGAGGTAGCGAACAATCCCGGAAGACTCATTGTCTCGTCGCAATTGCTATCAAATTATTTTAATACTCAACAATAATTTTTTTGTTCTATTGTACATGTGTAAATAATCACACAAATATTTTTTTAAAATCGACCCATGTCAAGCCATGTTCTTGGCGGCTTAATTCTTTTAAGTTCGAAGCAAATTGCTGACTTGATAATTTAGTATTCTTCATGCTTATTATATCATAGAATAGCGATAGCAAGTCATCACGGAGGGTTTCTTCACTGTCGATACTTTATTGAGTAAATTAATGAGTGAATCAGTGAATATTATGTGAATGAATTAGATTACCTATTTGTGTCAATGCTGGGAGGTCCAATGCAAGATGAATACGGCATTTGTTTGATTTTTGCAATGAATGCATCTTTACTTAACTCGCTGTTCGACTCGAATAGCTGAGTCCAAAGTGGCAAATGATCTCTTCCGTCAATTAACTTGCGATAAGTGTATAAAGGAATCCACTTCGGCTTTCCACTTGTCATATTATCAAATATCCGAGCATAGTCACAATTATCACATCCTTGAGTGAGTATTAGCATGAGTGAGTAAATACGACTGCAAATGAATGTGAACAAGCATACCTGAGTGACAACAATTCATCATTTCTGGTGTTCCTGCACCTTCAATATCCAACAGTAAGTAATTGTCAGTCAAACGTCCAAATATACTCGTTAGAAACACGTCATTGATTTCTTGACTCATTGCGCAACGAGTAAATGTGCAACGAGTAAGCGCATGATTACGGTGACGATGCAGCAACAAATATGCACCGACGGGGTGCAGCAGAAGTAGTGCAAGAAAGAGAAAAAGCATTTGCTTGTTTTTTCTTGACCATTTTGAGCATGATGCATGCTGGCATGATGAGACGGACCGGACCGGCACTTGAGGTGTGTGCCGAAGTGAAGACGATTGTGACGTCAGTCAGCGACAACAACTTCCACGTCAGTCCCGCGCACAGTCAGTAGAAGTAGGTATAATTCATTCATCACAATTAGACTGTATCGATTGATTAACTTTGACCGGTTTCCCGAAAGAACAAGAAGAAATTTCCGTGGAGAAGATTCTTAGAAGAAGAAGCAGAAAATCGAGTTGATTACATACAAATGTACATATTTCCTACACTTTCTACCGTTTATTTTATTATTTTGTACTTTCATAATATTGTAATTGCTGTCGGTACTCAGTCATACCGGAAGAGGTAGTGATGGCGCCATCGAGTTGCGGAATGCTTTTCTCTTTCCCGAAAAGCATAACGGTTACTTGATTCGACTTTGAGGGATGATACAACCACTATGTGCGCGAATAAACAAGTGAGATATAATGAGTACGTAGTGAATAAGGTTGCAGGAGGTACCTGGGTGATGTATTGGATCAACAATTCTTTATTTGCACTCCGTAACTCAACTTTCACTTGCTCAATCCAATCATGAGGGATTTCATTCAAAATATCATTCCAAAAATCATTTGATTCTTCTAAATAACTTTTTGGTGGTTCACTTAATGTCAGAATTAAAGAATTAGCTAGTGAAGTTACGTCTTCTTGCGTCAAAGAAGGCAATACGCTAGTGAAGTAATGACTGAAGAAGCCGTCGACTTCGGTCTGCATGTGCACCGGGTCGTAGCGTTTGCTGAGTATTTTTACCGACAAACCGCGTAGAGCTTGCGTCCCTCGTCCTATGAATGATACACTTAGTTATGGTGAGGAAAGGAGTAATGGAGGAGGTGCAATACCATGGGAATTGGTACTAAAATGTACAATATATCCTAATTGCTTCTTGGTTCTCAATGAATCAAATAGTGGTTCTGAAAATAACCGACGAGTGAGAATGATGTAAGCGGATAGCTTTGGAGAAGCCGGTCCGCATTGAAAGTATTGAATGAATGCGCTATTCTCATCTTCAACATTTGGTGTGCTCATGGCAATAAGTGCTCCCTTGGTGGTCACTAACCGCGCCCTTGAAGGCAATTCATAACCACTATCTGCGTGATGTTTCGTGGTATCGACAGTCACAGCGCATACATCCTGGTGTATATTAGTCGCACTAACTTCGTCTATATTCCCATGTACGTACGTATTCACATGATTAATCTTATCCACGACACCAACGACGTGCGTAACCACATCTTCTAATGCAATTTGTTGTAACTCGGAGATTTTATTGTCGATCAACTCACCATGTTCGGTTAAAATGTAGCTTAAATAGCCGTCGGCTTGCATATCGGGACGCTCTTTATTCCACGAGAAGAGGCTCCTCAACATCTTTTCCTTGCAGATAGTAAACAGATTCGGGATAGACGGGTGACCCGATAACTGTTTGATGGTAGCAATAAGTTCTTTAATTGACACAAGATTGAGCTGCGCTAAGGGGTTAGTACTACCATATGTATCCGAAAACCCGTTGGTAGTAACATGAATACCACGCATACCCAACTGAATGCTGGAGTAAAGCCCAGCAACAGTCGCATCGTAGTACTTGTTCATAGTCATTTGATCATACATCGAGTTGAACAAAGCATTCAGCTGTATATTCGTGTTCATACTGTACAACATGGTGTAGATGGCTGCCTTTGGTTGAGGTGCGAATGCAACATCACGCGAGTGATACACGCGGGTTGCCACAGTATTACTGCCTAGTAGAACTGGTGGAGGAGAACGAAGTACCCGCTTCGCAGCAGTTGCATCGTCTCCCGCAGAACCTGGTAATTGGCTAAGTAAGTTGTGCGATACATATTTATTGACTCCAGGAAGTGTCAAATGACTCTGAAACGCACCATTATCAATCGATGTATCCGTTAAATCCAATAATTCCCGTGTGTAATACGACCCGTACCATTTCTCACGGTGATACCGATGATCAAGCAAGGGCACAGAGTCATCAGGAATATCATGAAATGTTTTACTCCTTAGAAACGTCACTGCGTTATTTCTGTTCAGCATTTCCACCACTTGCTGCAATCCGCCGATATCAATTTTATCATTAAGAATGTATCCGATAGAGAAAACGTCATCGACGGGGTAGTACAGCATGTTCCGGGCAGTCGATTGAGCCAGCTCATACGGTGAATCCTTCGCTTGATATTTATATTTCAAATAATTAACGGCTCTCAATTCAGACCAAATGCGTTGGAATAGATTTTCCGTGTTTGAGCTACTCGTCGTACTAGCCAGGTGCAACTCGCGCTTGATGAAATCGATGTACTCATAAATGTAGCGAATCACCACGTGGTAATTAGCCAATCCCTTCTCCGTCAGTGACGCGGATATCTCATACAGTTGAAAATCGTCTTGAAATGACGTCATTGCACCTGAGAGTAAGCAGGTAAATACATGAGTAAATGGGTGAGTAAGAAGCGAAGGAGTATGATCATTACCAGCAGAAAGCGACGTGACGTATTCTTCTCCTTGTAAAAATGCAAATAACGAAGTGGAATTCTTGTAGGAAATAATATGACTTATCAAGTCCGTTGGATCCTCTTTGTATAATGCTCTGGTGGAAGGCAATGGGAACAAAATAGACAGCGAACGAATGTCTTTGATTGGTTTGATCTTGACTAGAGTCCCGCCAACTACATCTTGCTTAAACGGATATAACGGTGGTAATGACGTTGATATTGGTGGATCGGGTGTCAAGGTTACACTGCTGTCAACCTTGTTCTTATCAAACTCCTCAATGTTGCTGAAGTATTCACGAGCGTACTGCAACATGTCACTGATATTCTGCGGACCGACAAGCACCAAGGACATGTTCGATGGCACATAATGCAATGAATGAAACAGCTGCATACGATCGCGAACATGTTTTGACTTCAATTCTGGCTCACCACCAGCAATTGTATGAACATTTCCTGTTGAAAATTTCTTATAGGGATGGTGATCTACATGAGTGAGTAACCATGAGTAAGTATGTAAATGAGTGAATAAGTAACAAATAATAACTACCAATGATTAGGTCTTTCACAATCTGAATCATTCGACGGCCGTCGATGATTCTGTTCTTCGCATCTTCACTATCAACTGCCATAATCTCTCGCCCGATTGCCGAGGAAGTGAACAACGGAGACTTGAAAAAATTACTGAAAATACTTAGTGCGTACTCGAACTTGTCGTTATTGATGTCGAATTGGTACACCGTCGACTCCATGCTTGTTCCCGCATTGGATGAACCGCCATTCTTGTTCAAATATGATTTGTAAAAATTTTCTTCGGGAAATTTCTCAGAACCTAAAAATACAGCATGTTCTGTAAAATGTGCCATACCTGTAAAGGAGGCAAGTAAATCAATAAGAAGACGAGAAAGTGAATGAGTAGTCACACCTGGCATATCTATTGGGTCGTTCAATGCGCCAACCTTAACCGATAACGATGCAGCAGATTTCACACTGTTTGGATCATGTACGATTATCACCGAAATACCATTTGATAACTTCGTATGTACCGCCTTGGTCTCTTTATCATTACCTTAAGCGATTAGTAATAAGTGAGAGAGTAAGTAATTTTAATCGCGCGCGTAAGTACCTCCTATGGATAATTCACGACAAACACCCTTTTCGGTATCGACATCATCAATTTTAGTAGCCAACATGGAATAAAACGATGATTTAAAACGAGGTAGGAAATAAGTACTACAATTCACCAGGATAGAGCATAAAATAGATAAAAAGAATGTAATTCGCATAACTAGAGAGTGAAATGAGTTAGCAAGTAAGTAAGAAAGAAAGAAAGAAAGAAAGAAAGAAGGTTGGTAAATGAGTACCCAATTCCTCCTCTTAATGAATGGCTACCACAGCGACGAAGTCAAGCAACAGCCGGTGAATAAACAAGATTTCAAACTGTTTTAAAAACAGTCTATTTTTGATGTCATAATTTGACTGAGTTGACTCATCAGAGGGCCGGACTGCGTCCATCAAACTCCACACCCTTGTTTCGTTTGACAAAATATTGTACATTGATGCATTGCGCGCATTAATGTGCTCTAAAAGGGACACATCGATTAGCGGGTACTGAGACCATTATGCATCTGTTTTGAGTTAAACGTACAGGATAGTACCGGCAAAGAATTTCCAATATTTTTTTTACAGAAAATTGAAAAGGAAATAATTCCCCAATAAGAGAAAAGTGGAAATATATGCGAAACCCTAGCAGCAATATGACGTACCGCGGCAGTAACAACAACAATTACTCCTGGGTCACAAGGTGCTTCACTTACTCATTTACTTACTTGCTTTCTTACTCGTTCACTTATTTACTTACTCGTTCAATCTATTACTAGGGAACAACGAGTTGAGGAAGCTAATCGCAATTTACTTGAGGAAGAAAATGAATTTAGGTTGCAAGAACTGGGTCAGTCGGTGTCCATGCTCAAGGCGATGTCATTGGATATAAATAATGAAGTAAAAAGTCAAAATAGATTATTAGATAGCATGGGAGGTGTGTCATGCTTAATCACTTACTTACTCATTCCTTACTCACTTACTCGCTCACTCTTTTACTCACTCACAAACTCATTCCTTTCTCACTATTACTCACTTTGACTGACTTACTCACCCACTTACTCACTCTCTCACTCTCTCACTAACGCATTCATTTACTCAGTATTACTCACTCCCTCACTAAGGTTCGTTTATGTCTGCGTCGGATTTATTCAAAAACACAATAGGGAAAATTACTACTATGGTGCAGTCAGGAGGATCGAATAACATGTATTACTTAGTTGGTTGTATCGTTTTTGTATTTTTATTGTTGTATTTTATGATGGGAAGGAAATAAATTAAAATTTAACTCAGTTTGTTATTATTTTAACTCTCCCTTTTATTCATTCATTTTATCAAAAAATATTTTCTTACACAACAAATATACAATGTATAAATCTATAAACAAACCTTTTTACTCACGCCCAATGCTTCGGGGTTCCCGCAGATTTCCCAACGACGTAGTCAATCGCTGGCGAGATATAAGGAGCGTTGAGTATGTCACCTAAAACAGGTAATGAACGAGCCAGTTGCAATGCAGCAGGAAAAAAATTACGAAATAAATTAATAAAACCGAATCCCTCAACTAACATTCCTATCATCCCCCATCGCCGCATAACTAGAATAATTCCCAGAAAAAACATCACAGAAGCACCAATCTTTTCTTTTCTATGACAATATGAGTGAGTAAGTAGGTGTGTAATGATTAATGATGCCAATACTTACTTGGTGAACATGCTTATGCTGCGCTCCCAACCTATGTTGAGAACAATACCCAATAGAAATAGTGCGTTGCCTAATGCGATGAATTTGGCATCGAAAAATAATAATACTCCTATGAGATTGAGAGAGTGAGTTAGTTTGTATGTGTAAATAACTAAACAGAACACGCAAGTATGTATAGAAGCATTAAGTTAACTAAGTAAAGAGAATGATTGACTTATAGAGCAATTGATTAAGCAATCTATTGATTCAATGAGTGTGTAAGAAAGAGAGTAAATCGATGAGTAAGTAAGTAACTGATTAGTTTATTCATTCCGACGGCGTAAAATTATTTCGACGCAGTAAAACGACTGAATAAACAGATAATTCTGCCGGTACCTAAGACAATGAAGAAAAACCCAAGCACCGTTATACCGATACCCAACTGGTAGTTGCCGAGCATTTTCACGCCGAACAAACTACTTACTTAAAATCTATTTTCTAGAAAAAAAATTTTTTTTTGAATGAAATTAACCGGTACCAGGACCGGTGCATAGTTAAATGGAATAGAAGAATGTATAAATGAAATTAACCGGAAAAGATTAATAATTCTCAGCTAGTAATACTTAATAAATTGAATTTTGTGAGTAATTTTATCAAAATATCATTTTGTAATATTTTTATACATTGGCGCCACTGAATTAGGTTAATTCTGTATAATTGTGACATCATTAGTTTTGTTTACTTCTTCTTCTTCCTTATAACTTCATTTTTTCTGTTATAGGGTTTATTATCATAGTTCCTAACATCTCAACGACAAGAAAAGGCAGAAAGGAACAAACGGAGAACATACATTGAGAAGACTGTGGGAAATAACATTTTGTTACTGTGTGGTGATGATTATCTGAAGATCGTGCACAATGAGGTTGCTATTGATATCGATACTTGTGTGGGTTGCCTCCGCAGCACAGTATTATGTATATACTTACGTGGGGACTGGCACTACAGGATATTCTGGAGATGGAGGACAAAGAACAGCAGCAACCATCAATAACACGGTCGGTATCGTAAGAGATACTACGAATAAAATCCTTTATTTCGCTGATGAATACAATAACAGAGTGCGAAAGGTCGACATGGCAACTGGAATTGTGACGACTTTTGCTGGTTCATCTTCATCGGGAGCAACTGGTGATGGTGGCACAGCGACCTCGGCGACGTTATATATGCCATCTGCACTGCTACTTGACAAAGCAAATTCCAAACTATACGTAGCAGATGAAGGTAACAGTAGAATTCGTGTAGTTTCTACAGCTACATTGATAATTACTACATTTGCTGGAGGTGGCACTGCCAATTTAGAGAACGGTGCAACTGCGTTCGCGACTAACATTCAACTAAAGTATCCCCGTGGGATGTGTTTGGATAGTTCCAGTGGTACGAGTTATTTATATATCAATGAGTTTAGTAACCGCATCAGGAAGGTGACGATCGCCACG
>JACCDO010165971.1_pt1 | contig 13483 bp, 10 predicted proteins | sample 7446101 | NCBI WGS metagenome assembly JACCDO01 (sample SAMN15323440, study PRJNA562643) | freshwater metagenome | isolation source: river surface water | place: USA:Blue River Watershed | collected 2017-08-16
CCTGCTGTCGGCATCTCGCCGCCGCCGCCGAGGATCACGTGGCCCGGCAGCGCTTCGTTCTGGCGGCCGACGCCGCGCTGAATCCACGCGCCGAGGCTCGGATGCTGAATCGTGCCGCGCTTCTCGTAGCTCGTGCGCATCAGGTACTGCGCCTGAGGGTGCGCGCCCTGCTTGCTCGACATCGAGCTGACGATGCACGCCTTGTCCATCTGCTGCGCGAGCTTGGGGAAGTACTGGCCCAGCAGCACGCCGTCGGCGCGCGTGCGCAGCGCTTCGACGGGCCCCTGCGTGCCAGCCCCCGGCTTTGGGTCGAGCGTGTCGAGGTGGGACATGCCGCCGCGCAAGAACAGGTAGATCACCTGTCGTGCCGCGGGCCGCGCGAACGGCAGCGACGAGGCGCGGGCGCTGCCGAGCGCGAGCGATCCCGCCGTGAGGCCAAAGGCTGCGCGCGCGAGTTGCGACACGAACGCGCGCCGCGTGGTGGCGTCTGCCGCGTTCGCGAGATCGGTGAATCGACGTGCGTTCATGGGCAGAAGCGGAACTCGTGCGAGTTGATCAGGACCCAGAGCAAGTCCGCAGCTGCGTCCTTGCCGCGTTGTTCGAACTCGCGCGACCAGAGATCGAGTTCCTCGGCGTTCGGCGAACGCGTGAGAACGCCAAGGTATGCGATGCGGATGCGCGATGCGGTGTCGGGAGCGGCTGCGATGCGCCGTGCGAGCGATCCTGCGGAGTTGCCGAGCGGGCCGTTGAGCAGCGAGAGCGCTTGCGGAACGCTCGCTGCGCGCGATGCGCCATCCATCGTCTCGCGGTCGCTTTGGCCGAACTGGCGCAGCAAATGGCCACTCGACGCAGGCTGTTCGAGGTCGCTTGCGCGCGCGTAGCCGCCGTCGCGCAACGCCGCTGCAGCTTCTTCGGGAGATGGCAGAGCAATCTCCTGTCGTTGCTTCATCAGGGCCGCGACTTGCGCCTTGTCTCCGCTGCGGCGCGCCTGCAGCAACTGCTGCGTCAGTTCGCGAACGCGCTCTTGTCGCTCTGCGTCCTGCTCGCGGCGGCGCGCGATCATCTGTTGGCGCAGTTGCGCCTGGGCCTCGATGTCGGGGCGACGTTGCAATGCATCCGCGATCTTCTGCCCATCGCCGCTGTAGAGGCCTTCTTGCCGCGCGTAGGAGCCGCGTGCGCGCGCGCCCGTCGGCGAGAGTCGTTCGTCGATGCGCTCATCTTGCAGCGTGAGCAGCGAATCCCAGACTTGCTCAGCGGACAACCGCTGTTGGAACGGACCTTGGAACAAGAACGGGGCGTCACTGTCGGTTGCGATCGATTCGCGCGCGAACAGGCGCGTCGAAAGCAAGGCGCGTTGGAGTTGCCGCAAGTCGAAGTCGAACTCGACCAACAGCCGCTGCAGCAGTTGTTCGACTTCAGGCAACACGGACTTGCTGTCGTCCTTGAGGTCGTCGAGGGGTTCTGTGAGCGCGCGGCCGAACACGCGTTGCCACATCCGGTTGCTGATCGTGCGCGTGAACCTGTCGTTGTCCGTGCTCGTGAGCCACTCGGCGAACACGCGGCGAGAGTCGACGTCTTGTGCGCGCTGTGTCGGATCGGGGCGACGCAAAGGACGGCGCGGGGTCGATGCTTGCGTCTTGGGCGCGTCGACCTTGGTCTTGGGGCCAAAGATCGAAGCCGCCGGGATCGGAGACCGAGGAGCCAGATCGTCGTAGGCGTAGTCCTGCGGCAGTCGCTCGACGCCCGTGCCTGCGCCGCGCAAGCCGATCGACGCAGATTGGATCGCGCGCCGCGTCGCCGCCTTCTGCCGATCGTCCGCACCTTGCGCGATCTCGCGCAGCGCGCGCTGTGTGTCGGCGGGCAGTTCGACTCGATACTGAAGGCCGCCGTAGAAGGCCGCCATCGCGAAGAACTCGCGCTGCTTCCACGACTCCGTGGGATGGTTGTGGCACTGCGCGCACTCCAGCCTCGTGCCGGTGAAGATGCGCAGCGTGTTGGCCATCGCGTCGTGCGGCATGTTCATGTCGCGCAGCAGGTAGCCCGTTGCGCCATTGCCCTCCGCGTGCGCGGCGCCCGTCGCGGTGACCATCGCGGTCACGAACTCGTCGTAGGGCATGCTGGTTCGCACGGCTTCGCGGATCCAGTGCGCAAACGGCTCGCCGCTGAGTTGGCGGAGGCGCGATTTCACGCGCAGGAGGTCAAACCAGAAGTTGGCGGAGTGGCTCGTGTAGCCGGGCGAGTCGAGCAGCGCGTCGATGAGGCGCGCGCGCTTGTCGTTGCTCGGGTCGGCCGCGAATGCCTCCGCCTCGGCGACGCTCGGAATGCGGCCCGTGATCGTCAGGTAGCACCGGCGCAGGAACTCCGCGTCGCTGGCGAACGGGGTTGGCGCCTGGCCGAGTTGAGCGAGCGCCTTCTCGAGAGTCTGGTCGATCCGCTTGGCGGCGTTCTCGATCCGAGCGCGGTCGACTTCCGTCACCGACTTGCTGGGGCGCTGCTCTGCGCCTGCGCCTGCCGCCGTCGTCTGCGGGCTCTGGGCCGCCGCCATGGCCGAGAACGCCATCGCCATCGCGATCGCAAGGGTGGAAAGTCGAGCGGGCTCGGACGGTTCGTGCATGGAAGTCTTGGCCTCGGCGCCTGACGGAATCGTGGGTGATGGTAACGGGGCGGTCGTGGTGGCCTACACCGTGCGGATCGACAAAGTTCGGGCCCTGGGCTGAGACCTCGTTGCCATTGGAACCGCGGATGCGTCCTGCGTAGTGTCCTCGCCCTTGCTGCCCGCGCTGGCGGGCGATGCGAGCCCAATTTCTTTGGATGGAATACTGAGGTTGAAACTGTGAACGCTGAGCGAGCTGCTGCGATCCGCACGATTGCCCAGAAGGAGCCGGTTGCCTTCTCCCGCGGGACTGCGCAAGTCCCCGAACTCTTCGGAGCCAATGTGTTCGGTCCGCAGCAGATGCGGTCCCGCCTGCCGGAAGCTGCCTACAAGGCGCTCCAGCTGTGCATGACCCAGGGCCAGGAGTTGGGCCCGGGGCTCGCGGACCAAGTCGCCAACGCGATGAAGGAGTGGGCGATCGAACGCGGCGCCACGCACTTCACGCACTGGTTCCAGCCGATGACGGGCTCGACGGCCGAGAAGCATGACTCCTTCGCCAGCCTCGAAGACGGCCGGTTGATCATGGAGTTCAGCGGCAAGGCGCTGATCAAGGGCGAGCCGGACGCGAGCTCGTTCCCGAGCGGTGGACTGCGCGCCACGTTTGAGGCCCGCGGCTACACCGCGTGGGACCCGACTTCGCCAGCGTTCCTGCGCGAGACGACCAACGGCTCGACGCTGTGCATTCCGACTGCGTTCTGCTCGTGGACCGGCGAGGCGCTCGACGAGAAGACGCCGCTCCTGCGCAGCCTCGAAGCGATCCAGCGCGAGGCGATGAAGATGCTGCGTCTGCTCGGCGAGCAGAAGGCGACGCACGTCTACCCGACTCTCGGCTGTGAACAGGAGTACTTCCTGATCGACCGCGACTTCTATCTCCGTCGTCCGGACTTGATCGCGACGGGCCGCACGCTGTTTGGCGCAAAACCGCCGAAGGGCCAGGAGTTGGAGGACCACTACTTCGGTTCCATCCAGCCGCGCGTGCTCGCGTTCATGCAAGAGGTGGAGCACGAACTGTGGAAGCTCGGCGTGCCGGTGAAGACGCGCCACAACGAGGTCGCGCCGTCGCAGTACGAGATCGCGCCGATCTTCGAGCGCACGACCGTCGCTGCGGACCACAACATGCTCTGCATGGAAGTGCTGAAGCAGGTCGCGCAGAAGCATGGCTTCCAGTGCCTGCTGCACGAGAAGCCGTTCTCGGGCATCAACGGATCTGGCAAGCACAACAACTGGTCGCTCGCGACCGACACCGGCGAAAACCTGCTCGATCCGGGCCACACGCCGCAGGAGAACCTGCGGTTCGTCGTGTTCCTCGCGGCGGTGACGCGCGCGGTCGATGTCCATGCCGACCTGCTGCGCTGCACGATCGCTCACGCCGGTAACGACCATCGCCTCGGCGCCAACGAAGCGCCGCCTGCGATCATCTCGATCTACCTCGGCGAGCAGTTGACCGACGTCGTCGACAACATCGTCTCCGGCACCGCGGCGAAGTCCGAGAAGCGCAAGGACACAATGCGCCTTGGCGCGACGGCGCTGCCGCCGCTGCCGCGCGACGCGACCGACCGCAACCGCACGTCGCCGTTCGCATTCACGGGCAACAAGTTTGAGTTCCGCGCCGTGGGCAGCACGCAGGCCTCGGCGAAGCCGAACGCGGTGCTCAACACGATCGTCGCCGAATCGCTGGCCTTCATGATCGAGCAGATCGAAGCGCTGAAGGCCCAGAAGGGGCTCGAAGCCGCGATCAACGAGGTCGTGATCGACACGCTGCGCAAGCACCGTCGCGTCCTGTTCAACGGCAACGGCTACTCGTCGGAGTGGCACGCCGAGGCAGCTGCGCGCGGCTTGCCCAACTTCCGCAACGCAGTCGATGCGATCGGCAACTTCTGCGCGCCGAAGAACGTCGCGATGTTCGAGAAGTTTGGCGTGCTCACGGCGAAGGAAGCCGAGTCGCGCATGAACATCCAGTTCGAGGCCTACTGCAAGGCGATCTCGATCGAAGGCCAGAGCTGCCTGTCGATCGCGCGCACGATGGTGTTGCCCGCGGCGCAGGCACACCAAGGCGCCGTGGCGCAGAGCATCGCGGCCGCGAAGGCATGCGGAGTCGACGTGTCGGGCCAGATGAAGCGTCTCTCGGCGATGTCCGCGTTGATCGAGCAACTCGTTGTGCGAATCGATGACCTCAGCGCCCAGTTCGAGCACGCAGAAGCGCACCCGGGCACGCCCGCCGAACACGCACGCGTCTACCGCGACAAGGTCGCGACCAGCATGCAGAAGGTGCGCGAGAGCGCGGACCAGCTCGAGACGATGGTCGACGACTCGCTGTGGCCGCTGCCGAAGTATCGCGAGATGCTGTTCATCCAGTGATGCTGGACGGCGACGTCGGGTAACGACGTCGGAATGCGCGGGCGGCAGCAATGCTGCCCGCGCTCGAGTTCGCAGAGCAGCGGCAATCGCTGCGCAACATGCAAAGAGGGATCCCTCGACGCGGAGGACCGTCGCTCAGCCGAAGCGACCTTCGATGTAGTCGGCGGTCTCGGGCTTCTGCGGCGTGACGAACATCTCTTCGGTGCGCGTGTGTTCGATGACGCGGCCGAGCAGCATGAACACGCATTCGTCGCTCGCACGGCGCGCTTGCGCCATGTTGTGCGTGACGATGAGGATCGAGTACTTGCCGCGCAGGTCCCAGATCAGGTCCTCGACCGCGCGCGTCGCCTCGGGATCGAGCGCGGAGCACGGTTCGTCCATGAGCAGCACTTCGGGGCGCATCGGCAGCAGGCGCGCGATGCAGAGCTTCTGCTGCTCCTCGAGCGAGAGCGTCGTGGCCTTGCGAGCAAGGCGGTCTTTGACGCGGTCCCACAGCAGCACTTCGCGCAGCGACTTCTCGACCGTTTGGTCGGCCTCAGCGCGCGAGATCTTGTCGGGGCGATGCAGTCGTTGGCCAAACAGGATGTTGTCGCGGATCGACAGCGGCAGCGGATTGGGACGCTGGAAGACCATGCCCACTTGCCTGCGCACCTGGATCGGCGACACGTCGTCGCCGTAGATGTCCTGTCCGAGCACCTGGATCGTGCCGGTGGTGGAGACGTAGCCGAGGCGTTCGTTGATGCGGTTGCACGACCGCAAGAACGTCGACTTGCCGCAACCCGATGGGCCGATCAACGCGGTCACGATGCCGCGCTGGATCTGCAAGCTCACGTCGCGCAACGCCTGGAACTTGCCGTACCAGAGGTTGAGGTTCTTCGCTTCGATCGCGAACGATGCCGTAGCGGCTGGGGCGGTCGAGGTATCAGCCATAACGGCCCTCCACGTAGTCGCGCGTTCGTTGGTCCTTCACAGCACCGGTGAACAGGTCTTCGGTCTCCGCGATCTCGACGCAGCGGCCGCCGAGGAAGAACGCGGTTCGATCCGCAAGACGACGCGCCTGCTGCACGAGGTTGGTGACCAAGACGATGGTCATCTCTTGGCGCAGTTCCTTGAGCACTTCCTCGATGCGCATCGTCGTCACGGGGTCGACGGCGATGGAGAACTCGTCGAGCAGCAACAGGTCGGGGTCCTGCGATAGCGCGCGGGCGATCGTGAGGCGTTGCTGTTGTCCGCCGGACAGCAGTGATCCGAGGTTCTTGATGCGGTCCTTCACCTCGTCCCACAGCGCTGCACGGCGCAGGCAGCGCTCCACGACTTCATCCAGTTCGGATCGATTGGTGATCCCTCGCAGACGCGGCGCCAGCGCGACGTTGTCATAGATCGACAGTGGCAAGCCGACAGGCAGCGGGAACACGACGCCGATGCGGCGGCGCAGCGCGTAGACGTTGCGCACGGTCGCGAGATCGACGCCCGCGAGGCGGATGGAACCATCGACCTTCATGCTCGGCACGAAGTCGTTCATGCGGTTCAGCGCGCGCAAGAAACTCGTCTTGCCTGCGTTGGCCGGCCCGATGATTCCGAAGATCTCGTTGGGGCGAACCTGCAATGTGACCTCGGAGAGTGCCACATAGTCGCCGTACGCGACGCGAAGCCCCGAGACTTCGAGCATCGCGTCGTTGTTGGATGTCGCGGCGGAGAGCGGTGGAACTACCACTTCTTCCTCCCGCGCAGGCGCATGCGGAACGCGATCGCAGTGGCGTTCATCGCGAGCACCACTCCGATCAGCGTCAAGGCCACCGAGAACGGTAGCCCGGGCGGCACGTTGGGCACTTGCGTCGACACGTTGTAGAGATGGAGCGACAGCGCCATCGATTGATCTCTCACGCCCTCTGGCGCGAACGGAACCCACAGCAAGGCTCCGGTGAACATGATCGGCGCCGTTTCGCCGACGGCGCGCGAGACGCAGAGGATCACGCCAGTCAGGATGCCGCTGCCCGAGTTGGGCAACACGACCCGCCAGATCGTCTGCCAGCGGGTGGCGCCGAGGCTCCAGCACGCTTCGCGGAACGGCTGCGGAACTGCCTGCAGCGACTCCCGGGTTGCGACGATGATGACGGGCAGAGTCATCACGGCGAGCGTGCAACTTGCAGCGAGGATCGACTTGCCGAAGTGCAAGAAGTGGACGAATGCGCCGACGCCGAACAGCGCGTGGACGATCGACGGCACGCCAGCGAGGTTGACGATCGCGATGTTGATCGTGCGTGTGAGCCAGTTGTCGCGCGCGTATTCGCTTAGGTAGATCGCAGCGCTGACGCCCAGCGGCAATGCGAGCAAGAGCGCAACCGCGGTGAGCCAGACGGTCCCGATCAACGCGTAGCTGATGCCGCCTGCAGTCAGGTTGTTGCGCGGCGGCGTCAGGAAGAAGTCGAGGCTGATGCCCGGCGCGCCCTTCCATGCGATCACGCCAAGGATGGCGATCACCGGGAGAACGAGCAGTGCGGTCATGAACATCAGGAAGCCGCGAACGAGCTTCTGCTGTTCCAGGCTGCGCTGTTCCTGCGCCGTGGCGGCAAAGGTCGATGCGTTCGCCTTCATGCCTTCTTCCTCCGCACTCCGCGCACGATGGTGTCCGCTGTGAGGTTGATCGCGAAGGTGATCGTGAACAGCAGCATGCCAAGCACGAACAGGGCTTGGTAATGGTCATCGCCCTCGGCGGTTTCACCGAGTTCGGCTGCGATCGTCGCAGTCAGCGTGCGGACTGGATCGAACAGCGAGTGCGGAATGTTGATCGCATGCCCGCTCGCCATCAGCACGGCGATGGTCTCGCCGAATGCGCGGCCGACGCCGAGCAAAACCGCGGCGCTTAGGCCCGGGCGGGCGTGGGGGAGAACAACGCGGAACACGACCTGCCAGCGCGTGGCTCCGAGCGCCTCTGCGGCTTCTCGATAGGTGTCTGGCACCGCCTTCAGCGCATCCTCCGCGATCGTCGTCATGATCGGGGCCGCCATCAGCCCGAGGATGATGCCGGCGTTGAGCAAGTTGAGTCCGGAGGGCACGCCGAACACTTGGGTCATGAGCGGACCCATGACGTGAAGACCAATCACGCCCCAGACCACAGACGGCACTGCGGCCAGTAACTCGATCAGGACCTTGAGCCACTCGCGGGTTTTGCCGCGCGCGAATTCGCCGATGTAGATCGCAGCGCCGAGGGAAAGCGGGACCACGATCAACATTGCGATCGCCGTCGTGGAGGCCGTGCCTGCGATCAGAGCCAGCGCGCCGTACTCAGGCTGATGGCCGTTGGGGCGCCAGGCAATCGATCCAAAGAACTCCGACCAAGACAGTCGAGCCGTGGCGAAGTCGAGGCCCTGTGTCGCGATGAACAGCAGGATGCTGACGATGAAGACGATCGCCGAGATGCCGCCGGCGAACACGATCACCTGCGCAACGCGGTCCGCCCACCAGGAGCGATCGCGGCGCTGGAACTCGTACGCTGCCGCGGCGCGTCGTTGTGCGGGGGTGGCGCTCATGGCGTCAGCAGGCCTGCTCGCCCCGCAGCTTCTCCATCAAGGCGCGGATCTTCGGCGTGAGTCGACGCCACGTCTGATCGGGGTCGTCCGTGTTGCCCATGTCCCACGACAGCACTGTCGTGTGGAAGGGCACCTTGCCGAGGCGTTGACGCACCTCGGGGTGGAGGCCCACGATGAATTGGAATTCGTCGAGCTGCTCCATCAGCGACGACAGCGGCGTTGGCCACGACTGGGACAGGTCGATGCCGACCTGCTTCGCGAAGTCTACGTAGCGCGGCGCGATCTCATCGGCGGGCGCAAATCCTGCGCTGCGGTAGGTGCCGCTGTTGGGGAACGCCTTCCGTGTGAAGTGTTCCGCAAGCTGGCTCACGCCGTTGTTCTTGTCGCCAACGAAGAGGATCTGGAAGACCTTCTCGCCCTTCAGCTTGCCGGTGCCGACGAAGATCGTCTCTTCGCAGATGTTCTTGGCCTGATGGATCACGCGTTCGAGGCGATTGAACGTCGCCATCAACGAGAACAAGTCGCTGACCGGGCGACTGCGGCTATCGCCTTCTTTGACGAGGTCTGCGAACACCTTGTCGAAGTGGTGCGCAAACTGCGAGGCCGAGGTCAGCGTCGCTTGGGCGACCGCCACGTCGCGCGTCTGGAAGCTGCGCAGGCCCTCGTGCAGCATGCGGCGCGCATGCTCGCACATCATCTCGATGTCGCGTTGCACCACGGGCGGCGCTTCGGTCGAGAGTTGCGCAGCTGTGCGGCTGATCGTGGTCGCGTAGTCGCCGATGCGTTCGAGCGCGATGTTGAGTCGAAGCACCGACGACACGTAGCGCAGATGGCCGGCCGACGGCAGGTGGCGCGCGACAAAGGCGTGGCAGAGTCGATCGAGTTCGCGCGTCTGCCGGTTGACCAAGTAGTCGCCGATGATCGTCTCACCTGCGAGGTCTCGGTCGAGCGTGAGCACCGCCTTCACTGCGTTGCCGATCGCTTCCTCGATGGTGGATCCGACGATCGTGACGAGGTCCTGAATCCAGGCCAAGTCCTTCTGGAGACGCTCTTCGTAGTGGGTGCTCACGTGTTTGCCTCTGCGCCTAGGGCTACCGGAACGAATCGCGTCGAGCGAGCAGAAAGTGGCTCCGATCAGATCTTGCGAAGCGGCGGGTAGCCCTTGTTGAGCAGGACGCGTTGACCGTCATCGCTCTTGATCCAATCGAGGTACTTCGCGGTCTCGCCCTGCGGCTCGCCAATCGTGTACATGAACAGCGGGCGCGAGATCGGGTAGCTGCTATCGAGGACCGTGTCCGTGCTCGGCGCGACCGGGGCGCCGGTCTTTGCGTTGATGACCGGGACGATGCGCACATCGCTCGTCGCGTAGGACAGGCCGCTGTAGCCGATGCCCGAGGTGACCTTCGAGCACAAGTCGACGACGTCCTTGCTGCCGTTCATGTCGCGCGTTCCGAGGCGGAACTTGGTCTCCTTGCCGAGCACCGCTTCGCGGAAGTACTCGTAGGTGCCGCTGTTGCTCTGGCGCGAGATCAGCACCATCGCGTCTTCGCCACTCGGCAGCTTGACGCCCAGGTCGCTCCACTTCGTGATCTTGCCGCCCTCGGAGTAGATCTCCTTGAGCTGGTCCTTCGTGATGGACTGGATCGGGTTGTCCTTGTGGACGTAGATCGCGATGCCGTCCCAGCCGACTTGGTGCTTGACCGGCTCGCGACCCTTCTTGCGCGCGGCCTCGGTCTCCTCCGGCTTGAACTCGCGGCTGCAGTTGGCGAGGTCGACCGTGCCGTCGATCAGGCCCTTGATGCCAACCTGGGATCCGCCACCGCCGACGACGACCGCAACGCCGGAGTGCACCTTCTGGTATTCCTCCGACCAAGCCTGCGCGACTTCAGCCATCGTGTCCGAACCAGTGTTCTGGATGATGGAGCGGTTGGACTTGCCGCAGGACGGCAGGGCGGCGAGGAGGGCGATCGAGGCGAGAAGGCGCTTCACGTTGTAGGGCTCCTTTTGGGGGCTCGGGACAGAAGTAAGGAGCCGAAGAGCATCCGGCCTATTGTGAAGACGCTGGTCTTGAACTGTTAAGAGGCTGTGAAGGATTCGGTGGGCGGCAATCCATCTGGCCCTGCCGTCTCGCCGGGAGGCCGGTGCTTGAAGCGGCGTCCCTGCCAGAACCACTGCTCTTGGTGCTCGACCACGGCTCGACCCAGCGCGGTGTTGATGCGGAGCAGGATGCGCTGCACGTCTTGTTCTCGATCCCCCGAGGGCTCGGGCCGGATCACGTCCCAGACCCGCATCGAAAACCGGAACTTGCCGGTGCGCATCGAGGTCACGACGGCGATGGGCGCGCCGGCAGCCAAGCTCAACAGGGCGGGCGTGCCAACCGTTGCGGCCGGAGTGCCGAGGAAGGGCGGGTAGCCATCGCCGCGGCGACCCGAGGAGTCGCACAGGAGCCCGATGGACTCCTTGCGCTGGAGCGCGCGGCGCAGCGTGCCGACGACGTTTTGCTTGGCGACGACGACTTGGCCAGAGCCGGTGCGCAGATCGGAGATCACGCGGTCGACGCCGGGGATCGGGCTCGGCCGGAACACGGAGGTGATCGGGATGCCCATCAGCGCGCAGACGTAGCCAGCGACGTCCCACACGCCGATGTGCGCGGTCGCCCAGACGATGCCGTTGCCTTCCTTGTAGAGATCGAGCATGGGCTCGAACTCGCGCACATCGACGATGTCGCGAAGGGTCTTCTCCGTGATGCGATGCAGGCGGCAGCTGTCGACCGCGAGCCACGTCAGATGTCGCGCGACCTTGAGCAGGTGCCAGCGCGGGCGCGTCTCGCCGAGTCCGCCTTCGCGGTAGACGATGCGCACGTTGCGCCAGTAGCCGCGCACCCTCTTGCCGGAGCGATCCTGCAACGACCACATGAGCGCGATCGGGAGGGCGAGCAGGTCCGCGAGCCCATAGGCCAAGAACGTGGGCATGTGGCCGAACGCCCAAGTCGTCGCACGCAGCCCGCCTGCTACGACGCGGTGCCACAGCGGCGTGCGCTTCGATCGCGCGTCTTCGCGCGGGTCGTCGGTCTCGGTCTCAGCGCCGTTCATTCGGGGCGAACAGCATCGCCGTTCTGCGGCAGTCGGACCAGAGCCAAGAGGCAGAGTCCGAGGACCAGCGGTCCCGCCTGCGACAGCATCGCGGGCTTGCTGCCGTATGCGTCCGCGACTCTTGCGTAAACCGTGCTGCCGATGACCGACAGTTTGACCGTGATGCCGTAAAGACCGAAGTGCTCGCCGATGCGATCCGGAGGCGACAGCAGGACCACGACTTTGCGGCCAGCGGTCCAGATGCCAGAGAGTCCCAGCGCGCCGAGCACTCCGAGCGAGAGCATGTAGCCAATCGGAGATACGCCGCCAAACCACGCGCCGCCGCAGAGCGCCAACAGCAGCGCCACCGCCGAGACTCGCATGACGAGCAGTGGGCGTCGGTCCGTGAACGCTCCAAGGCCGATTCCGAACAGCAGCGCGCAGCCGTTGAGGCAAAGCCCACAGATCGCGATGTACTCCTGCAGGCCGGATTCGCCGTCGTAGCGCAATCCGAACATCGAGAAGCCGTCAGCCTTCGCAGCGCCCAGGAACACGTTCCTGGTGAAGGACGCGAAGAACATCACCGCGGTGTTCAGCACGTCGACGAGGCAGAAGTTGGCGAGCAAGAAAAAGAACATCGGCTTGTTCTTGGGCAGGTCGCGCAACGTGGCGCGCAGGCTCTGCATCGCGTCGCCGATCGCGCTCGCGCCGATTGCGGGGGGCAGAGGTCGCCGGTCGCGTACGAATGCCATGCATGGCAACGCGAACACGAAGAACATCGCGGCGGCCAACTGGAACTGCAGCGGACCCTGCTGCATCGGAAGCAGCGTGACGAGCACGAGGATCGTGCCGAGGTAGCCGACTCCGACGCCGATGCCGCTCCAGAAGCCTGCGCGTTGCGGCGGGGCAACGGACGTGAGGAGCGAGTTGTAGAACAGGAGGCCGAGGTTGTAGGCGACGTTGGCGATGAAGAAGCAGGCGAGGATCGCCGGTTCTTGGTCGAACGTGCCGAGTCCAGCCATGGCCCCGATGCACGCGAGCGTCGCGAGCGACAGGTAGAGACCCGTTCGGGCCGAGCGGTCGACGATCGCGCCACAGATCGGGACGAGCAGCGCGGCCAACGTCAGGGACGCGGTTTGCGTCATGCCGAGGCTCGACACTGCGCCAAACCGCGACTCGAAGAACGGCGTGAACAAGAAGGTGACCGTCGCGGCGTACACCGTGTTCGCGAGGTCGTAGAGGGCCCAGGCGATGGCGTGCCATCGGCTCGGTTGCGCGCGTTCTTCGGCTGGCAGGCGTTCCATCGCGGCGCAACGTAGACGCAGAGCCGACGCATTGGCCAGCGTCGCCTTTGCCCTGCTATGGTGGGGCGATGGCGCGCATCGAAACGGCGACTCCAACGCGTAGGTCCTTCTTGCTGTCGTCGTTCGCGGCGTTGGGAGCCAGCGCGTGCTCCACCGCGGCAAGTCGCGGTCGCATTTTCGGCGCCAACGAGCGAGTGCGTCTGGGCTTCGTCGGACTCAACGGACGAGGGTCCGAGTTGCTCGCAATGTTCCGTTCGTGCAAGCACGCGAGCATCGATGCGCTGTGCGATGTGGACTTCGCTGTGCTCGATCGCGTCGCGACAGCCTGCGGCAAGCTCGGCGAGTCGCCGCGGCGATTCTCGGATGCCGCGTCGATGATGGAGAGCGGCGCGGTCGACGCGGTCGTGATCGCATCGCCAAACCACTGGCACACGTTGCACGGCGTGATGGCGATGGAGCGCGGCCTCGACGTGTATGTCGAGAAGCCCGTGAGCCACGACGTGTGGGAAGGCGCGCAACTCGTCGCCGCGGCCGAGCGTCACCGACGCGTCGCCGCATGTGGAACGC
>JACCDO010388557.1_pt1 | contig 13481 bp, 3 predicted proteins | sample 7446101 | NCBI WGS metagenome assembly JACCDO01 (sample SAMN15323440, study PRJNA562643) | freshwater metagenome | isolation source: river surface water | place: USA:Blue River Watershed | collected 2017-08-16
TCTTACACTTTTTATAAACAAGGCACACATAATAATATAGATTATGTGGATGGCTTTATGTACTTTGATGTTCACTGCCCATTAACTGTACAAAAATCATTACCTTTCCAGTTTGATTTTTCAATATAATAGGTTATTGAACTGCTGGATAAGAATATTTTAAGTAATCTCTGACAGTGGTGGATCAAGGTGCCATATAACGTATCAGTAATTTTACCTGACAATTTAACAAGCGGATATTTACAATCTGAATTCATTAATTCTGGTCAAACTTACACCAATAACTCCTATTCAAAAGACCCAAATCTCGATAACAATAGAAATACATTGATTTTTGGATTTGAAGTGCGTGATAGTGCTTCTCGTCAAATTGTATTACCAAGAAGGATCAAGGTTCTTTATCTTTCAAACGATAAAGAATTTGATCCAGCAACTACTATTGCTATCAATAACTTTCCTTCATCATCGTATGTTTTTGATCCAGACTATGATTATGAATATACTTTTGATCCACTATTCTTTTTTGACAACACTGTAACTCAAGGAACAATGTCCGCTCCTACTGCGGGAGGCACAGGACTATTCAAGATATATAATTGGCCATTAAGTGCAAATGGTGGGCTTTCTACAGTTTATATGAAAGCAATTCTTGAGGGTCCAAATGGTTCAGATATCGAGTATCCTATGGGGTATGGAGTTTTTGATCAGATTTTATGGGAAGGGCAACTCCCAGTAAATCCAGACTTTCCTGAGATATCTAGTGGCAAAGTGGGATATACTGGCAAAAATACTTTGCTAACATTTGTATCTGGCAATCAAGTATCTGCGCAAACAGAAAAGTCAGGAATTGCAAGATATGTTGGTTCAGTTTATGAAATATCAAATACTGGTGGTACTTATGATGCATATACTGCTAAATCAACAGTAAGAAGAAACTTAATACCATCAGCATCAATAGCCTCTACAACTCTAACTACATATAGATACTATGATGGGAATTATAGTGCTGAAAGTATTACGCTTGGTTCAAGTGTAGGATTAACAGGTTTTGAATACAGTAGAGGCATTTTTGGTTATTCAAAAACAAAACTCGTTCCATCTTCAGGCAAGACAGATTTCTATACTCAAGCTGGATTTTCATTTACAACAAGTGGCATAGCGGTAACATCTCAAGCGTTTATAAAGCTTTATGCTGCTCCAGACACAAGTGCAAATGGTAATGAAATTGTTTGCAGAATTGACATTCCAAATAATTCACGCCCGATATCTTACTTGTATACAAGACAAAATGGCACTGATAGCACATCCAAACAAATAACTAATTTGCCACATAGCTTACTTCCCCTACTTCAATCAGGTGGAGTAATGGAAATGTATTATTCATCTTTGGGAAGTACAAATTTATGTTTAGTTGAAGCATACTACACTCCAAATGAAGACCAAGGACAGGAATCTCGAAAATCTTATTTATTAGGGAATTCTTTGATGTCTTCATTCGGAAGTTCGTCAATAGGAAGTGCATTTGGATATCAAATTTCTCAAGCTACCGGAAGTACTTACACTGGTGGAGTAATCCTTGATGAGTTATTTTTAGCTCAAGGCAAATCAAAGTTGTCAGTTGATCTTGGAGAATGCACTTTTGATGACATTTCAGTTGTAAACGCACCAATAGTAGACATAAATTATTCGTGGTCAGACTATGAGAATGAAGATTTTCTATATCTGACTGATGCTCAATCTGGCCTTACTATCAATAAGACTACATACACTGATTATGTAGAAGTACAAAAAATTGACAGTTCTAACTCTTATAGCGTTCCTGCCACTTATGAACTGCAAATGTACAAACCAAGTTTTAGCAATAGAACAGCTTTAGAAGTGTCTTTTGTCCACGGTTCAGATGATTTCTATGTTGCATTTAGTACTGTGTCATCTTATCGTTCTCACACAGAGAATAACCTTACAGTATTATGGGATAGGCCTTTAGCTTGTAGATGCGAAGAAGGTTCTATATATACTGATGCTCCACTAAATGCCCCAACAATTTTAGTAAATTTCAGCGGTGATAAAAAAGAAATATCAGTTTATTATAGAACTGTAGATAATAAACTTAGAAAGCAAGTTCTAAGGTCTTATCAACCTTCTGGTAACAAAGTAAAGTTTTTATTTGAGATTACCGACCAAGTCCCGGCTTCATTTGCTGGAAGATATAAACAACAAACTAATGTTGGAACTTATCTTGTTGTTAAAGAGATAACTGGGTCAGGAATAAATGTTGTTGGTGTTTCTAATTTATATCTTTCTTTAGATCAAAATATATCAGGGCTCGGGTATTTCGCTTCTGTTGGAATAAGAGAAAGTTCATATACTAATTTGCCAAATAGGATTTATAGCATAAAATTTTCAGGAATTCCAAATTTTTACAAGGAACAGTACGACAATGATTCCTCTGTAAAAACAGTTTTGCTTTCAGATGAAGGTATAGCAAACAGTAAACATTATTTAGGGCAAAAACTCTTAAGTGGAGCTACAGACTTTGAGTCATTCAGTTATTCATCTTTATTGAATTCGCCAAGATTGACTTTAGATGCTTCGTATGGCACAGGGACAACTCTACCAAATAGTCCTACATATTCTTCAAATGTATTCACTGCTGGCTCTGCAACAACACTTATAGTTGATGGAGCGTCTATCACTTCAACTGCTGATTACATTTTAGTGAAAGATCAGCTCAACCCAGTGCAAAATGGTGTTTATTATTTATCAAGAGTAGGCACTGCAACTACTTCTTGGAGACTTGCAAGAGTGCCAGAAATGGATTCAAGTTCAGAATTGTATTATGGAAGTCTTGTAAGAGTAGCTCTTGGAAATTCAAACGCAAATACATCCTGGAATTTGATAACTCCAGATCCTATGATACTTGGGTCAACTGGTTTAACTTTTAGTAAAGCAAAAACTTCTTCAACCACTTTGTCTGCCACTACAACTGGGGAAAATGTTGACATTCAAAACATATCTACCTCTACTATTGATGGAGTAAGTTTGTCAGATTTGTCAGTTAATAGTTTAGTTCTTGTTAAGGATCAATATAATTCTGACGAAAACGGAGTTTATAAAAAATCAGTTTCTGGATGGACATTACAAACTTATGACAACAATGCCGCTTTTAGATGTACTGCCGGAAGTGTTAATGCAAACACCAATTGGCATAAAGTCAACATAGCTGATGGAGAAGATGTTGTTCAAAAGTTTTTGTCAACTACGTTTTTCAGCAAAATTACAGTGGGTCAAATTTCAAGCTTTATTTCAACTATCAAACCACACTTGTTCGAATTCAAACTTAATTGGAAAGATAATCAAAATCCTATCAAGTATGACGAATTGCAGTTAAGATTTTTTGAAAACATAGGTGATGTCCCAGATTTTGACAACCCTCTTACAAATTGGCTACCTGTCAATTACAATCCATATGTTGCTGGATTTGATGTAAATCCAAACAACGAATTAGTTCAAGTAAAGTTAAGCGATGATTCTTGGAATAGCGCTTTATCTCAGAGTGATGAAATTTGGGTTGGTATTACTATTCCTTACAGTGCATCTTTAGGAAAAGCATTTGGTATTCAAACAGAAGAAAATGACTTCATAACAAATGGAGATTTATCAGGTCATAGATTAGCTAAAAACTTATGGCACAAACTTCATTGTAGATATTCTGAAAAACAAATCAATGATGTTGATAAAAATGCACAACATTTTAGGGTTAGAGCAATATCTCATAACGATATATCAAGTTTTGCTACTAAAAATTCTGATGCAGCTTTAGTAGATATAACTGCCCCAAAAGACTCTGGCAATGATCCTACCGCTTTGGTTGCTGCAGAATCAACCCTCAGAATGGTTCAAATATCTATCCAAGCATCAGATGAAGGAAGTGGAATATTAGCTTTTAGAGTGGGTAAAGAAATTGACAACTCTTTTATAAACTATACTCCTTGGCTTCCTTGGTCGAAATTTATCGTTGCAGAAGAAAACAAATATTTTATTTATTTATATGGACATTTGAATTATTATCCCTTAGGTCCAGAACATACATCATTTATCAAACAAACTTCTGGATATTCTGGACAAAGAAAAGTTTGGATTCAATTGATGGACTATATGGGCAACATCAGCGAATCTAATCCGTTGACATTTGTAGCAACATCTCAGGCTTTAGTTGATACTCAACCTCCTATAGGTGGTGCTGACTTTTATGATCCAAGGACAAACCAAATTACAACAATTACTAACTTACCAGAAGCTTGGCTTAAGATGAATGCATATGATCAGGTAAGTGGAATTAAAGATTTCGCTGTTCGAAGATTGTTAGACTCTGGAGATGGTGAATGGTCTGAGTGGGTTCCATACGCCCCATATGCTTCAGTTAGTTTTGATGGTGAAACTGATGGCGTTAAGAAAGTTGAGATTAAACTCAGAGACTTTGGAAATAATATAACTCAGCCTGAAAATAAATGGGATGTTATCAGGAGACCAAAAGTATGATAGCAACATTATTTACTGCAAGTTGCTTGTGGAAAGGACCTAACGATACTGAAGAAAAAATTTATTTTTCTGGAATATCAAAAAAACAATTTACTAATGTCTCTCTTGTAGATAGTTTGGATTCTTCATATGCTACCGGAACTGCATTTAAACTTGTAGGGACAAATCCTGACGATCTTGGAAGAATTTACAAAGTTTCAACTCAGGATGAAATTTCAATCAACATATCGTCTGATATTAATTACGGTATAGACGATTACAATGGATATATAGTTTTCGATCAAGCTATTTCAACAACAAATGTTTCAGTCACTGTCGAAAAATATTACGCTAGTATTCATTCTTCAAATTTAGTCTCATTTAATAAACTTATTGATTTTGAAAAGATAAATGAAAGAGCTATCACCTCAATGATTGCCTCTGCTGATGGTATTTATTTATCGGGAATATCAGGCAAAATTTGGTTTTATGACGGAGAATATATCAGAGGACCAATCTTCATACTTCAAGACAATTCAAACGATATAACTACATCTTGTATGATATCTCATAAATTTGATCACGAAACTGAAGAATATTTGTATGCTGCATCAGATGAAAAACCAAGACTTTTCAGAGCAAAACTTTCCTCAGCTTACAATGGTTCAGAATGGGAACAGGTTTACGCACAAGGAGAATTAGCTGCATCAAGTGGTGGAATTTTATCAATGGTATCTGCGTATAATAAACTGTTTTTGGGATGTCTTGATAAAAAAGTTCACAAATATTCTCGAACAAAAACAGTTTCTTTGTCTCAGCCCACAAATTTGATAACCGAAGAAGTTATAGTTACTGAAACTGAAACTGAATCTTTACAAACTACAACATTAATTTCAAATTCTATTTCAGATTATGAGCCTATTAATTTTGGAATAAGATGTTTATCAGTAGGTAAAAATCAAGTTTTTGCTGGTATAGATAAAAAATCTGAAGTTTGGTCATATTCTGAAATTCCAATTTCAAATCCAAGTTTAGATGAAAATTGGACCACATTTCATTTCGATGAAGTTTTCTTAAACGATCCATCCCCGGCTCAATATTATTCCTATGATAACAACACTTTGAGTAGAAATGATGATAACTTAGCCATTGCAAGATTTCCAAATTATCATTCAACTAAAGGTTTTGATGATTTTCTTGTTGTGAAGGGAACAACTCAAACTAGCACAGGTTCAACAGCATACGGTTCAAGACTTTTTGAAATATCAGAAGGTTCTGACTGGGAGCAATTACTTTCAGAAATTTTACCCGATCAAGATTTTATTGATGTAAAAGCTGCTTCTTTCGAAGCAATAACAAGTTGGAATAATTTTGAGTCTTTAGATGGATATGATTTTGTACTTAACGATTTGTTTATGCTTAAGAATCAAACAAGCTCAGGGACAAATGGAATAATTAATGGTATATATGTTTACAACGGCATTAACAATGATCCAACTTTAATAAACATAAACCGATATGTTCTATCTGGTAGTGAAAAGTTAGGTTTTTATATAGAAAATGGATATATAAATGCTGGAAACAGATATTTACTCAACTACAACAATCTTTTGTCCACAGGTTATTATGATTTTTACAAACCATCCTATACTTTAGAAACAGAAGTAATAAATTTATCAAATAGCAAGGTGTATGATTCTTCTGATTTAAAAACAGAACCCGGATTGAATAGTGCAGAACAAATTCAAACTAATTCTTATTCGGGATATCAAGGTTTGAAAGTCGCTGATGTTTATGGGCAGTTTTCGCTTGAGTTTAATTCTGAAAATATAGTCATAAGTTCAGGTAATAATATTTTTTCTAAAGGCTTGATAACTACAGGCTTAATACAAAGCTGGGAATTTTACTCAGTTTCATCAGGTGTTGCTTCTGCCGATAATCAGTCTTGGGCAATAAGAAATTTTATTGAATCTTTGGACGCTGAGACTGAGACAAACTTAGATATATTCAACAATACGTATGATAAATATGTACTTAAAGTTAGTCCAGCTTTAACAGGTAACCCTTCGATCAGTATCGATAATTTAAATCTAAGTGTTGACTTGAATTCAGTAATTAAGTTGCGAATAAAGATGAAGCCAAAATCTCAATCTTTAGACTTGAGTAAGATAAGAGCATACTGGGCATATAATGCTGGTGGATTTAATAAATATGCAGAGACAAACGTGCATACATCTGAAGAGTATGTTGATTATACTATCAAACCAATATGGCAAGGAACAATTGGCAAACTTTCTATAGAATTTTTTGATTTACCAGAAAATAATCAAAGACCCGAATTGATATGTATAGATCAAATTCAAATTTTATCTGATGAAAACGTTTTTGATTTAAATAATTCTTTGTCAAAAATAAGACTTATTGTTGAAGACAGAGACATCAAAGTTTACTTGGGCACACAAAATGATCCATTTATTGAAAAGAAAAATTTCATAAAATTAGATACATATAATCCTAAGTTTATTGATCCAGACGCTCAGCAATGGGATTTCGATCATCCATTCATACAATTTGGCAAACTTAGAAATGATGCAAGTGATTCCTTAGTTGGATATTCAAAAATATCATTCGTTATTGGTCAAAAGTATGCACCTGTAAATACTAAAGTTATTGACTTTAATTTGTCAGCTGTTCTCCCGTCTACGGGAGGAATTAGGTTATTCACCTATCACGATGGAACATTATATTGTGCAACAGATGGATTTATAAGTAGCAAAATTTCAGACAATCCTAATGATAGGCAGTCAAAACTATTTTATTATAAATCTGATGCTGAATCTTGGTTCAATGAAGAAGTTTCTTTTGAAAGAAAGAAAGTATTTGACTCATCTGGTAACTACGATCTGTTAGGAATAGTCAGACCATTAACATCAATCTCTTACAAAGGTAATTTATTCCTTAGTGGTCATTATGGAAGTATAAAATAATAAAATATGGAAATAAACAACAATTTTATTGCTTTTAGTGGTGCAAGTCCAGGAATTTCAACAAGTCTCACTAACTTATCATATACTTCTTATGATGGTCAAAGAATATATCTTAACTTTGATGACATCGATAGTTCTGGATTAGAGCCCTCTTCTGGTTTACAACTTAGATTTTCAGTTACAAAAAAATTCGGAAGCTCAATCGCTGGTACTGTTACACCATCGGCAACATTCATAGATTCGAGAACTCCAAAAACTTTAGAACTAATTTTGTCTGCTGCAGATAAAATTGTTGATAGTTCTTACAATGCTTCGGGTACAGCATTAACAGCGCAATCAATTTTTGTATCTTATGATGCTACATCTTTTGGAGCTACAGTTCCAAAGCTTTCAGACAATGATACACAAAAATCTTTTGTTTCATCATTCACTGGCGTAGGAATAACAAATCTTACTAAAGAAGCTAATCCACCTGTCTACAATTATTCAACTACAAGTACAGATGGTTCTAAGGTTTTCGTCTACTACATCGAAGCCACACCACCAATACTTCCAACTACAGGTATTTCAGGATTTGCAATTACTCAGAACAATGTTGGTATTGCGGTAACTAATGCCTATGTTTTAGATCCTACAAGTGCAACATTAGGCAAAGTAGTGGTCTTACAATTAGAATCACCAATCGTCATAAATGATGGAACAAATCCAGTTTCACTTTATTACACATTACCATCATCTGATGTTTTCAAAATTAGAGACAGTACAGGAACGGGTCTTACATACGCTGTTGCTTTATCTGGTGTAGCTGTTACGAACTTATCATCAGAAAGAGTCAAGCCTGTAGTTGTAAATACGCAAACTAATGTTAGTAGTGGTTTAGCTTTTGTTGAAGTAGTAATGTCAGAGCCAACTTTGCCTGGATCATCTGCTACAGGTTTTAGTGTTTATGACGTAACACTTGGTGAATATAAAACAATAACTTCAATTACTGATGCTAACACCACATACAATGGTATTGGTGTTACTCAATATGACTTATTGATATCAGGAGGGATTACTCCTACTGACGTTCTTACATTAAGTTATTCAAAACAAAATTCAGATTACATAACTGACCAGAGCTTAAATCTTAATGAGCTTGCAAATTTTACTAATAGAACTATAACAAACAGACGTAGGGGATTTTTACCTTTATCTCCAGGCGGTTTATATACTGCTACACCTGCGATTACAAGTTATGTTGATGTTAATGGCTCTGATATATATCTTGATTTTAGCTTGAACAAATCTTATCCAGCTATTCCAGGCACGGGTATATCTGGTTTTCAAGTAATAATAGATGGACAATTTACACCTGTTAAGACTGCCTCTACAGGCAGTACAGGTTCTGATCATAACGTTAAATTATCTCTTTACAACAAGGTTGCTTTTGGCAGTTCGGTTGAAGTAGCTTTTCAAGATGGAAGACTGCAATTATATGGTGGTGCTGGTTATGGCACAATCAGAAATTTTGAACCAGTCTTAATTACAAACAATTCATCTTATGACACTAATGGATTTTTTGATACAAGATATTGGAATTCAGCCTTAAACAATTCTGAAAACTTTGGGTTTGAAATAACAGATGAAAATGTAGATATTTTTGTAAAATCAGATTTTTATCCCACCGCAAGCGTGATATACGATACTCATCCTCCAAAAGGTATCGTAATCTTAAACAGAAATGCAGATGATGTTGATCCAGGAATAAAAATTCACTATTTTGCTGGCTTGGGTTACTCTTCGATAACAGAAACTCAAAGTAGTACCTTAGTTGATTATACTTTAGATAATACTAGAACGGCAGTAAAAATTTATTCTCCAAGAAATCAAAACATTTCAACAATTTATTTGAAGTTTAAGAAGTCAGGTTCTATATTAAATTTGGGAGATAAAATAAACGTATCTTTATATACAAATGATACAATTACAGATTCTCCGTCTACATCTTTAGGTTCGTTTTCAAGTATACAATTCAATGACTTGACATCAGCGTATGCTGAATATACATTTTCAAATACAGGAGTAACTTTATCTGAAGATACTTATTATTGGATTGACATTTCTTTAGACAATTTGCCAATAGCAGTAACAGGTTCAGTAAGCATAGACTTAGCCACTTTTACATCTTTAGGAGATGAATTAGCATATTATGATGATACTGAATTAGTTTGGGTAAGATTAGCTGATAAAACCGCATACAATAAAGTCACTGCTTTTAACTCTTCGGCTGCAGAATTATCATCAACTGACTACTTATTAGATATTTTTGAGTCTCCGATTAAAAGTGTTGATGTGTACGGTGGAAGTGCTGATCTTTCTAAGTTTGAAGTTATTGGCAATGAGCAATCAAATTATATTTACAAAAAATTTGATCCTGTTGTAATTGACGAAAATGATAGTTCAAATAATGTCTATCCTACAATTACTAATTTAATTGTTGGAGCTACAGCGAAAAATACAAAAATTTATAAATGTCAAATCAAAGAGTCAAGAACATCTGAATGGGTTGATTTGTTTGAAAATATAGCTGATCAAGAAACCTTGGACTACTTAAACTTTACATTTGATACTCCAACATCTTTGTATGCTGCAAGATTAGCTTATCACGGAGATTATTTTACTATAGATCAGAGAGCAGACGTTACAGTTGCTGCATATGATGAATTCTCAGATGTAGTCTCTGCTCAAATTTCAAGATTTTCTGATTTTAGAGACGCTGCAAATTTCCCGAATGCAGACTCGAGAGGGTTTATAGATTTTTCATCTGGAGAAACAACATTTGAAAATGTTGATCTGACAAATGCTTCTTACCTATGGAGTAAAAAAACAGGCAACGCTACTTCTGAAATAACTGCTATCGTTACATTTAATGAAAAAATATTGATAGCCGCAAATAATAAAATGTTTGTTTACTTCAATGGCGAAGTCTATGAAATATTGAATGAATCTTTAGTAGCTGAAAAATATCAAATTACTTGTTTGCACGTACATAACGGTAAAGTTTATGCTGGAACAAACTACGGATTATTATTTACGTCTTTTAATGGCGAATTCTGGTCGGTAGTAAATGCAAAAGATCCCCTTAGCCTTTCAAATTACAAACTATTAAAACCAATTCTTTGTTTGACTTCTTTAGGAAATGATTTGTTTATTGGTTCATCCAAGGGCGTGACTACTGAATGTTCAATTTACAAATATGATGGTAAAAAATTATCCGAAATTAAGAAATTCTCATCATTTGATAAAGTTAGTGCATTAGCTTCCAAAGAATTCACATTATTTGCTGGTCTGGGCGGAGAGTATGGTAGTAAATCATCATCAGTTTATAGTTACTACAATTCTACTTGGACTCAAACTTTATCTTCAAATTTTGACAATGTTGAAACACTTACAAGAAGTGTAACAAGAAATTCTTTGCTTGCTACTTTTAGAGGTGGACAAATTTGGGAATTGTCATATACAGGCTCTACACCAAAAACTTGGTCAAAAATTTACGATACCTATGCTGATCACGTTCACTATGTTTTCGATGATCCTAATGGCTCTTATGTTTACATTTCTGCAGACAATGGAGTGTATGGTTATTTCAAATCGGTTAATGGTTTCAAGAAAATTGTTCCACACAATTATCTTACTGAACATTTAAATGTTACTTGGAGATCTTACACTGGTTCAGGAATTACTTGGACAGATATTGGTGATATTGAAAGTTATAATTTTATTGCTTACAAAAATCAAACATCTGCAATAGATTACAATGGTGGTTTTGCTACATCTGTTTCTGTACCTTCAGGTTTTACTAATTCATCATTAACTTTCGAAGGAGCTTTGCTTACTTCAAAAGCTGGCGATTTATCTTTCAAACTGGATTCAAGTGTGGGATATAACTTATTTGTAAATGACACTTTGCAAATTGCAAATTATACATCTTCTACTGGTGTGACAACAAGATATTCGTCTAATGCTTTTGCTGTAGCAGAGGGAGATATATTAAAAATAAAACTCCAAACCACAAATAATGTTGGCACTGGCACTACTTTGAAATTATATTGGCAAAGGTCAATTGATGAATCTTATCAGATTGTCCCAGCTGATCAGTTCTTGGGAGTTTCTAAGTTCAAGTCAGTTACAAGTATAGGTAATACTTTCTATGGAGCCAGTGCTGACGGTAGTATTTACCAATTTACTCCAACACCTTACGAAAGTAATGACAGAACTATTTATGTTAGACTTAAGGATGAAGCTGGCAACATTCAAGGCGTGGCTTTACCTGCACACGCATCTGGATTTGATGTCATAAGTGACAAGATGGTTCAAACATCTAATGTTGGAAATAATCCAAGCAGTTTTATTCAGTACACAGCTACTTCAGTTGTTAGTAATTCAAATACAACGATTAATCCGGTGACTGGTAATACTCAAAATAACCAAACAAACAATCCAACTCAAAATCAAACCGATGCAAATACTACTCCTACTAATACGATAGTAAATAATACTAATAATCAAAATTTATCAACTACAAATAATTCTGGTGTTATTTATCAGATTCAAAAAAACGCAGATAATTCATTGTCAAGAAAGGGAATTTATGTTCCTAATTCCAGAGAGTATTCAATTTTTGCGCCTGATAGAAAAGTCAGAGAATATGGACTTTATGAACCACAACCAATATATGTGCCAACACTTATAACTTGGACAGAATTAGTAGCCTTAATTATAAATAAGTATCCTTCAACAACTGATACCAGTTTAGATTTCGGAACAGAAGTAAATATATATGTTAAAACAGGCAACACAAGAGCAGAATGTCTTGCTGCATCTTATAGTGATGCAACAACAATTTCTTCAATAAACGAGCCTATATCAACAACAACTGCTCAATCATTAACTGTTGATTTATCACCATATTCTGGGAAATGGATTCAATACAAAATTGAATTAGTTTCAGCAACTCCAAATGTAACTCCTGAATTATTATCATTAACTCTTACTTACACATCTTCATCAGGAAGTTATTTCTTCACAAAGATGTTTGACACTTCAGATTACGATACTGATGCACCACTTATTAAAAGAGGATTGCTTACTTCAAATGAGTTAAAAAATAATGGAAGCATAGTTTACGGATATACAACTTCTGAAGATTCAGAAGAAACATATAACTTTGAAAACTTCAATATTATTAGTCCGAATACTACATTTGAATTGTCAGAAGCATCAAGCACGATTAGATTTGGTATATTCCTAACATCTACTGGAGCTGTGCCAGCAATGGTTTATGATTTTGCCGTACAACTCGATATAGGAGATGCTTCTATAAAATTCAATCCTGCTCCATAGGGTAAAATGTCAAGTCGAACATCTATTTATAAATTTTTATATTCTCAATTCGGTGATATATGGTATCCAGGCTATGACTATGAGAATATGCTTAGTGTTGAGTCGCAATTTCAAGGTGCATACTCATTTTTTGAACCAAGCATAATCTCTGGTTGGGAAGTGCAAAAACTTACAGACAATAGAGCAGATCAATTGCTTTTGCTCGATGGTTATGTGGAGAGTTCATCAAGCGAATATGGATATAAATTAGAAGTACTTGACTTAGGATTCACAGTCTCAGCAAAAACTGCAACGACTGCTAATATATCTCTTTCTGGCGCTCAAACAATAGATGGAGTATCTGTAATTGCCGGAGACATAGTTTTAGTAAAGAATCAATCAGTAGCTTCGCAAAATGGTGTTTATACTGCAAGCTTAAGTTCCTGGACAAGGCATTCTTCTCTTGATTCTTCTTCTGATTATTCCAGTAACTTTGTTGTCTATGTTCAAAGCGGAGACAGTAACGAACAAACGCTTTGGTTAGGTGTAGTATCATCGACAGGATTTACATTAGGTACAACAAACCTATACTTTGATAATGCATTCAAA
>JACCDO010685278.1_pt1 | contig 13481 bp, 10 predicted proteins | sample 7446101 | NCBI WGS metagenome assembly JACCDO01 (sample SAMN15323440, study PRJNA562643) | freshwater metagenome | isolation source: river surface water | place: USA:Blue River Watershed | collected 2017-08-16
ATAAGTTATTAAGTATGATATGCGTGATGATCGTGGTTTTAGGTTGTGATGATCACCCATCTCAACCCATGATCAAAGATCAACAAGTGAATGTTGTTGATATGTCAGTGCTTGATATGTCAGTGCTTGATATGGATCAACAAGTGAATGTTGTTGATGGGTCAGTGCTTGATGGGTCAGTGCTTGATGGGTCAGTGCTTGATGGATCTATGCTTGATATGTCTGTGGATATGGATCAGCAAGTGAATATCGTTGATATGTCAGTGCTTGATCAATCGTTAATGCCAAACTTTCAACAGCCAATACTGATTGAAGAGACTGGCAATAGACCCGAGATGCAGATCAATCAGCGTTCTCAAAGTCCAGTAAACCATATCGAACATCTGGGTGATTGGATGTTGGTTGAATGGGCAAGTCTTGATATGGCCCTCTTGCCTTGGGGGAATATCGACAGTCACCCAGTGAATATCATTGGATTACCATCACCCATACAAAGCAGTGCGTATATCGATGAGAATTTGTTGGTTTTGGCACAAGGACAGATTTATGTGGTGAGAGGGGGAGAAGCGCGATTATCACCGATTTCTCAAGTTGTTGATCATCCCATACTAGCATTACTGGGGTATGAAAACGAAATTTGGTTTGCCACAAGTGAAGCGATTTATCTATGGCGGGCTGGGAATCTACATCGATTATTGATTCATGATTTGGATTTAACCCAAGCGCCTAAATTGGTTTTAGGGGCTAGGTTTAGAGGTGTACCAGCGATTTGGATTGCAGATCGAGATCATTTATTTGCTGTAGAAAGATTAAACCCAATGTTAAGAACTTGGTTGATTTCATCTGGAATTGAATTTAAAGCATTATATGCAGATCAATGGGAATCTCTATGGGGATTGACTGAGGGGTTATTGTATCATCGAGCCCCAAGTGGTGTTTGGCAATCTTATCTACTTGATATGAATCAAGAGATTTTGGGATTATCGGCAAATCCTTCTTCACCTTTGATTTGGTTTTGGAATGATCAACAATTATGGAGTGGGATGTATGTAGCACCGAATTTTTATGTTTGGGATTATGCCATGGATTTTGATTTTAACAATGATATTCAAAATTTAATCTCAGATAGCAGTGGTGCAATATTTGCGAGTCATCAAGGGATTTTTGAAATGAACTTGGATAGTCGTTCTTTTCCCGTACCACCACCATTGGTGACTTGGGATCATGAGATTAGGCCGATTTATGAAAGGAACTGTGCAAGTTGTCACCAAGCGGGTGGTATTGCGAGATTACTGGATCGTTCTGAACTTTGGATAGATCAATTTGATTTGATTTTACATTCGATTCAACTTGGACAAATGCCTTTGGGGGCAAGACCTTTGTCTTTGGGAGATCAGATCAAGATTCAAGATTGGCGAAATGGGGGGTTTAGGTAAGATATTGATTGTTCTCAAAATTTTAGATGGATTAAAACTTTCTTTTTATCTAAGCTATCTTTTCGTTAATCTTAATCAATTTTTAAATATCACTCAAATATGGAGTTTTTCGATGAAATCCTTAGCTATACTCATTGCTTTACTTGCATTTGCTTGTTCTGGTGGAGAAACCACTGATGTAGGTACTGCTGGTTCCACTGCTGGTTCCACTGCTGGTTCCACTGCTGGTTCCACTGCTGGTTCAAAAGAAGATACAACAACTGGTGGTTCAATCGGTGGTTCAACAACTGGTGGTTCAATCGGTGGTTCAACAACTGGCGGTACAACAACAGCTGGTACAACAACTGGCGGTACAACAACAGCTGGTACAACAACAGCTGGTACAACAGTTGGTGGCTCAATCGGTGGTACAACAACTGCTGGTTCCACTGCTGGTTCCAATGATACAGCTGGTACTCAAACTATAGAAGATGCATTTACGATCAATACTGGAAATCAAGATGATCAATATATAGCACCTTCTGATTTAGGTGCTCCTGGTACAGGTGCTCACGCATTTGTGATGACTGATATCGATGGTAATGAGATTGATCTTAGAGTGTATAGAGGTAAAACCATATTAGTTGTGAATGTAGCAAGTAGATGTGGTTATACATCTCAATATGAGGGTTTAGAGTCTTTATTTGAGAGATATAGAGAGCGTGGTTTTATGATTCTAGGGTTCCCAGCGAATAACTTTGGTTCTCAAGAACCCGGTACAAATGAAGAAATCCAAGATTTCTGTACATCTACTTACAATGTACAATTTGATATGTTTGCCAAAATCTCTGTCGCTGGTGCTGATATTCATCCTCTTTATCAATATCTTACCACCCAATCTGGAAGCCAAGTATCTTGGAACTTCAATAAATTCTTAGTGGATAAAAATGGGAATTATGTACAACATTATCAATCTGCAGTGACACCACTGAGCGATGAATTAACAACAGCTATTGAAGCCCAATTAAACGCAAATTAAGATATGAGAACCTATTATTGAGCAAAACTAATTGCAAATTGAATTTGACCACAAGTTGCTTCATCAAGCTTAGATGATTGACCAGCTGCTGGAGCTGCACAAATACCACTGTCATTACATTCGAGATTCCCTTCACAAGGCATATCAAATCCACAAGACATTCCCTCGGCAACAGGTGTGACACAAGTAGGTGTTTGATCAGCAGTTTGACCGCATTTTAAACCTTCTACACAAACTTCATCTACAGTAGTGGTTGTATCACCATTTACTTTGCCACAAGGCATACCTTCAGTTTGTTTTCCAACAAGAACTTTTTCACAACTTGCAAATTCTGCATTACTTGGACCAGACGCCAAGTCAAAATCACAAGTAAGTTGTCCTTGAAGTGCACTTAAACAAGAATTTGCTTGATTTTGATCAAATGTGGCCCAACCTTCAGCAATAGGATCAACTGCACCTTCAGAAAGACTAGAATAAAAGTCCGCAACTTTGGTCTTAGTCGCATCATCAAATTGACAGCATTCAACAATTAAGTCGATGATTGAATTAGAAAGAGAACTTTGAAATTCAACATAAGATGCGACTGTGGCAGTTGAACCAGCAGTTGAACCAGCAGTTGAACCAGCAGTTGAACCAGCAGTTGAACCAGCAGTTGAACCAGCAGTTGAGCCACCTGTTGTTGTGGTTTCTTCAGTAGAATCATCACAAGCAAAAACAAAGCTTAACATCAAAGAAAGAATGGCGATTTTTTTCATCTTTAAATACTCCAAAGATAGATTTTGAGTTTTTTCGCCAGTCATTCAATCATGTATTGCTTCAAAAATCAATCATTGTTCTTCGCTATAATGCATATTAAGTTCACCATCCAAATAATCCACCAAAATCAAAGCTTTTTGTTCTTCAGTTCTGGGATGTCCCAACAGAATTTCAGCGAGTTCATCTTCTACAAATCGCCTGATGATCCTCTTCAAAGGTCTAGCGCCATATTCCTTATCATAACCGATTTCAGCTAAGTAGTCTTTGGCTTCTGAAGTGACAGAAAACGCTACCCCCATATCAGCGAGTCTATTGCCAATCTTCTTGAGTTGAATCTCTACAATTCCGCGAATGGCAGATTGTTCTAAAGGTTTGAAAATCATCACATCATCGATACGATTGAGTAATTCGGGTTTAAAATGCTTTCTGAGAGCATCATCTACCCTTGCTTTAATCTCATCCATATCATCTAAGCCTTGTATGGCTTTGGCACCGAGATTAGATGTCATGATTAAAAGCACATTTTTAAAGCTAACTACTCTCCCTTGACCATCAGTCAATCTCCCATCATCTAGGATTTGAAGGAGTACATTACTGACTTCTGGGTGTGCTTTTTCAATTTCATCCAAGAGTACCACAGCATAGGGTTTTCTTCTGACGCTTTCACTCAATTGACCGCCTTGTTCATAGCCTACATATCCGGGAGGGGCACCAATCAATCTAGAGACTGCATGTTGTTCCATATACTCACTCATATCGATTCTGATCAAAGCTTCATCATCATCAAAGAGATATTGTGCGAGTGTTTTGGCGAGTTCTGTCTTACCTACCCCTGTAGGTCCCAAAGCTAAGAAAGAACCCAAGGGTTTTTGGGGATCAGATAATCCAGCTCTGGCTCTACGAACAGCTTTGGCAACAACAGAAATCGCTTCATCTTGTCCAACCACTCTTTCCTTGAGGATTTCTTCGAGATGAAGTAATTTCTCTGATTCTTCTTTGAGCATTTTTTGTACGGGGATTCCTGTCCAACGACTGACTACTTGGGCGATATCTTCTGAAGTAATGGTTTGTCTGAGATAACCACCTTCATTTTGTTGTGCTTGTAGTTTCAGTTCAGCTTCTTTGAGGGCTTGTCTCTTTTTTTGTAAAATCACATTGAGTTCACCGAGTTCCCTATACTTGCTCTCTCTTTGTTCATAAGAAGAGATTTGTGGGATTTGTTGGGTGATTTGTTCTTCTTTGCTTTTTCCTTTTTCGATTTCTTCTCTTAAGCGATTGATATCCAGTAAAGCGCTTTTTTCTTTGAGCCAAGATGTTTCTTTTTCTCTGAGTTCTTGCTTTAATCGATTGAGTTGGCTTTCAATATGTTTGGCTTGTTCTTGACTCTTGCTTTCATTTTCAGCTTTTAATGAGCGATATTCTATTTCCAAATGGGTGATTTTCCTTGTGAGATCATCGATATCTTTGGGGGAACTATCGAGTTGTAGTCTTAATGCACTAGATGCTTCATCGATGAGATCAATGGCTTTATCTGGGAGTTGTCGATTTGGCAAATATCTTTGAGAGAGTTTCACAGCAGAAATAATCGCCCGATCACTGATATGTAGACCATGATGCACTTCATATCTCTCTTTTAAGCCTCTTAAAATAGACACTGTATCTTCTTGTGAAGGTTCATCGATTTGAACAGGTTGAAATCTTCTCTCCAAAGCCCCATCTTTCTCTATATATTTCCTATATTCATCAAGTGTTGTCGCACCCACACATCTCAATTCCCCCCTAGCCAACGCTGGTTTTAACATATTAGAAGCATCCATTGCACCATCACCCCCAGCACCAGTCCCGACAAGGGTATGTAATTCATCGATAAAGAGAATAATCCCAGCGCCTTGTTGATTTTGGGCTTCAGCAACTGCTTTTAATACGCTTTTTAGCCTTTCTTCAAATTCTCCCCTGTATTTTGCCCCTGCCAACATTGCTGCTAGATCTAAGCTCAATAATCTTGTTTTCTTTAAACCTTCAGGAACATCACCCATTGCAATTCTTCTCGCAATCCCTTCTACAATCGCTGTTTTACCTACACCGGGATGACCTACCAATACGGGATTGTTTTTTGATCTTCTTTGTAATACTTGTAATACCCTACGGATTTCTACATCTCTGCCAATGACAGGATCTAGTTTATTCTCTTGTGCTAATTTTGTTAAATCCCTAGTGTATTTCTCTAAATCTTGATAATGAGATTCTGCTTGTTGATTTTCCACTTTCTTTCCCTTTCTTAACTGATTGATTTGTTGTAATAATTCTTTTTCTGTGAACCATGCATCTAATAAAGATTTGATTTCTTTATCGGCATATAACCCCAAGAGTAGATGCTCAGTTGCTACAAATTCATCTTGCATCTGTTGCTGATATGACACAGCTTTCTCCAAACAATTTTCAAGTTGATGGGATATGGAAAGTTGCGCATTTGTGGTTTTTGTTAATTTTTGTCGCTTCTGCTCGATTGCAGATTGCAATTGTTGGCTCTTCCCTTGATTTTGATTGAGAAGCAAAGGGATTAACCCATCATTTTGCTTTAATAATTCATGCAATAAATGCACACTATTTAATTCTGGGGATTGTATTTTTTTGGCTAAATCCACAGCTGATTTTACTGCTTTTTGAGCGAGTTCTGTATAGTTCTCTATGTTCATCTCTATCTCTCCATTTTCTTTTATTTTATAAGGGTTTATCTTTCTTTTTTTATTCAAAAAACCCTTAAGCTTACCATATCAAAGCTAATCACATCAAACAGATTGACAAGTAAAAATTTAAGAATTTTAAGGAATCATATAAGGGGGGATTCGGGAAGAATTGAAAAAATGCTTAAAATCATCTATCGTGGTCTATATTTTTCTACATCAAGGATAGATCATTGATTCCCAAGGTACAACAAGATTTATATCAAGAACTCCTCTTCAAAAAGCAAACAGAAGTTGAAACGCTTTTTGCTGATTTAAACATCCCTACCATAGAAGTATTTGACTCCATCGATATCTATTATCGCATGCGGGCTGAATTTAGGGTTTGGCATGAAGGTGATGATTTTAATTATATTATGTTTGAAGCAGACCCTTTAGATCATAAAAAGCAAAACAAAGTGGTTATTGATGATTTTCCCATTGCTTCATTATCGATCAATCAAATGATGAAGCTTTTAAAACAAAGACTTTTGCCATCGATCATACTCAAGAGAAAACTCTTTCAAGTGGAGTTTATCAATACTTTGAGCGATGAGTTATTGATTAGCTTGATCTATCATAAAACTTTAGATCAAGCTTGGGAAAAGGAAGCTAGGGATTTGGCAGAGCAACTGAGTGCTGATTTTGTTGCATTAGGCAAACAAACCAAGATTTTTGTGTTGGGTCGGGCGCACAAACAAAAGATCATCTTGAGCCAAGATTATGTGACTGAAGTATTGGAAGTCAACGGAAAGAAGTTGATTTATCAGCAACCTGAAGGTGCTTTTAGTCAACCTAATGCCATTGTTTGCCAAAAAATGCTGGCTTGGGCTGGAGATGTCTCCCAACAAATCAATGGCTTAGATTTGGTTGAATTATATTGTGGTCATGGGACTTTTAGTATTGCCTTAGCGCCTTACTATCGACAGATCATTGGCACTGAAATCTCTTCTTCTTCTGTGAGAACAGCACAAAGCAATATCGCATTAAATGACCTCAAGAATATCAATATCGCAAGGCTCTCTAGTGAAGAGTTCTCTTTGGCACTTGCAGGTCAAATGGAAGATAGCCGTAGGGTACAAGCATTAAGCTTGAAGGACTATTCTTTTTCTACCATACTCGTTGATCCCCCTCGGGCTGGGTTAGATGAAGCAACAGCAAAACAATGTAGCCAATATGATCATATTATCTATATCTCTTGCCAACCTAGCACATTGAAAAGAGATCTATTGTTTTTAAGCCAAACCCATGAGATTCAAAGATTTGCGATCTTTGATCAATTTCCTTATACCCACCATATTGAATCGGGTGTTTGGCTGAAAGCTAAAAACATTTAATTCATACATCTCAGAGATAATTTTTTGGAATATGTGAAGCAGAATGGGAGCTTCAATAATACCCCAGTGTCTAGATAAGCTTCATCTTTGGAGAATGCCCCCCCGAGATAAAAGCTGATAAAATGAATAGAGATGATCGGGCGTATTCTGAATCCATTCCATGAATCTTGATGATTTTGATAATGCATGAACCCTAAATCTAAGCCGAATGCAGCCCAACCAAACTCTACCCCAGCACTGCTCTTTTGAATCTGATTAAAATCGGAATAATGATCGATATATCCACCCATCCAAAAACAATCTGTGGTGTATACTGCACTGAGTTCTAAACCCGCTAAGGATTTGTCATTAAAATGAGAATATCCAAGACCTGGTAAGATAATGAGATTTTTTCTTGGGCATAAGCTAAATCCAGTCATACCAGCGAAGAGTGAAGAAGAGTAAAGGCTAATGCTTAAGAATAAAGCGAGAATAAAATATTTCATCAATCACCTTAGAATTATATTCATGAATCAAGAGTAAAATATCATGTTTAGGAATGATTGAGAATGAAAATCATCCTTAATTGAAATCAGTCTATCATTTAATTCATTTTTAGATCAATCTAAACACTCGAATCTAAAATAAGATCCATAAGGTGTAAGACAAATTGGCAGTTTAAATAATACCCCAGCATCTAAATAAGCTTCATTAGAGAAAGCCACACCAAGATAAAGACTCACAAAATACAAAGAGAATATAGGACGTATTCTAAAACCATGAAATGAGTCTTGATGATTTTGATATTGAATCAAACCCAAATCCAAACCAAATGCAGTAAATCCCATTTCTAAACCTACACTACTTTTTTGAATTTGATTAAAATCTGTATAATGATCAACATATCCCCCAAACCAATAACAAGATTTTGCGGGTGTGTATACTGCACTTAATTCTACACCCACTAAAGAAGAAGAATTAAAATATGAATATCCAAAACCAGGTAAAACAACCATACGAGAATTTGGACAAAAATTAATACCACCAGCCAAGAGAGAATGAGAATAGAAGCTAATGCTTAAGAATAAAGCGAGAATAAAATATTTCATAAATCACCTTAGAGTTTATGTCGTTTTTTCTGAATTTGTTTAATTTCATCTAAGAGTATATTCATATTAATTGGTTTTGGAATTAATTTTAATTGTTCTCTTTCAAAAAACATTTCTAATTCTTGATTTAAAACCCCACCAGAAACAAAAATTAATTTTCCACGCAATTCAGGATTTAATTTCATCATTTCTTCAAAGAAAATATCTGCATTCATCTCTGGCATCATTACATCACTGATAATACAATCAAATGAGTGATCTTTAAGAATTTTAAGCGCTTTTATTGGAGAATCAATCACAACACAATCATAATCATGGGATAATTGTCTCTTAATGCTTTTTGCCACTTCAATCATATCATCCACAATTAATATATTGAATTCTGGAGGTCTTTGAAAATCAAGGGGGGTAATTATTCTAGGCATAGGAGTGATTTCTTTAATTTTCACCTCATTGGGATGTAATATTGCTGGTAATTGTATTTTAAATGTAGTGCCAACACCAACAATGCTTTCTACCGTTAAACTTCCTTTGAAGTTTTGAATAATATTCAAACAAATCGACAAGCCCAATCCAGTGCCTTTGCCTATGGGTTTTGTGGTAAAAAAAGGGTCAAAGATTTTGGATAATAATTCTTCTGGGATCCCTGATGCATTGTCTTTGACTTCAATGATGATATTTTCTTTGTCTAAATATGCATTGATCTCTATCAAATTCTCTTGGAAATCTCTCTTGGGCATTGCTTGTATGGCATTCATCAAGAGATTTAAAATCACTTGTCCTAATTGGGATTCATTGGCGAGAACCAATGGGATATTTGCTGGGATATTTAATTGAACTTTTGCTTTATTTTTGATTTCACTATTGGCGATTTTTAAGCAACCATCAATGACTTTTCTAATGGGAGTAGGTAATAATTCACTTTGCTCTTTGCGTGAGAGCACAAGCAAGCTCTTTACAATATCTGATACTTTCGTTACCCCAAGTTTTGTGTCTTGTAATGCTTCTTTGATATCAGTGAAATCATTGGCAATATCCTTGTATCTCAGATCATTTTGATGTTCAAAATCTTGAGATAAAGGCAATGTGCGATAATTGAAAGCATCGAGTTGTATATCGATTTGATGGCATAATTCCAAAGCATAATCTAGATTGCCATTGATATAACTCAAGGGATTATTGATTTCATGGGCAATCCCAGCGGCCATAGTGCCAATGCTAGCAAGTTTATCGCTCATTCTAGCGCTATCTTCTGCTTGTTTTCTGGCTTTAATGCTTTCATCCAATCGATTGACTGTATTGATCAAAGCATCAATCATCATCTGCCCTTCATGTAATTCAATTTCAGGGATTTGGGTGACTGCTTCTTGGAATCGCCCTTCACCTATTTTTTGCATAAACAAAACCATTTCATTGGTTTTTTTTCTGATTCTCATGACCACGAAATAAACCACGAGGGTCAGTGTGATGAGAATGACAAATGCATAAGTCAAAATAATATTCTTGGCTTCTGATGCTTCTTTTTCGATTTCATCTACAGGGAAAATCACAAAGAGATGCCATTGGTAGTTTAAGATATCTACATGTGTGGTAAAAGTAAGGACTGATCGTTGTTTTTCATCTTTTGCATAAAAATGACTATCATTGATGTCTTTGGCTTTTTGAAATAATGCGACTTGTTGGATATTGGAATAGGTGGGTGAGATATTTTGAGAGTCAAAAATCACATCGTTCAGTCGATCAGTCAGCACAATTCTAAATCTAGGATCATCACTGACATTTTTTTCTGCTTGTTGGGCTAAAACATTGATATGTATGTTTGCTGCAATATATTGTTTTAATTCATTTTGGTGATCATAGATTGGGGCAGCGATTTGTACAGCGGGTTGATTAGATGTTTTCCCTCTTTGCACTTTGGATAATGCTGTTTTACCTGTTTGTATCAGTTCTTTGTAGTAATCTCTTTCTTTGTAGCTTTTAGGTGCATTTGCCAAACCTTTATCATTAAAAGCGGGAGATGTGACTTCAGAAATCCCATCGAGATTAGCAACATAGATGCCTTGGAAGATCCCAGCAGTTTGGGTTAATTGATCCAAAATATCTTGTTTTTGATGTAATTCTAACCCTGGATTATTTCTAAATACCACAGCAATCATCTGTAAAATTTTAATATCATTACTGATGATTTGGTAAATAAAATTTTTCAGAGCCTCAGCCCTGAGATTACTTTGTTGTAGATAATATGTTCTTTTTTGATCTGCAAATCGATTGGCTTGATTTAAGCTTAATGCCAGAAGTGGGATCATGATAAGTAAGAGAAATATGATGAGATAGAAACGACTACTTGGTTTATATCTCATGCTGATCCTCCGACTGGAAAGAATTTTTTGATGGATGGGGCTTTCGTTTTGAATAATGATTTTTATATGCTACAATTGTTGCAAAATAATGCAAATGCAAATTTTTTCATCACAGCTCAAAGAGGTTTCCTATGAGATATATTCTTTATGTTCTAATGGCTTTAGCAGTTGCTATGCCAGCCCATGCCTTTGAATTCAGTAGCCCAGACCTCAAAGGTAAAAAAATTATTCCAGATCAATTTGTATTCAATGGCTTTGGCTGTTCTGGTCAAAATCAATCTCCAGCGTTGACTTGGAAAGATGCACCTAAAGATACTAAGAGCTTTGCGATTTTGGTTCATGATCCTGATGCACCTACTGGTGGTAGCGGATGGTGGCACTGGTTGGCTTATAATATTCCTGTTTCTACCACCAGTTTGCCTACAAATGCTGGTGTAGAGAACTCTACTGTATTGCCTGCTGGTACTGTGCAATCAATCACTGATTTCTCTAAGGCTGGTTGGGGTGGTCCTTGTTCTCCTGTGGGGAGAAAACATCGCTATGTGTTTACTATCTATGCGTTGAAGGTGGATAAATTGGATTTACCAGCGACTTCTATGCCAGCACTTGTGGGCTTTATGGTGAATCAAAATGCGATTGCTAAGGCTAGTTTTACTGCGCATTTTTCTAGAAATAAATAATTGATCTATTGATGAAATGATATAATTTTTAACATACCAAAACCAAATGCTTGATGTCTACCGATCCCATTTAATAAGAAATCATTCATTTTTTCAGGGGATTTGATCTTTAATTTGGCATTAACCTCAATGACTGGGCGACTTAAATTGCTCCATTTTTTTTGATCTTTATTTTCTGTTCTTTTTCTTTGCATTGTATCTAGTTTAAAAGATGTGATTTCTACTGATTCACAATGGCATACTTCTTTTTGATTGATATGTTTTTGGAACCATTCTTTATAGACTTCAAAGCGATTTTTTTCTTCGATCGTGGTTGTATCTTCTGTTTGTTCTTTTAGTTTTTTCTCTCTGTTAAAAACATAAAGGAGATAACTATCAATTTCAGAAATCTTATTTTGGGCATTGGTTGTGCGTGAAATCGGTGGGACAGTCACTGAAATGCCAATTTCTTTGATATTATCCCATTGAATCGCGCTTAAATCTTTTTCTTCTACAAATTCTTCTTCAATACAAGACAAAGCGATTTTTAATTGAATCAATTGGTTTGATTCTTGTCCAATGGATAGGACTAAAATCCTTGCTTTTACCTGATCTAAGAGAAGTTTAATTGAAGTTTTATGATAAAATAAAACTTCAATGGATTGGTGATTCTTGCTGTTTTGGGCAAAAAAGCATTTGGGTACATCTTTTTCAAATAAAGCTGCTAATAATCTATGCATCAAATAACCTTGATCGATATGAGCAGTGCTTTGATATGCTGAAAAATGACCATGTTTTGCTGCTAATTTAATGAGATTTAAGGGATTCACTCGTATTTTAATGAGAAATAATGACATATTGATATACCTATCTATCAAGAACAAGAGTTGATTTATTCTTGGGCGTTTTGTTTAACTCTAACTTTTTGCATCATCCTAGATCCCCCAAAAATTTGATTTTTAAAATCCCGATGATCGATGAGATGAAAGAGTTGATCTTTGCTTGTCAATTTTTGATATTGATTGGGATCAGACAAAGGTAGCCATGCCCAAAGGGAGCCTTCTTGTTGTTTTTCTCTTTTTAAAACAGGATATGCTTCAAATAACGCCTGAAAACTATGATTCTCTTGGATATCTAAATATAATTCTGTTGAAGGTAAACAAGGTTTTCTACCAATGAACAAAGGTCTTGCTGGTTCTTGTAATGCTTTTTTAAGATCTTCTAAACTTGGGTCTTGATCGTGATGATCTTCTAAGTCTTTTAGATACAAAGCGACTAGGTAAATCCCATCAGCGATATATTCTCGATTACGAATATGGGTACCAGTTGCATTCCCCCCATCTCTTTGATCTATAAATCCTTGAGTAGTCCATGCGTTTTTATCTAGCATGTGCGGTGTAGAGAGATCCACAGTTTGATAATCTTCAATCAGATTACCCTTTAAATCAACTCTGACCGCATATTCTATTCTATCTTGCAATCGATTTAAAAGATCATGGTCTGTGCGATAATCATAACCCAACGCATTGCCTAACAGTCCAACTAAGAGAGATTTAGCTGGAAAAGGAAGGATTTTTCCGTTGGCATCAATGATTGTCCCACCAAAAGACATTAATGGCGCTTCTAATCTAATAAGTAAATAATTCATCTTTGTTCAACAATTAGCGGTAAAGAGGGGTAATCTTATCCTTGAGCCAGTCATTAAGATCTGCAAAACTGATATCTTTTCCAAGCGTTTCAGATTTGGCTGTCATGCTAAATGATGAACGCTCTGATTTTTTAGGATAGATTTTATCTACTTGGGCGATGTATTGATCTAGTTGTTGAACTGCATTTTTGAGTAAATCACCTTTTAATGATGTGGGGTTCAAAAATGCATTTGCACAGGATCTGGGTTGACTCTTGCCTACTTCAAACATCCCAAATGATGCATAGGTATAAGGCGCTGTTGATCCTAATTTGGCACCTGTGGTGACTGTGCACACTGCTTCTGCAAATACTTGGACCAGTTTGATGAGGGTATTTAATTTATTTGCTTTTTCTGGGTCTTTGTCTGCGCTATAATCACAACCGAATAAGTTATTGTATAGAAGATTTAGGTCTA
>JACCDO010038396.1_pt1 | contig 13477 bp, 11 predicted proteins | sample 7446101 | NCBI WGS metagenome assembly JACCDO01 (sample SAMN15323440, study PRJNA562643) | freshwater metagenome | isolation source: river surface water | place: USA:Blue River Watershed | collected 2017-08-16
TTAGCTTTTTTAGCAGCTTTAGTAACATTATGAGAATGTCCTCCTTTATGATGATGCTCATGTAAACATTTCTTTAATCTGTGAATACATTTATCAATATGTTTAAGTTTATGTTTTAATAATTTACGAGGCTTTTTGGTAGGGTGAAATGTAGGATGGAATGTAGGGGTAACATCGTCATCGTCATCATCGTCATCTGTTTGATAATTTTCAACTTTAGGAGCAACAACATTCTTAATATCTACTAAGGATTCATGAGCAATTTCATTAATAACATTTCCAATTTTATTATGATGTTTTTCTAAAGATTGAAACAAATTAATATAAAATTTATGAGCACTATGTTCATCTTTTAGTACACGACGAATTAAATCCATATTAACTCCGATTCTTTCAGCTTCACGGCGAATAATTTCTAAATCAGATTCTCTATGAATAAGACTAGCTACATGTTGAATTTTATTAAATTCGTTAGCAACCATGTTATCTACATGAGGATTTTTCATGTTAAGTAATTCATAATCTTCGATATACTCAGCTACGTAATTATCTATTAAATAATTTTCAATTATTTCATTATCAATGTAATTTTCTTCGTATTCTTCTTCGAAATCTTCTTCAAAATAGAAATTTTCTTTCTTATTTTTCATAATGAAATAAACAACTACGGCAATAGCAATAACAACTACTACACCTACTATGATCCAAATCATTTGTTGATTTTCTTTTGTTGGCATTTTTTATTTAATAAACGAAAAATTATTTTTATAAAAATAAATTTATAAAAATTAATTTTCTTCGACAAACATATAAAATATATAATATCCATTTTTATAATCAGGACTTTCGCAAATTTCTGGAAAATTTTCTATAACATTTGTATCATACTCTTTGTAATACATCATAAATTTATTGACTATTTCAATTTCTTCGTTTACTTCTAATTTTTGTATTTTTTCTAAAGTTTCGTCATCAATTTCTTTAATAATTTTAAATTCGATAGTTTTATCGAAATCTTTTTTATTTCCAAGTAATATAAGAGAATTTTTAATCTTTTCTTTTTCATCAATAAATATTTTTTTAAATACTCCAAATAAATTACTTGCATTTTCAAAATGAATATTATTGTATACAGAATTATATTCAAAAAATTCTAAAGGAATTTCAACATCAGGAAAAATGGTTTTCATATCATCTGAAAGTCGAAATTTATACCAAAAAGATCTTAAAACATTATAAACATGCATTTTTCTATCTATTACATTAGATTCGTCAATATTAATAGAAAAAATTAAAGGATATAATTTATGTGTTTTTAAAAATTCCATTTTAATTTATTTAATTTTTATTTTAAATTTCTATTATTAAAATCAATTTTTAATTTTTATTTTAATTTTTATTTTAATCCTAGTTTTAATCCTCAGTTTTTTCTTTCTTTTTAGTTTTTATTTTTGGTTTAATTGTTTTCTTTGCTTTAAGATAATAAACAGGATAAGTAACTTCTCGTGAATATTGTTTCCAAATATCTGAAGGTACATCTTTTTTTGAAATTGTTCCTTTAGTTAAATTTATTCTTTTAAGAGAATAATCATTACTAGATATATTATTTTCTTCCAAATTGTCTAAAATTTTTTCACAATATTTTTTATATTTTTCACATTTTTTTTCTAAAACAGCAATTTCTTCTTTTGTTTTAAACCAAACATCCAAAAGTTCTTCTATGTCATTTTTATCAATCATTTTTATATTATAAAACATAAAAATTATAAAATAAATTTTTATTTTATAAATAATTAATGAGCTGCTTCAGCTTTAATGAAGTGAGGCTTGATGTAACTTTGAATTCTATAATAAGTTAATGGTTCACTTTCTTTCTTAGGATCATAATTCAATAATTTAGAAAGTTTGGAATCAGCCAAGATTTGTCTCTTATCTTTAGGATTTTGTAATTCATGTTCTTTGATATAGTTGCAAATATATTTGGTAACATCAACTCTAGATTTAGGTTCATTGACGTTCCAACCAGTAAATTTGGCCATTTCAGTAGAAATTTGAACGGGCTTGAGAAATCCAGAATTGACATTGCTAGATTTTCTAGTTCCAGTATTTCTTTGTTTGATAACACGAGAAGAATGATTCTTCAAAGTTTTTAATTTTTTGTTCAAAGAACGAAGGAATTTAATACCTTTGGTTTTAGTTTTACTTTCACGGAGAGTAGCAATTTCGCTTTCAACTGAGGCGATCATTTCATCAATATTTGCTAAAATACTATCTCTAGTAGGAGCAACTCTTTTCTTTCCATTTTCGTCTGTTTGAAGATCTTCAGTAGAATCAGCATTAGAACCTTCGGTAGATTCAACTGTCTCTTCAACAGCTTCTTTCTTGGTCTTTTTCTTAGTAGCATCTTTAGCTTTGCTTTCTTGTTTAGTTTCCTTTGGTTTAGTTTCTTTCTTAGTTTTCTTTTTAGGTTTCTCTTCAGTAACTTCATGAGCTACTTCTTCAACTACTTCTTCAATGATTTCTTCTTCAACTTTGGTTTGCTTAGAATTTTTCTTTGCCATTTTTATATTAGTTTCCCTGTCTTTAAGTTTGTTTTTTAAAAATATTTTTTTAAATAGCAATTTATAATATTATTTTTTAAAAAATATTATTTTTTAATATGTTTTTAAATAATTTTTAATCATTATTTTTTTAATTTAAATATATATTTTTTCAATATAAAATGACATACGCCACATGGAAAGATATTAAAGATAGAAGTAAAACAGAAGAAGAAAAAGAAAAAGAAAGACAAGAGCAAGAAAGAAAAGAAAAAATTAATCAACAACAAAGTAAAACCAATAATGTACCACCTGGTAATACACCTAGTGCAGTACCTGCTAACCCGGTCATTGAAATTCAAAGTATTGACCATAAAATTAAATTAATTGCTAATACACATTTATGTATAGTTGATGTTTGGGCTGAATGGTGTGGACCTTGTAAAAAAGCTGCTCCAGAATTTAAAAAATTAGCAGCTGAAATAATTGCTGCTTATCCTCAATTAAGAATAGCTTTCGCTAAAGAAGAAGTCAAAGAAGTTAAAGAAGGATATAATATTACTGAAGAAAGTGCAAGAAGAAAATTATGCCGAAAAGTTAATGGTGTACCTACTTTTCAAATTTATGTTAATGGGAAATTTCATGATGATGAAGTTGGAGCTGGAGTTCAAACTGGTTTAAAACCAAAAATCTTAAAAGCTTTTGAAAAAATAAATGAAGAGTTTACTCTTGTCATGAATAAAAATAAGTAAATTTTATAATTAGTAATTAATTATAAAAAAATTAACATAATGGATAATAAGAAAAATAACTAGTAATATTTGAAGGATCATGCATAGTTAAAACTTTTCGAATAACTTGTTGATTGGAATAATCAACATATTGTTCTTTTATTCTTCTTTCATAATCTTCAGTTTGTATATAATTTTCTACATTTTCTATGTTCCCATGTAATTTACCACGTTGACAACTATTACACCCATATTTAAATTCTTTTTTTTCACCAGTTAATGGACCATCTCTCTCTTCTCTATATTTAACTTCAGCGGGATCAACCTTTAAGAAAGGATTTCTTTTACAACAACCACCTGATTGTTTTTTAAATTTTGCATTCAACATTCTATCAAAATTTGATCTTTCATAATACAAATATGGATCTCTCATTTATTTATTATTATGAAAATAAATTTTTTCTAAAAAAATATAATTTTAAATTGAAATAGCAATTAAATTATATAAAAAAATTACCAAATTATTAAAACGTAAAATGAATAATTTAAACAATTTAAACACAATTTCTAAATACTTGACAAATACTTTTCCAAATATGAGAATAAAAATTCAAAAAGATTTGGTAAAACTAGATGATCATTACCGAAGTAATTATGAAACACCACTTTTTCAATTATATTTAGGAATAAATTATCTTTATTTTTACTATAATGAAAAAGATTTTCCAATTTTATATTTAAAAAGTTTTGTGGAAAAAACTTATAATTATTTTAAATATACAGAAATTGAAGAAGATGGAAAAATAAAGATAATTTTTGAAACGAATGGGGATATTCCATATCGTTGGTTTACTATTATTAAAGATTTTGTGGACGAAACAATAGAATTTGAAATACTTGAAAATATACAAAATAACGAAAAAGTAGAAAAAGAAAAAAATTACCTACAATTATTAGAAAAAATACCAACACCAACTTTAGAAAAAATTATTTTAGAATCACATAAAAATGTTCAATATGAATTTACTGTTCAGAATAAAGAGTGGTATACCAAAGATGGAATATTTTCTGAATATGCAAAAAAGATTCTAACGAATAAACAAAAATTTGATAGTTTAAAACAAACTAAATATCCGAACTTACATTTTTATAAAGTACTTTATGCTGCAGAAGGTGGAATTGAAATATTTAATGATTATTTAGAAGATTGGATCTCATTCTCACATATGAACTTAAATAATGGTTCGATTAGAAATGAATGTAAAGGACATAATAATTATCGCACAAATAAAGATATCAAACCGGAAGAATTAATGGTTTTATACCTTTATCTCAATAAATTTAAATGTTCATTATCAGAATTTAAAAGAAATTAAAATTTTTTTTATAAAATTTAATTTTATAAATGAGCACTCTGTCATCCGAATTTTTTTTAAGTAATATTGAATCGACTAGACCTCAAATTTATTCAACTTGTTGGGCTTATATGATTACTTCACTTATCGGAGACACTTTTTCTTTACAAAAAAATATTACACCAATTCTACCAAGTGTAATTTGGACAATTTCAATGCGTAATAATGTTTGTCCATATTATCGTTCAAAATACAATACAATTTGTCAAACAGGTAACTTTAGTAATTATAATGTTTTTGAAATTTTACAATATATGTCAAAAAATAAAGATAAATTTTTTATTAAATTAGAGAGATGTTTTCCAGTTAATGAAACAATTAACATGATTATAACAGATGATTCGTCTTTTAAATTATCAGAAAACACTAAATTCAATTATTTAGGAGAAAAATATTTCGATTGTTGTATGAATAAAATTAGTTATACCAATTTCTTAAAAAATATTTTTGATTGGAGAAAAAATGAAATAAGTGAAATAGATTGTATTAAACCAATTTCAGAAATTGATAAATTACTTTGTGATTTTAATATTAAAGTAACTCATGTATTTGAATTAAAAAAAATAAATAAAGATAAAAAAGATATTACAGAAATAGATATTATTAATCGTCAAAATAATTTAAAAGTTTTATTAACTTGTAATTTACCATTTTTAACGACTATTATAATAACACAAGATTATAAAGATTTTATTAATAACTTATATAAAAATTATAGTAGTTCTACTACATATTTTGAACCAAATACTAATATAGATGATAATCATACATATGGATATCATGCTATTATTGTATATGGATGGTCAAGAAAAGATAATAAAGAATATTGGATAGTACGTGATTCAAATATTCCAATATTTTATAAAATAAAATTTTCTGATTTTGAAAATAAAAATAAATGGATAGGATGTGATATAGATTGTATTCCAATTTATATTAATGTTGAATCATCTGATGATAAAATATTTGATAAATTAATAATAAATGGTATTGTAAGTACAGTTTAAATAACTGTCTTAATTTCTAAAATACTTTAAGATACTTTAAATCCAAAAATGATTTAAAGTTAGTACCTAATTTGTTACAAAATACTAGAATAAATATTAACTTAATATTTATAATTATATATATAAAATTATTTTATTTTAGAATTTCGAAGTTCTTTTTCATTTATCTTGGTACATTCTATACATTTTGTTTTATAACCATTTTTAGACGCATTATCTTTATAAAAATATTTGACTAATTTAATTTCAAGACATTGATTACATTTTTTTTCAGATATTATAATTTTATTCTTTTTATTTTTATTCTTATTTTCCTGACATTTAATTTTATTACAATCATTACAATATTGATGATAACCATCCATTTTAGTTTTACATCTTGCAAAATTATCTATATATTTTGTATTTTTACAAATCGAACATTTCTTATAATCTTCATCTTCTAATTTATATTTTGCATCTTTTTCTTCACATAATTTACAATATTTATGAAATCCTAAACGAAATGTATTAAATTCTTCAATATTTTTATTTTTAAAACAACCTGAACATCTCTTATTTTTAATATTATGTGCATCTTTAGTTTTACATTCTATACATGAATATTCATATCCATCTTTACTACTACCATGTTTATAAAAAAGTTCAAAATTTTTAATAACTAAACATTTACGACATTTTTTTGTACCTTCATCACGAATAATAATCTCGCGTTCATTTTTCTCTTTTTTTAGTATTTTTTTGTTTTCATTGTAACATTTTTTACATTTTCCTTCTTTACCATCTTTATTCTCAAATCTATTATAGTATTCTGATAAAGGTTTTAATTCTTTACAATCATAACATGGCTTGAAAAATTCAAATTTAATATTTTTATCTTCTTCATTATCTTCGTTATTATCAACTTCATTATCTTCGTCATTATCAACTTCATTATCTTCGTTATTATCAACTTCATTATCTTCGTCATTATCAACTTCATTATCTTCGTCATTATCTTCAACTTCTTCATTATCTTCAACTTCTTCATTTTCTTCAACTTCATCATTTTCTTCAACTTCTTCATCATCTTCATCATCTTCATCATCAACTTCTTCATTTTCTTCATCTTCATCATCTTCCTCAATTTCATCTTCTTTAAAAGAAATTAACTTTTTACTTTCAAAATCTTTAAAATCTTTTTTATATTTATCATAATAATATTTTTTCCTAGCATGATAATAGTCAACAAGCATATCCATCTCATTTTTTACATCTTCAACTGATATGTGTTCGAGCCATTCTCTTTGTCTACCATGACAAGTTTCAGTTTCTACACGATATAAATCAAAAATACCTAATAATAAACTTTCAATAGCCTTTTCTTCATTTGTATTACATACTACTCTAGAATGCTCTATAACATAAGGTTTTGGAGCTGATGGTTCTAGTTGAGATAATCTTTTATTCCTATCAGATGTTAAACCAATTTTACAAAATCCTTTTATAACTGGATTAGTTATAATATAAACTGAATGATTTAGACTATATCTTTTTTTCTTCTTTTTCTTTATTCGAGCAGATAAGCTTTTAATTTCTTTATTTTTTTTATCTAATTCTTTCTGTAATTTATATTCACCTTTTTTTCTAATAGAAGGTAATATTTTTTCACATACAAATTCTTGAAATTTTTGTGCAATTTCTTTATTAGATCTCATAATCAGTTTATAAAGTCCAGGTTCATTTACAATTCTCATAACTTGATCTCCGCCAAGGGTACCAATAATTTTGGTACCCTTCCATTTTTCTGGTAATTTAGATATTGCCATGCTTACATCTTTAATATCTAAAATTTGACATATATCCTTCGCAACAAACCATGGTTCATTAAAGGTTCCTAATATACGAACAGTATTTTTATTATATATTATTGTTTCATCTATTTGCTCTACTAATTCCATTTTATATATAAAAATATAATTCTTTAAATAGGTATTTGTTTTTATAAACCCCTTTATTTTTATAAAAACCTTATTACAAACCTTTTGGTAGCATATTTAAATTTACTTTCAAATCCATCATACCGGTACCCATTTTTGCTCTCTTACCGCATATAATAGAGGCAGAAACTCCCTTCGTTCGTTCAACATCTCCAGCAAAGGCTGATTTTAAAAAATTATCTACTGACTCTTCAAAAGAGGCTTTTGATAGAGGTCCCGATTCGTCCTTTTTCAAGGTGTATCTAGAGATAGAAGAAATCGTTCCATTATAAGTCATCTTCTCTACTAATAATTTAACGTGACATTCATTAATACCTTCCATAATACTAATAAATTCACTAATTAAAAACTCTCTTGCAGCTTCTATTCCTAATGTTTCATAAATATCCCAAACATTATTTGATTGTAGACGTGTCATATCTACAATAGGATGACCCAAAAGTTTCTTAAAATTACTACCATCTGTTTCAACATACCATTCATTATCATCAGTATGTGTATAATATATACTTTCAACTCCTGGTATACCACAAACAATCATTTTTTCTAAAATTGGTACAACACATTCTTCAATATATATTTCTTCAACATTATTTTGATCTATAAAAAGCAATCTTTCTTCTGATAATTTAATATTTGAAGTATCAATAAATATATCCATTCTTTCTTTTTCATCTGGTGAAAAAACACAAAAAAGATCATCATAATTATTTTCAATTTTATTCGCAATATCTTGTAAAGTAAGTCGATATTTAAATAAAATTTTAGAATTAAAGTTAATTGAAATACAATTTTTATGTTCACTAAAATTATCATTATATAGTATTTTAAATATTTCATACCATTTTTCAGGTTTTTTATTCATAATAACTTTCATATTATTAATCAAATCCTTCATTGTTAAACATACTAAATTATGATTTATAGTATTACGAAGTTCTTGAATAGTTTTATTTCCTTCTTTAAAAAATATTTTACAATTAACCATTCTTGGTGTTTTAGTCGCATTTAAAAGTTCTTGAAATCTTGGAACACCTACTGTGACTGACTTCTCAGATTGACCTGCTTTATGGAAGGTATTCAGTGTATTATGAACTACAATTCCTGAAAATAAAGCAAATGTTTCATTCTCATCAACTGAAAAATCATATACATAATCATATTCATAATCACTTTCGTTTATTAATTCAAGTTTAACAATCTTTTCCCAAACAACATCAGCATTTGAAACCTGATAATGATATTCAAGATTTTTAGTAACATCAAAATATTCACCAAAAGTATCATTATTATTATGTTTATGAGCATCTACAGTATAATCAGCTATAAAAGAATCTAATAATTCATAATTATCAATTCTTGATATTTCATTTTGATTTGTAATTTTAATATCTTGATATGAAGAATCAATATAGCGAGATTGAAAATTTAAAAGAAGTCTTGTTGTTTCTTCATTTAATTCTTGATCATCTAAAGAATGAAAATCTTCTTCTAACATATATTCTGGAATATCTAAATTAAATTCATCAAAAAAAGTATTTTTGTAACTTTTTTGGATCAAAAGATTATTATCTATAACACGTGAATAAATTCCAAAATATGTTAATAAAAATTGGATATCACGATTAACTGAATTCTGAATTGGATCTTCCATAAAATATGAGTTTAAAAATATCTTTAACTTTTCTTTTGGTAATTCAAAAATAAAATTTGGAACTGTTTGGTTATTATCAGTTAATTCTTTGAAAAGTTGACTCAATAATTTTGAGTAAATGAAGTATTCTGTTGTTTTATTTTTATCTAATCCTTGAAAAAAATAGTTTCCTTGCTGAACTTCTTCGTAGTAAGAAGTAAATCTTTGTGAAAATACTTTAATATTATCAGTAAAATTCTGATCAAATCTATGTATTGAACTAACATATAAACAACTTCCTATTTTAGAATAGCCATTCGATAAAAATTTTCCTAAAAACCATAAAAATAAATCATCTATTTGAATATAACGCAATTCTCTTTCTCCTAAATAATAAACATATTCTTCGTCTTCTGACGTAGGTGTTTCACCATCACTATCATACTCTCTTGGACCAGTTCTATCTACATTAATATAATGTAGAATATCTATTTTTTGATCATTTTCATTAAATTCTAGACCTGAATTTGGTATCCTTTTCATTACAGGAATACGATCTCCTAATCTTAAATCTGAACCTAATACAGGAACAACTTTCTTTTTCTCTTTTTTCAAATGAGAATGAGATAAAGTAGAAATAACTTCTCGACCAGATTCAGTTGTTACTTTTACTAAGTCTCCTTTCGGAGGATGTCTACTAACTTCAGTAATTTTTTTCCATTCTATTTTTTCATTTTCAGATACTGATAATATTTGGTAATCTTCCACTTTTTGAACTTCGCTACGATCACCAATAATAATAGCACCATTTTCTGATATATATCGATCTATAAATTCTCCTATTTTTAATTTTTCTAATAAAATACCATCATATCCAATTAATATTTCTTCATCATAAGCAATTGAATTTTGTGTTTGTCTTTCACCTATACTTTGTGCAGCAATAATACCTACTGATTCACCAGCATGAATTTGACTTTCACGATAATTTTTTTCTAAAAGTTTTTTTAATTCTGGAATTACTTCTGGATAAACTTTTTGATTAATTAATTGTTTACGAAACCTATCTTTCATTAATTTAACTATAGATTGAGCTGATTCTTGAGGAATATGTATATTTGGTTTAATAAAATCTAAAATATTTTCGATTTCTGTATTAGTTAATAATCTTGGAGAACTCATATTTAACAATTTAAATTAATAGATAATAATTTAAAATAAATTTCAATTTTAAATTATAATACACTATTAAGATTAAAAGACCATAAATTATTATTTTCATCTACTAAATATATTATTTTACCATTTGCTGACATAGTAAAATAAAATATTCCATTTGCATTATTATATGTAAATTCAGACCATGACAATCCATAAGTTTGTGAAATATATAAAGTGTTTGTACTAGACATTGCTAATACCGAAGCATCAGAAGAATAAACTATATTATTTATTTGTGTATTTTGTTGTATGTTATTCCAAGAAGTTCCTCCATTATTCGATAATGAGACAGAACCATTTTGTGTAATAATAGCTATAAATTGACCAGTGTTATCACATGTTATACGAAAAGTATTTGTTGTATCAACATTATCACTATATAAAATTTCTCCAAAAGTTTGAATATTTTCAGTCATATAAGTATTTGAACCACCTGTAGATAAAATAAAAGTTGAATTTTGTACAACACAACCTGGTCGATTCCAAATATTTCCAATTATTTCCCATGTATTTGATTGTCCATAATTAGTTGAAAAATAATTCTGTAATCCTGCACCACCACCTCCTCCTGCAAACATAATACTACCATCACTACTCATACAACAAGATTGAAACCAACGTCCATAATTATTACCTGTGATATTAGTTAATGTAGCTGTCCAAGTTGAACCATAATCAGAAGAAATATAAATATTACATCCTGCTGTAGTTCCATCAGCAGAAGTAACAGCCATTTGATATTGACCAGTAGAATTCATTGAAACAGCAAATAAATATATGCCATTATATCCATCAATAATTTGATTAAATGGAGTATTTATAAATGTAAAATTATCACCATAATCATTTGAACTATATAAACCTCCATTTCCAACTACAGTAACATATTGACCACTTAAATTTGTAGCAATTGCTTGTTGTTGAAAATTATAAGAATTTACATTTCCATTAAATAATATATTTGATAAATTAAGTAAATTATTTAATGTTATTCCACCTGAAATAGGTTGTGGTTGCAAATTACTAATTACATTTTGTATAATTGTAGAAATACTACCTATTAAATTATTAACAGAACTTTGTATATACGTAATAGCATTTTGTAAATTATTATTAGCAGTTTGGATTTTATCTGTAATAGAACTTTGTAAATTTGTAATTGATGTTTGTATAGAATTTATTGCATTTTCTAAATTTGTAATTGCTTTTGATATATTACTAGAAACTTCACTTTTTAATTCTGTAATAATTGTTTCTAAATTAGCAACACAATTTTGCAAATTAATAATATTATTTTCTATATTTGGTGATAAAGTTTGTAAATTAGAAATAGTTGTTTGTATGTTAGATATATAATTTTGTAAATTAGAAATATATTTTTGTATATTAGAAGAATTTTGTAAAATTATTTTAAAATTATTATCGGAATTAATAATTTTACCATTCTCAATTTTTTGTGGAATAATACTACCAGAAATACTACTTCCATTAATATAGCCATTATACGATAAATAATATGAAACAATCTGTCCATTACCTGAAACAGTTTTATCTAAGTTACCGATTGCGATAATATTTTTATTTAAAAAACCTTTAAATATAATTAAGTAAAAATCAGAATTAATAATTTTTTGAATTATCAGACTATAATTTTTATAATTAATATTACTATAAGTTTCACTATAACTAATAGATTGTCCGATACCTCTATAATTTCCTACAAAATTTGGCTGAACATCATTTTGAAAATTTACTATTTTTTCATTTGTGTTTATAAGTAAATAAAATAAATCATCTATCTCATCTTGATAAATATCTTCTACAACAGTCATTTATTATAAAATATATTTTCATAATTTTTATTAAATTATGAATATTAAATTGTTGTTAATGCAATCAATTCTTTCTTAAATATATTATTATCTTCTTTAATTCTCATTAAAGATTCCTGTTTTTCTAAAGCTAATTTAAATTTTTCTAAATCAATATTTCCATTATCATCTGTAAACCAGAGAGCAGTTAAATCTAGAGCTTTCTTTTTGATACCTCCATCTACTAAATAGTTAGTTAATTTTTTAGCTTCAACATCTTTTTGAATATCTCCAAGATTATCCTTATATTTAAATATATTTCTGCTAGGATCGGTACACATGTATTTTAAATTTCCGTCATCATCTCTTAATAAATTATCAAGAGCAAATTTAGCAGATCCTTTTTGTCCATCTAATATATATTCTATATTAAAATTATTATCAATAATATCTCTAATTTTATTTATATCTGTAAAATCTATACACGAAGAAATATTTAAAATTTTATTATTATTAGTTATGCTACTTTTAGGTTGACGAGCTATGTCTATTAAATAATCATGATCTTTTTTATAAACTTTTAATTCTCCTTTTAATTCATTAAGTTCGTCATTTAATTTTATTATTTTTTCTTTTAATTCCTGATTCTCTATTTCTAATTCTTTAATTTTTTCATTATCGAAAATAAATTTTTCTTTTTTATTTTTACAATTTTCTATATGCCTTTTTATAACATTAGATGCAAAACTTTTTTGACAATATTCACAATCTTTAAAATTCTCAATAATTGAATTATTTTCATTTTCTTTTTGTATTTTCAAGCAGTATTTAGCAGTTTGTTGATGATTCCTTAAATTACTACGGTTTTTAAAGCTTTTATTACAAAAGTTACAAATATTAGTTTCCATTTTATTTACACCCTTTTTTTATAAAAAATATCAAAAAAACCAAAGTATTACGGCGTATACAACGTTATTGGAGTAATACAATTTTTTTTCATCATGTTAGCTTCACGGCTAATCTACCCAAATTTTTCCCCTGAAGTAAGCTTACTCAAAGAGTAACTTATGCTTTTAATAATTTAAATAGAAATTACCTTTTAATTTAAGGTGTTTCAAAATTATAAAAAAGGGTGTAAAA
>JACCDO010831441.1_pt1 | contig 13476 bp, 13 predicted proteins | sample 7446101 | NCBI WGS metagenome assembly JACCDO01 (sample SAMN15323440, study PRJNA562643) | freshwater metagenome | isolation source: river surface water | place: USA:Blue River Watershed | collected 2017-08-16
AGAAGATAACGATAATGATGAAGTAAAAGAAAAAGAAGAAGAAGATAATGATGAAGTAAAAGAAGAAGATAATGATGAAGTAAAAGAAAAAGAAAAAGAAGAAGAAGATAACGATAATGATGAAGTAAAAGAAAAAGTAAAAGAAGAAGATAATGATAATGATAATGATAATGATAATGATAATGATGAAGTCACTATTAATAAAAAAGTAAGTATGGGTAATAAATTATATAATTGGATTTTTAAAATAACTACTCCAGATATTAATAATGATAGTGATTTTGATAGTGAAGATGATAAACAGGAAGATAATAAACGAGAAGATAATAAAAATGATGAAGTTAATGAAAAAAATATTAATAATAAATTAGATGAAGCACTAAATAAAATTATTAATGATGAATTATCTCAAACATCAGATTCTGATACTGATAATATTACTAATGATGATCTTAAAAAATGTGTAAAAGAAATTTCAAAAGATACTATTAATAAAGTATTAGATAGTTTAAATAATAAAAATGATCTTCATGCTTATTATGATAAATTTGCATATTTTATTAATAGAGATAATTAATATTTATTTCTTAGATTTTTTATCTTGTTTTTTAATATTTTTTCTTTCTTTTTTAATTGACTGTTGTTGTGAATCTAATTGTATTACTTGTTCTTTTTTTAATTCTGCTTCCTGCTCTTGTTCAGGTTCTAAAGTTTGTTGTTTTTCTTGCTCTGCTTCTTGCTCTGCTTCTTGCTCTGGTTCTACTTTTAGTTCTACTTCTTGCTCTGGTTCTACTTCTTGCTCTGGTTCTGTTTCTTGCTTTTGTTCTACTTCTTGCTCTGGTTCTGTTTCTTGCTCTAGTTCTACTTCTTGCTCTACTACTTTTAGTTCTGCTTCTTGCTCTGGTTCTACTCCTGGTTCTGATTCTTCTTGTAGTTGGGATTCACGTGATTTAATTAAAATATCTTCATCTTTATGAAGTTTAACACTTTGAATATCTGTAGTATCAATACTTATTTGAGTTGAAAATAATTCTGGTAATAATTGTTGTTCTATAACTTCAAATTTACTCATCTCTATACCTGCATCAGAATTTTCTGATAATATTTGTTCTTGTTTTGTATTACTTGATTTACTTATTTCACTTATTGGATCATTTGATTTCATATATTTAACTATTAAATCATTCTTAATATTTAACATTTTAGAAAATAAACTTGTATTATTTATTGATGAAAAATTTGGTAAATTAAGATAAATATTTTCTTCTTTACCAATACTTATGATCTTATTGTATAATTTATCAATAATATTAAATTCTTGTGAAATATAATTCTTCTTATAAACATTAATTATTTTAAATATAAGAATACCAATTACTAATATAACTGGAATAAATTTAAATTTCTTATTTTTTGATAATTTAGATATTGATATATATAATTGATATCCCATATATAATAATCCAATATATTCCATACTAACTTTAATTAGTTCTGAACGTCTTAATTTACTAATATGATTACTAAATAAAGATATATCTTTTGAAGTTAATGGTTTTAATACAGGATCATATAATTTTAAAAATATTTCACATAATTTAATAATATTTTCTTTTGTAGATTCTAAATTATTTGTTTTTAAAAAGTTTATTAGTTCATAATATTTTGTTGCTAAATCAGTCTCTATACATAAAATATTCTTACCATTAATATCATATATTGATGATAAAATATTTATATTATTATTTTTAGCCTTATTAACCATCATTAAATCTAACGCAAAATTCATAATATATATATTATTTTATATATTTTATAAAAAATAATAACTCACTATATTAAAGTAAATTATAATAATAATCAATAATTTTATCAATATCAAAACCGCAATTAAACATATATATATAATCTACTGGTTCGTAATATAATTTTATAGGTATTACTCTATCAAATTTAGTTCCAAATATTATTTTTTGAAATTGTTCTGGATATATTATTTCAAATAATGTAAATATAAAATTTTTATCTTTTGTATACTCTTTTAAAATATCAATCATATCTGATTTCATAATCTTTTTTAAATCTTTATCATAATCTAATTTTATTTTATTATCGTATGCATAATCATAAAACTTTTCTTTATTAACCATTACAGTTTGAACAGATGACATAAATTCAGTACCAAAACGATCTTTATAATCTTTTTTTTCACTTTTAGTTAGTTTATATTTTGGATGTATTACTGAACCATAATCTATTGCTTTATAAATATATCCAAAAGTTGGTATTTTTTTATTAAAAATAGTTATATATTTTTTATCTGTTTCAACATAACCTATATTACCAATATGAAAATCTCCATGTAAATATTTATGTTTTTCTAATATCTTAATTATACTAGCTACTTGTATTATCATTGAATATCTTTGATTGATATCTAAATCATCTATTATATCTTTCAAACTACCATCAATTAATTCATATACTTTTTGTATGCATACTTTTGATTTAGCTAATTTTTTTATATGCTCTCTCCAAAATTTAGGTATTTCATTTAAATCTATTGTATACTTCTGTTCATGATCACAATTATCTACAAATTCATATTTATATAACTTAATAAATTGATCTGGATATAATTTATTTATTTTTTCTGCAAAATCTATTTCTCTCCATTGTGGAGATTTTAAAGATTTTACTTTATCACTTTCTAATACATGCTCTACTTTCATTGCATAATAATTATTATTCATACTAATTTTATATACGGTACCGAACATACCATGTCCTAATTCTTTTAGGATTTCCATATAATATAAGTAAACTTAAAATATTAGTTTTTGATTTAACAAAATATTAATTTTATATATTAATTAAATAATGATTACTATTACTTCTGACGAACAATTTAATGAAATAATTCAAACTTCAACTTTTGTTGTAATTGACTTTTATGCAACATGGTGTGGTCCATGTAAAATTCTTTCTCCACAACTAGAGAAACTATCCCAAATTTATACAAATGTTAAATTTATTAAAGTAGATGTTGACGAGTTTGAAGATATTACTCAAGAACATCAAGTTAGTGCAATGCCAACTATCTTATTTTATAAAAAAGGTGTATTACTAACAGACAATGTAGTAGGTTGTGATGTTAATCATATTGAACGTATTATTAAACAACATCATACAAGTCATTAAAAAATTGAATATATAATTATCTATAATACTATATGTATTATATTATAACATATACACAATATAATCATGGCGGACAATACTAAGACAATCGATAGAATCGAACCTAATGATAAGATGCCTAAACTAGAAAATAATATTATTGATATTATTGAAAAGAAATACAATGATATTCATAATTTTACTGATAATATTGTTAAATTAAGTGATGATATTATCAACAATACAGAAAATAAAATTTATTATGAAAAACTTAATGAAATTTTAGAAAATACAAAACCATTTGTACCAACTCAGGTTTTTGAAAATAAAGAAGTAACAGATTGCTATAATTTAGTTTACTCTAAGGCAGTTGCTAGTTTACAAATTCCAAATGAAATTGCTGATGCTCTACATGATAGCATTATGTCAATCGTTAATTCTCCAGCTGCATATGCTGAAGCAAAAGAAAAGTGGTATGCATTTAATTGTATTCCTCGTCATTTAGAAGACAATGATATTATATTTAAGTTAATGTCTTTTAAAACATCGATGTGTTTTAGTCTCTATATGTATGTTCATCATTAAAAATCTTTTTTTATTTCTTAATTTTTAATATAAAAAATATTATATTTTATCATATAATTTTATATGACAAGTGTTAAACATAATATCAATGCTAAAATTAATTTAATTAAAATAAATCAAATTAAGCCAACAACAGCTACTCCAATAATACCAGTTAAGTCAACAACAGCTACTCCAATAATACCAGTTAAGTCAACAACAGCTACTCCAACAACAAGTATACAAATAAAAAGTACAAGTATTAAATATAATGTTAAAAATATAATTAAATTAAATCAAACTAAACCACCTAAGCCAACTCAACAACCACCTAAGCCAACTCAACAACCACCTAAGCCAACTCAACAATCACCTAAACCAAATGTAGTTACAAAGATTAATAAATCTGCTTTATTAATTGGTTGTAATTATTTAGGATCGCAATATGAATTACGCGGATGCATTAATGATGTAAATAATTTAAAAACTATTTTAACATCGCGGTTTAAGTTTAATAATTCAAATATTTTAACTGATGTAACAATTAATAAACCAACTAAAACAAATATATTAAATAATTTTAAGAATTTATTAGTAAATTCAAAATCAGGAGATATATTATTCTTTTGTTTTAGTGGTCACGGATCACAGACATATGATTATTCAGGTGATGAAAAAGATGGACTTGATGAATTAATTGTTTCTAAAGATTTAAATTATATTAGTGATGATGAATTTAAATCTTTATTAGTAAATTATATGAAAGATAATGTCAAACTATTTGTATTATTTGATTCATGCCATAGTGGAAGTATGATGGATTTAAAATATCAATATCTTGATTCTACTAATATGAATATGGTTATAATGAATACAGATTCACAACCTATTAAAGGAACAGTAGTTATGATTAGTGGTTGTATGGATATGCAAACAAGTGCAGATGCTTATATAAATAATAAATCACAAGGAGCTATGACTTGGTCATTTATAAATTCTATTACAACTAAACAACTAAATATAATAGATACTGTTAAAAATATGAGAAATCTATTAAAAACAAATAATTATGATCAAATACCACAATTATCTTCCAATATTCAAATAGATAATTTAAATATCTTTTTATAATTACTTAAATAAATAACTTATATACTTATTTATTTAATTAGAAATGTTAGTAAACAACATAAAAGTGACTTTAAATTTTATACAATATTATGTTCGTAAATGTTCATCATATAATTATATCAATAATAAAGATTACTGTCATATTGATACTAAAAATAATAGTTTAACTCTAAAAACAAGATATGCGAATACATATGAAGATTTTAATAAAATTAATCATATAATTGATTATTATAACATGAGATTAAACTATGTTAAATTAAATGATCCGAATATATTTAGTTTAGTTATGAATAAAAAATTATATAATAAAAATAATATTATTTATAGATTTTCAAATTTAAATGTATCTAATTTAACTAATAATTTTAATTTACTTGACGAATTAGATAATAATTATATTATAAAAAGTTATAAAATTAATAACAACGACGAAGCTGAAATAATTAAAAAAAAGTTTCCATTAATTCTTGATATTTTTGGACATAGTATGAATCTTTATAAATATAATAATAATTATAATAATTATAATTTAAAATTTTTTTGTAATAATGTATATCATCCTATAATACCAGAGCTAATATATTTAAATCGTGGATTATGTGATTATAGATTTATGACCTTTTATTATAACATTAATGAAACTATAAATTCTAACTATGATTTAGATAATCTATTATATAATATAAATCATATAAATAATCTATTACGTTTTAGTTATGTAAATCATTGCAGTTTTAATTATGCAACTCTTCAACATAAATATACTTTTAATCTATCTGGTTCATATTCTATTATAAATCAATTACTAACAGAAGAAACTTTTAATAAAATTAAACTTTTTAATCAAAAAGATGCTGGTGTATTACAAAGTGCTTTTACTTTTAAATTAAATTAATTTATATATTATTTAGTATATATAATATATAATGTCTCAACGACAACAACCTCCTCCACCACCGGGACCACCTATAATTAATAATCAAAAATTACCTTTATGGGGACCATCTAAAAAACAAGCTGAACAAGAGGCCGCTGCTAGACAAGAGGCTGCTAAACAAGAGGCCGCTGCTAAAAAACAAGCTGAACAAAATGAAATAATAAGAAAAGCACAAGAGGCTGCTACAAAATTTATTGCAGAAAAAGCTGCTGCCGAAGAAGCAGCTAAAGCGGCATTAGTTCCTAAAAAATTAGAGGCATTTCCTATAATATTTCAAGAACCACAATTACAAAGAGCAATAGAACTTCCTAGAGTTGTACAAGTAGAACAAATAGGATTACCAGAACCTAAAAAATTAACACTACAAATTAATCAAGATTATGTTGTTATACCAAATAGACCTATACATGAAGAATTTAATAATATAAATACCTATGTATTTGAAATAGGTAAAACATTTTTTGATTCATTTGTTTTTAAAACATGTTATGATCTAGGTAATAGCACAATCGATTTTAGAAAGAAAAATGCTTTATTTTTTGATGTAAATAATGTAATAAAACATTATGATCCAGAATATCCAGCAATATATATTACAGGAGGATCAGCATATATGGCATATGATAAATTCTTATTAAAAGATAAAAGTCAAATAAATAGAGTTACTCCAAAAACAGTAGACTATGATATAACTTGCTGTGTTAATAATTTTGATACTGAATCATTAAAAAAATTTATATTATTTATTACTACTACTAATTATAACTTTTTAAATGATCTCTATATAAAAGATAACTTTGATGATATAAGACAAGATCATATAAAATTAGAAGAACATGAAAGTCTTATTGGAGTATTAAATAATAAATTAATAATTACTAGTTATCAGCATCCAAAATATAAAACAAGTATAACTTTTAGATTTACTTTAGTACGTTTTGATTTTATAGAAAGAATTGTTGATTTATATTTTACAACTCAAGAAGAAGTATTTAATAAAGTAAAACAAATAAATATTATAAATATCGGTAATAATATTTATCATAATGTACCAGAATGTACATCTTTAATTAAATTATCTTTATTATCATTAATTAATAGAGGCAATAATAATAGATTATATAAAAACTGTATAAAAGATTATATGAGATTAAAATACTTTTTTGATTTATTAAATAAACAAACTGAAATTGTTAGAAATACATTAGGATATACAAATATAGTTGGTAAGGATAATACAGTATATAAACAAATTTTTGATTTTATTGCACAATTTCTTCCTCATTGTAGTAAAAAAATAAGTGATAGTGAGATAAATATTAATTTTTTTAATGAATTACCATCTAGAGCAGCAGACTTATTTAAATTACAATTAGCATCTATTTTAGATTCTCAGGATCCACCTACAAAAGATGTTTTTGAAGAATATAAAACTAAAATAAATAAATATATTGAATCATCTAAATTAATGGAATATATTAATAAACATACAGTTAAACAAACTGGGGGTAATGATATATATTATAGTAAGTATCTTAAATATAAAAAAAAGTACCTAGCTTTAAAAAAAATTGAATATAATAGTTATTAATATATATATGTTTATTGTTATATTATACACATAATACCTTACACTAACATGGCTGATATCATGAATAATAATTACAATAATATTAAATTAAGTGATCATTTTGTATTTTGCGATGATTGTCAAGATTACGACTGTCAAAATTATAATAATGATGAAGAACAATATGATGAATGCTATGATAATCTGTATGATAATGAAGAAGTAGATCAAGTAAAAGAAGAAGTAGAAAGTGATGATGATGAAGATGATGATGAAGATGAAGATGAAGATGAAGATGAAGATGAAGATGACGATGAGGCTGAAAATCTAGAAGATGATCAAGAAGAACAACAACCAACTACAGTTACTACTGTAAATGATGTACAATTTGGTTCAAAAGATGTTTTATTCTTAGTTAGTCAATTACGTATTTTATCAGAACAAAATGTAGAATATAGTAGCCAAGTTACTAAACTACAAAATGATATTATGAACTCGTATAAGAAAGTATTTGAATTTTTTAAAGAAAATCAGCAACTTAAATATGAGAATAATCAATTAAAACAAGAAATTGAACGTAAAAATATTTCAATTCAAAATGTTAAAACTTTTGTTCAATATATTTAATTTTTTTATTTCCAACTTGGATCAGGTTTTGCAATAAAATAAGGTGTATGTCTATAATCAGCTGTTATTTCATCTCCGTTTTTAATATGTTTTAATGCAATTACAAACCAACCATTCTTATTTTCTAATAAATAACTATTTGGTTTATATGAATGATTTATTAAACTTGCATAATGAGTTATTTCTTTTGTAGGATGTATACCTTTAAATAGGTAATCATTTTTATTAAAATCTTTCTTTGCAAATAAACCAACTCCGTGTATTGAAGAATCTTTAATAACTATATCAGTATTTATAGTTTCTCCATCTATATTATCTAAATAATCTTGATATCTTTTGTACTGCAAATATTTTATTTTTTTATATATGTTTGCAGTAATATATATTATTATAACAAATATTAGTATTTTTGTGATTAACTTCATTATATAATAATAATACAATTTTATTAGAAATAAAAAAAATAGTATTATTAATTTATACAAGAGATGCCAAATATTCATGAATGTCAAAAATAACTAGTGTATATTTTGTATCGTAATTCTTATTTTGTTCATTCTCAACTACACCGTTTTCTAAATCATCATCTGTATTTTGATACTCATTGGTTATAAACTTATTTTTTATAAAATTAGTGATAGCCGTTAGAGGGCGAATAATGCTAATGCTGTTAATGCTGTTAATGGAAAACATGATTGTTATCTCGTAACTTGTATTTAATATATTAATATGTAAATTACATACTTAAGCATTATTATTTTTCAACTTTTTTTAAAAAATTGAAATTAATAAGTTATATTATTTAATAATATATTAATACAAATACTTTATAATCTAATCTAACAATGAACGTTAATATTATTCTGTGTACTGATAAAGAAGGAGGTATCTCTAAAAACGGTGTTATTCCTTGGAAAATTCAAGAAGACACTCATTATTTCTATGATACTATTACTCGAAAAGTAAATAATCATAAAAATGTTATTGTCATGGGACGTAAAACTTTTGATCAAATGGGTCTTATTAAAAATAGTATTAATATGATTTTTAGCAATTCAATATCTTTAGATGATTTAGATTTTAGTAATAATAATGAAGTATATATCATTCACTCTATGACTGATTATCTAAATGCTATTAAATGTTTAGATTCTAAATATGGTAACATATTTATCTGTGGAGGTAAAGATATTTATAATATGTTTATAAATGATTATTTTAATCATAAAAATATTACTCATATTAATCTTTATTGGACTAAAATTAATAAAATCTATCATTGTGATAATTTTATTAATCTATCACATATGAATCATTTTACATCTTTTGATTATGATAAACTATCTTATGATTGTTGTGATATTAAAAATAATAATGAGCCAGTTGATGTTACTTTTAATTTCCCTAAACATAATGGATCAGTAGATAACAACGAAGAACATACTTATCTTGAAATGATGGATAGTCTTATTACAAGCGGTCATAAAACTCAAGGACGTAATGGAATTACTTATTCTAAATTTGGCAATATGATGAAATTTAATCTAGAATCTTTTCCACTTCTTACAACTAAAAAAGTATTTTTTAAAGGTGTATTTGAAGAACTAATGTTTTTCATTCGTGGTCAAACGAATACTAATATTCTAGCAAATAAAGGTATTAAAATTTGGGAAAAAAATACTACTCGTGAATTTCTTGTTAATAATAATCTTGAAGACTATGAAGAAGGTGATATGGGACCAATGTATGGTTTTCAATGGAGACATTTTAATGCAGAATATAGTGGTATGAATACAAATTATGCTGGAAAAGGTTACGATCAATTAAAATTTATATTAAATGAATTAAAACATAATCCAACGTCACGTAGAATTCTAATGACAACTTATAATCCAGAATTTGCTCAACAAGGAGTACTATTCCCTTGTCATGGTATAGCAATTCAGTTTCATACTGAAAAAATGTTAGATGGTGTTTATCGTCTTAATGTTTCGCAAAATCAACGATCATGTGATTTCTTTCTAGGAGTCCCATTTAATATTGCATCTTATGCACTACTTAATTATATTATTTGCGATCTACTTAATAATGATGTGGATTGTAGTCATACATTTTATCCAGGTGAACTAACAATGTTTTTAGGTGATTATCATCTATACGAGTCTCATCTTGTTCAAGCTAAACGTCAAATCCTACGTATTCCATCTGTGTTTCCAACACTTAAAATTAATAATTTAGTTACTAATATCGAAGACTATAAGTTTAGTGATTTTGATCTTATTGATTATAATTCTTATCCCAATATTGCTGCTGAAATGGTAGCGTAAAAATCTATCATTTCTGATAGATTTTTTACGCTAGCATGAGTGCTCAACTTTAAAAAGTTATATAACTTCTTAAATTAGTCACTACACGGTAGCGTAAAAGCATAATATTTTTTTATTATAAAAAATTGAAATTATAATTAATATATCATAATTAAGATATTTATATATAAATAATACAACTATATAGCATTTACTATATCTTACAATGTCAAGCATTGAATCAAACAGTGACTATAACAGTGAATCCAATCTAACATTTAATTCTTATATTCTTGATTTTTGGTTTTCGCTAAATAATTCAAAGAAGTGGTTTGTTAATGATCATATTTTTGATAAAGAAATTTATGATAAATTTAATAGTCTTTTAGAAACTACTAGACATATTAGTTTAGATTATAATCTTGATAATAATGATAATATAGATAATAATCAAATTCGATTTATTCTAGAAAACATTATATTGTTTGATCAAATGTCACGTAATATTTTTAGAGTAAATAATCATAATCACAGATCAGATGATGATATTATTGCTTTAGATTTAGCTAATTATCTTATTAGTAATAATAAATTAAACAATCTTAAACAAGAATATTTTTATTTTGTTATTCTACCATTACGTCATACTAAAAATAGTGTATATTGTCGCCAAGCGATTGATTTAATTAAAAATTATGAAGATAATAATCTTATTATTAATGAACAAGAATGGCTTAATTTTAAATGTGCTAGCTACCGATCATTATATGATTCAACTTCTTATGGAATTATTAATGATGAACAAATATTTGAATCATTATCAGAATATTATAATTCTGTAGATTACTTTCGTGATATTATTGATCCAGTTATTTTAAATATTAATAACTTTAAGATACATTATATTATTAATAATAATATTATTATTGATACTATTTATAAAAGTATGACAAAACATAACAAATCTTTAGATGATAGTTATTGTATATCTTTATCTGGAGGAGTTGACAGTATGGTAATCGCATATGCATTAGCTCATTTAGGAAAATTATATGGTTTTAGTGTACATGCTGTACATATTCAACATTCAAATCGTGAAGAAGCCAGTCGTGAAGCAGAAATGATTAAAGAATATTGTATGCAATTAAATATTATTTTTCATCATATTAAAATTGAACATATTAAGCGTCATGAAATTAACAGAGACTTCTATGAAACTGAAACTCGTCGTATTCGTTTTGATTTCTATAGAAATATTAAAAAGCATTATCAAGTAAATCTATTCTCTCTTGGTCATCATCGTGGAGATGTTGCTGAAAATGTTTTTGTAAATCTATTAAAAGGACGTACTCTTCTAGATTTACCAGTTATGTCAGAATTTGATGAACAAGAAGGAGTTTGTTTGTGGAGACCTCTATTAAATTTACCGAAAAGTGAAATTCTTAAATTTGCCGAAGAATATGGTATTATCTATACTAAAAATTCTACTCCTGAATGGAGTGTACGTGGCAAATTGCGTAATATTATTTTACCTCAATTAAATGATATGTTTAATCAAGTAGAATTAAACTTATATAACGCTGGTAAAGAATCATCTGATTTATGTGAATATGTTAACACTAATATAGTTGATAATATAGTTGAAAATACAGTTTATGGTAAACTTGGATTTTACTTTCCAATTAATAAATTAAGAAATGCTAACTTTACTATTTGGAAGTTATCTTTACAAAAGATTTTTCATAACAATCATATGAATATGCTTAAAGATCACGTGATTCGTGAATTAATGTTACTCCAAAATAAAATAATTAATCCATGCAAAAATTATATTAGTTATTGTGATAATAATAATTTAATCTTTTTAAATAATAAATATTTTGATCTAATTGATGATAAAAAAAAATACAAAATTGATATTAAGAATGTTGATAATAGTTATCGAGATATTAATATAACACTTGATAATATTATTAATGGGATTGTTCAATATACTATTTATAGTAATCAAGACTTAATTTGTAGTAGCGTATTAAGTAAATATATGAAACAACGATTTAATAAAATATTACCAGGAGATATATTACACAAATATGTGTGGATTGTTAATAATTATAAAAGTGGATCTCATAAACATTTAATAACTATTACTTATAATTAAAAAATTGATTTATTTATTATAAATGTGTTTTATTTATTATATTCTAGTTAACTAAATGACTATATTTTAATTTAATTAATCTAATGGAAACTTTAACTGATCTTATTTTTGATAATAATTATGCTAAAGGAGCAATTAGTGGTATGTTTGGTATTGTTTTAAGTCAACCAGTTGATGCCATTAAAACACATTATCAAGTAAATAAAAATGTTAAATTTAATTATAATATCCGTAATTTTTATCGCGGTGTTACTTCTCCACTTATTGGTGTTGGAATTGAAAAAGCTATGGTATTTGGAACATATAATTATTTTAAAAATAATCTTAATTGTAATATTGCTACTTCAGGAGCTGTTGCTGGTTTTGTTGCTTCTGCTGTTGTAACACCATATGAACGTATTAAAATCTTATCACAAACAAATCATAAGATTACTTCTGAAATTATTAATCCGAGATATTTATTCAAAGGGCTTAGTGCAACTTTTACACGAGAAATTCCTGGGTTTGCGATTTACTTTTCAACTTATGAATATCTTAAAAATAAATTTTATACTAGTCAAAATAAACAAATTACTATTCCATCTAGTTTTATTTTTGGAGGTTTAAGTGGATCAATGGCATGGATTTTTATCTACCCTCAAGATCGTATTAAAACTATTATTCAGTCAAATACACAAGACAATAAACAAAATATTAAATCACTTATTCAAAAAACTTATGCAGTTGGAGGATTAAAACATTTTTATAGTGGATTTTCTTTTGCAATTGCTAGAGCTATACTTTTACATAGTGGTACTTTCTGTATGATGGAAATACTTAATACTATATAATTTATTTATTTTCTTTTTTTATTATAATAGCATGTTTTCTTTAAAAAATTCTTACGATTACAAAAGATATTACAATAACAATGTAAATACTTTACCATTCACAGGTGAATATGAATCTGTTACACAATATAGTAATATTCTTATTTGCGCAAAAACAACACAAAATG
>JACCDO010080762.1_pt1 | contig 13474 bp, 5 predicted proteins | sample 7446101 | NCBI WGS metagenome assembly JACCDO01 (sample SAMN15323440, study PRJNA562643) | freshwater metagenome | isolation source: river surface water | place: USA:Blue River Watershed | collected 2017-08-16
GCTTTTTGGAGAGAATGGAAGAGTATAAACAGTTCTGGGAAAAAGTTCGCACTCTCTGCAAAAGCTACATTATTGGCGCGAAAGGCTCAGACAATGGCGAAGATGCGAGTCCAGATGACATCTACGTCAGCGTGTCTGGCAAAAGCGGAGTGGACAGAAGTGATTCTGCGGGGAGCAACGATCCCATGAGGGAGTCACTTTGATTCATGTCAAAACAGTAAACGTTATATATTATATATGTTTCCTTAATATAAGTAAATAGCGCACTCTTATGCCATGCACAGCAAGAGGATTCACAAGAAATGGATTGACTGTATAGATTACATTATAGAGTACATTTCAAGAAGTTACATGATGTCACATTCTAAAACCCAATAGAGACACGAGGCTTAAGACGCCAAAAGGTTAGTGTGTATCGCCATATCCTGCACTGCACCAGCCTCGGTCTTTGCGACCAATCTGTTTAAATATGGTTACCAGGTCACTTAAAGAAGAAAAGATGCCAGGCTTGAAGTCCTTGGCGTGCGCAGCAATAAGAATGTCTATCAGCGTGTGCTCCAATGTCGTGTGTCGATGATCCGCAGGCAATCGTTCGTGACTGCGCGATCCAGGTTTTACAGCTGTTTCGATACTATGAGCGTCAATTTCGCTGCTGCTATTGAATATAGCATGGGGTGATGCAATGCCTGGATTTTGACGAGGATCAAAAACCTTTTGAGTCGTGGATATTTTATTGTAAACGAGAATTTTGTCAGAACCATATTTTTGTAGAAATAATTGCTGTGTTTCGGCATTATCAGTTAGCAAGTAAACAGCTTCATCTTTCGGCCTAGATTCCACAAAATCAAAATACGAAGACAAGTTGACAGACTTTCGCTTTTTCTTCATATGCTGAGACATATCTGTCATGCGTATATGCATAGATGAGCTCTGGCAAATCTTGTGCTTTCGGACAAAGGCTACTACTTTTGACATGACAGCTTGTGTAGGTAAAAATCTACTGTGCATGTTATACTCTATTTGTCCCCACGTAGGGAATCCAAATTTTGATTTGGGAATTCCATTTTGCTGCAAAGTCCATTGAAAAACCGCCCAACTATTTTCATACACAATTTTTGCGCCTTTATCCAATACATATCGAGAAGAATTGGTTGCAAATATCACATTTTCAATAGGTTGAAAAACTTCTAAAAAGTGCCCTGTGCATGCAGAGTTGACATCCCAAATAAAAATAAGATGTGCACCTTCGAATCGAGCTTCGCCTACGTACATGTAAGCTGCCAGAACACGAAGCCGATTACTTAGACCGCTATCGCTTTCCGCCAATATATATCCCGGATCCGGCCCATCGTATGGCTTGACAATTGCTGTAGGATTGTCACAAGATGCTAGTGATAATGCGATGAATATTAGCACAATTTGCAGTAGCATTTTCGTTAGTCAATGAATTCGATAACCATAAATAGTTAATGAATTAATCTTCTGTACAGGCGTCTAATAAAATCAGAAAACAGCCGTTTCCACTATTTCCGTAACTTTGTTGTCTTCTATGAGACCCTAACCCTAACCCAAAAATAGCACTTTAAAAATGGGTTTTAAAAAGTTATTATACTAACCGCTATATGAGCTAATGGAATTTATACTTTTCGTAATATTTTAGCATTTGGTAGCGACTTTATGACACAATCCCCTTTGAAGAGAAAGGGTTTTTGTGTGTATTTGCACGTCCAACATCGACGACGATGGATTCTGGTTTTTTTGAGTGTTAAGGGTATCCCGAATCGTTGGTAAATTTGCTATTACACTTTTCACATTGCAAAATCAGATAATTAGTATCTAATTATTCTGGTATAATAACCCTTTAATAAGAAACAATTCTTTTTTTCATCATTTGCACTATATTATATCATGTCAGAGGCGCGTCCTAAGCCCAGGTTTGTCCCAAAAAAGAAAGCTACTACTACAGAAAATGGAGAATCGGCAAATCCGTCGAATGAATCGGCAGCAGAACAATCTTTGGACGCAATTGACGGACGTAATAATGTCAGAGAAGCGGGTAGTGGCGACAATAATGGGCGTCAACCACGAGTTGGTGATAGAAAAGGTGCGCGTGAGGGGGGTCGTGGTAGTTTTGAAGATAGAGGTCGAGGCGGACGCGGCGGACGAGGACGTGGAAATTATGTATCAAATCCATCTGGAAAAGCCTTCTTCTCTGGTGATAGTGGGGCTCTGGCGCATTCCAAAGGGCCTTCTCCTTTTATTAAGTCAGAAAGTAAGGCAAAGAGCAGCAGCGCACCTGATGTTAGAGTCAAAGTAGAATCAGACAAAATTCATGGAAATCAAATAGCTGCAGATCAGAACATTGTGTCTAGGGAAACTATAGAGTCATATGATTTCAGTGGTGGTGATTCGAATATTATGGAGGTCGATGCAATGGAGTTAGATCCAACAAGAAGACGGCGACTTCAAGGTAGAATTAAGGGAACGAAAACTGAGGCTGGCTCTTTCCAGTACAATATATCCGCAGAAGATGCAAGCAGTGAAAGTGATGATGACGTTACTGTGCTTCAAGATCGCAGAACGTCCTCACATGCGCTGAACTTTACCGAAGCATTTCCTCGGGCACTGACCGACAACGCTTTGTTTGCTGTGAAACATGAAGAAGGCTTGCTAAGCTCATCTCAAGACAATGACATTTTACAGAAAGAACAGGAGGAAAATGTGTTTTTGATCCAAATGCCATCCGGACTTGCGTTGCCCAAGCGAACTGTAGATAATTCAAATGTTTCTGGTGATCCAGGAGATAAATGCGGTAAAATTGGAAAAATGCAGTTAATGTCAAGTGGCCGACTGATTCTCGTTCTACACGACGGCACTCAATTTGAGGTGCATCGCGGATTGGCAACTTCATTTTCACAGCATCTCTGTGCAATTTTTATGGATGGCAGTGATAAAAGCGAAGTAAAACAGGAGAGCAGTAGCAGCAATAGAAGCAAAATTTCGAAGTCCGGAACATCGCCAGATGAATACGAGGAAGGTCCGATTCAAGGTGAATTATTTACAATGGGCCCGATTACTGCGAAGTGGACAGTCACGCCGTCGCATGATATCGGCGAACTCAGAAAGTTGCCCGCTGCCTCTGTGAAAGATCAAGGTTTTGTCATCGAAGAGGAGAGCGAGGTTGTTGAAATGAACGAATTGTATGAGTAAGAATTGTTTATATATTTACAGTATGTAATGAGCAAAGGCTACTATTTTAGCTCGAATGTTCTTTTCGCAAGAGTGGAAAAGCTATTACGTCCCTTATTGCCGCACTGTTGGTGAGCAGCATCACAAGCCGATCAATGCCAATTCCGAGCCCTGCAGAGGGCGGCATGCCAGTTTCAAGTGCAGCTAAGAAAGCTTCGTCGACTCCGCATGCTTCCTCGTTTCCGTTAGCAGCTTTTTCAGCTTGCAAAACTAAACGCTCGCGCTGGTCGATTGGATCAGTGAGTTCACTGAATGCGTTCGCAAGCTCTCTACCCACCACGAAAAGCTCGAACCTTTCTACGAGGCCAGGCTTGGAGCGATGGGGTTTAGCCAGAGGAGAGATCTCGACTGGGTGGTCAGTGACAAATGTCGGTTGTATCAAACTCGACTCGCACAACTCTTCAAAAGCGACATTCATAATTTCACCAACAGAGCGCAACGAATTCACCATATCTGGACGAATGCCAGCTCTAATCGTGGCCTCTCTAGCTTTTTCTAAATTGTTTTGAATGAGCAGCTGCGTGAAATCGACCCCAGTGGTTTCCTCCACGAGCTCGCTCATCGATACTCTGCGCCACGGTGGGGTCAGGTCGATCTGCTGACCCTGATAAGGAACTACAGCGCTACCCGTCACCAGCACAGCAATCTTGCTGATAGTCATTTCAGTCAGATGCATCATTTCGTTGTAGTCAGCGTATGCTTGATATAACTCAACGCTCGTGAATTCAGGATTATGACGCGTGCTCAAGCCCTCGTTCCGAAAAATGCGTCCGATCTCATACACTCTGTCGAAGCCCCCCACAACGAGACGCTTTAGATGGAGCTCTGTGGCAATTCGCAATGTCAGGTGCATGTCTAAAGAATTATGATATGTTTTAAACGGTTTCGCTTCTGCTCCTCCAGGTTGACTCTCAAGAATTGGAGTTTCCACTTCAAGGAAACTGGCATCATCAAGACTTTGTCGAATCGCAGATATTATCTTTGAACGTAGGCGGAATGTCTGCCTAACATCTGGGTTTACAATCATATCGATATGTCGCTGTCTATATCGCTTATCTTTGTCTTGTAAGCCTCCCCATTTGTCTGGCAGCGGTGACAATGCTTTTGTGAGCATTTTCCATTCTCGCACATATATTGATAATTCCCCTTTGGATGTTCTGCGTATGGAACCTTTTATGCCAATAATGTCACCGACATCTGTCCAGCTCTTCATACTTTCAAATGAATCACCTAGTCGTGATGGTTCAAGGTATAGCTGGATTCGGCCTGTAGTATCTTGGAGAGTAATAAATGCAAGCTTACCAAAGAGTCTTTTTAAAATAATGCGCCCCGCCACATTTACATCCTGTGAATCTTGGTCCTCTTCGCCGTGACCTAATACGCCCAAATATTTAGTTTGTAGCTCCTGTGCATAATGCGTCACTGCAAAAGTGTAGTCGTAGGGATTCGTACCTGCAATACGCATGGCTTTTGCTTTATCTATTCGAGCCTGTCTTATGGGTTCCATATCACTATCTGTGGACTTGCTGGAGCACAATCGAATGTTACTCAATGAAGTAGTGCAAAAGCCTGGGTACCACGAACTCCTTGAGTATCTTGAAATGTTAACATTAAGAATGATTTCATGAGAGTATCTTCCGATATTCTTCAGCCGATATAATGATTTCATTAGATATCCCCATAAAAGTAAAGAAATGGCTTCAATGTTTCATGTTTGTCTTTTCAAAAAAGCGCAGAAATTTAATGTTTGAGGGGAGGGTTAGAAGGTTTGCAATATGTATGTAGTCAAGAGAAATGGCTCAAAGGAAGCGGTGAGCTTTGATGCGATCATGAATCGCATCAGCTCCCTTTGCTACGGTCTTGATCCTATTGTAAATCCTATCATTATTACTCAAAAGGTTGTCAGTGGGGTATATCCAGGGGTGACCACCCGCCAGCTAGATGAATTGGCAGCCGGTAAGTCTGTCCGATATTATTATTGACATCATAAATGTGTGCTGTATTTCGAGCATCTATCTTTTGACAATATTCAGTCACTAATATACCTCTCGTATCGGAATCCTTTTAATTTCATGTTAGAAACGGCGGCGAGTTGTGCTACGCAACACACAGATTTCAACACACTTGCTGCACGACTGAGCATTAGCGATTTGCAAAAGCAGACCCTGGATAAATTTTCTGAAGTGGTAAAACGTCTTTACAAAAATGTTCACCCTAAGACAAAGCAGCTAACTCCACTAGTGTCTGATTTAGTTCATAAAGTTACACTTGAAAATGCTGAATTAATAGATTCGCGAATAGTTAATTCGCGTGATTTTGATTTCGATTATTTCGGCTTTAAGACTCTGGAAAAAAGTTACCTTATGCAAATGGACGGAGTTATTATGGAAAGACCTCAGTACATGTTCATGCGAGTTGCCCTAGGTATTCATGGCGAAGATTTGGAAAGCGCATTCGAAACATACGATCACATGTCTAAAAAGGATTTCATACATGCCAGTCCTACGCTTTTTAACGCCGGCACACAACGCCCACAATTATCTTCATGCTTCCTACTGACCATGAAAGAGGATAGCATAGAAGGAATCTATGATACGCTTCATCTGTGCGCTTCAATAAGCAAGTTGGCTGGCGGGATTGGCTTATCGTGTCATCATATTCGCGCAATGGATTCTTACGTTGGAGGATCTAATGGCACCTCCAACGGACTTGTACCGATGTTGCGAGTCTTCAATGACACTGCTCGCTATGTCGATCAAGGCGGTGGAAAACGCAAAGGCTCTTTTGCTGTATATTTAGAACCCTGGCATGCTGATATATTTGCTTTTTTAGATCTTAAGAAGAACCACGGAAATGAGTTGGAGCGAGCACGGGACTTATTTTACGCTCTCTGGATTCCAGACCTCTTTATGGAGCGCGTTCATGCCAATGGCGACTGGTCGTTGTTTTGCCCCAATGAAGCCCCAGGGCTATGCGACGTATGGGGCGCTGAATTTAATGCTCTCTTTCAAAAGTATGAGAAAGAGGGAAAGCAGCGTAAAACCATTTCGGCGCAAAAATTGTGGTTCGCCATTTTGGAGTCTCAGGTGGAGACCGGTACTCCGTATATTCTGTTTAAAGACGCATGCAATCGCAAGAGTAATCAGCAAAACTTGGGTACTATTAGATCTTCCAATCTTTGCACTGAAATCATTGAATACACGTCGCCAGATGAAGTAGCTGTGTGCAACTTGGCGTCCGTCTCGCTTTCTAATTTTGTGAAAGAAGAGACTTTGGAGTTCGACTTCCAACGGTTATACACCACAACCAAAGTTGTCGCTCGAAATCTGAACAAAGTTATTGACATTAACTTCTATCCTGTCCCTGAGGCTGAGAAAAGCAACAAACGCCACCGTCCTATCGGCATCGGCGTGCAAGGGCTCGCTGACGCCTTCTGCAAGTTGCGCCTGCCTTTCGAGAGCGCTGAAGCAAAACAGCTGAATAAGGACATATTTGAAACGATGTATTTTGGAAGCATGGAAGCGTCCGTTGAGCTCGCTGAGAAGTTCGGCCATTATGAAAGCTTTCAAGGATCTCCTGCCTCGAAAGGGCAATTTCAGTTCGACTTGTGGAATATCGAAGCCAAAAACCTTTCCGGACGCTGGGATTGGGATAACTTACGCAAGAGACTAGTCGCCAAAGGAATGCGTAATTCATTGCTTATGGCACCGATGCCTACTGCCAGTACTGCGCAAATCTTGGGCAATAATGAAAGTACTGAGCCTTTTACAGCCAACATGTATAACCGGCGGGTGCTCGCGGGAGAGTTCCCAGTTGTCAACAAATATTTGTTGAATGATTTGGTTAAGCGACAACTCTGGACTCCAGCTCTGAGAAATGAGCTGATTGCTGCCATGGGCAGCGTCCAAAATCTTGACATTCCTAAGGATCTGAAAGAGCTCTATAAAACTGTCTGGGAAATCAAGCAAAAGACCGTAATCGATCAATCGGCTGATCGTGGACCTTTTATATGTCAAAGCCAGTCGTTAAATATTCACATGGCAGATCCCACAACAGCTAAACTCACTAGTATGCACTTTTACTCCTGGAAAGCTGGATTGAAGACAGGCATGTATTACCTCCGAACTCGACCCAAAGTGGACGCCATACAATTTACAGTTGATCAGAGTGCTCTAGTGAAAAAGACGGCTCCGCGCGCCGAGGAAGAAGGATGTCTGACTTGCTCAGCCTAAATGAAATGTTTGATCGAAGCGCTTGCTTGCCAAGTAAAGCGCATTCCCGAGTGAAACTCTCGGCTGTCTCGTCCGTGCCGGGAAGCAGATCTTTGGATTTAACATATTTTCATTTTAAACACAATTATATAATACTAACTGTCTTCATCCGAATCAACAGAACTATCTATGCCGCTATCGCTAGAATCATTTGGCGATTCGCCTCCCACAGTCTCTATCTTCTGGGCGTCTTCTTCCGTACTGCTGTCAGTTCCTGCCTCGCTTCCATCGGGAGTGATATATGAGACATCGTTCGGCTTGAAGCGGCGCCCATCCCGTTCCGTGTGCAATATCTGCATTGGTAATGCTTTCGATTCAAGCGCTGATTCTTTTGCATCGACTTCTTGATTCGGGTTAGTGTTTGGCTTATTCTTCCGCATAAACAATCCGCTGAAACGCCTTATGGCAGATCCGACTCTCGTCCGTCGGATGCCTGTCTCTTGATTTGAATCAAACACATCAACATCAATATCGCTTGTTTTTAACTCTTCGTCGTTCTTGCTGTTCTTTTGCTTAGACAAAACATTCCATGCACTGGACAATCTTTTCATGATGCCCTTCTTCTTGCCCCTGGATCTGCCTTCTTTTGCGTCATCTCCTGACCCCTTGACTCCGGTACTTTCTTTCGGTTTCTTCTGCTCTGTTGCCTTGTCTTCGAGTATGTTTTGGGAAGCAAGATGCTCGTCTAATAAAATAGAAAACATTGATTTCGGATTAAGCAAGTCCAAATACTCCTTCGCCTCGTCCAGCGTATACCACTTCGCGAACGCGTCTCGAGATATAACACTGCCAATTGCGGGAATAGTTTCACTTTCTATGGTCTGCAGAGCATTAGCAATGACATTTTTTGCGAGCGGACCTTCGTGTCCAGGAAGAGTGACATGACGCAGAAAATTTATAAATTGTTTCAATACTAAACGCCCCTCTGAATAGTCGGATGATGATTCCAAATTACATTTTTCAGTTGCAGCAGTGCTGCCTAGTTGCGTTGCATCAGGCAAAGCAAGCTTTAATTTCTCTGACTGCTCGATGTGGTAGATTCGTACTCGATCAATGAGCTCGTTGTAAATGTCATCTGGAGCTTTTGATAAGGACGAAGCATTCTTCATTTTCTCTGCCAACTGAAGTACTCGGGCTTGTGCTTTTATCTGAGCGTTACTCAATTTGGTTGTACCACTCTGTGCCATTTCCAACTCAATCCTTTGCTGGAATTCCGCAATAATGAGATTCGCATCTTTGGTCTTCTGAGCGCGAATCTGCCGTTGCTTAATGTCCAGCAGTTTTTCGAATCCTGACTTGATTTGATGCAAAATGTCGCTTCTGCTCTTCTTCTCATATATGGACACTAAGGTTGGTGAAGCCTCTAGAACCTCAAATACAGCACCGGTGTACGAAAAAGTCTGAAATTTTTTAATCGTCGAATCTTGCATCTTATTATGAACAGTCGAGTGCGACTCGATGCTCTCTTGAACTGCAAAGCCATTGATGCACAGCAACGTGGTACTGTCCTCTAGTTTCGCATGAAACCCGCGACTCTGAAAGTGAATATCCGTGCACGGCGCGCTGGAAACTTGCATCTGCGCTTTAGCTATGGCATTTTTGTAGAATTCTTCCTTTCCGCCTTCATAATCGTGATGGAATCGCCCGATAGGCGGTGCATCTGAGCTTACGAGGTGCAGATCGTGGTTTTCATGCACGAAAACCCATTGTCCTAAATAAAGATTGTTGCGCATATTGGACGCCGCTGACTTTGGTGCAAGCCGTCCGATGCGTATTTTATCAAAAGTTGTTAATAACCTTGATGTGTTGAGGATTGGACTCGCGTTGACAGGATTTCCTTTTACATCGAATTCTTGGCCTGCATCTTCGACAAGTGGTTCTAATACACCGACATGTAACACATAATTCTCGCAAAATACTTCGCAGGGGTATAAGGATCGCTGCGAGATACCTGCTGCCGCACGGTTTGCGAGGCCACGCGCTGTGTGGGTGTTGAAAATTAAAGTTTCGCCAATAACATCGTGCTGCACTTGTCCGCGCACAAGATGCCTTCGCTCGCATGTGATTTCCAGCGACCGAATCAGGTCGATCCCATGCTTCTGATGCTTAACAATGTTCGGCCGAGGCAGCTTTATCGTTTCAATATCCGTGGTGGAATTGACAGGGTGAACTTGGTGTCCAGAAGTTGTCAGAATTTCGTAGTTTACATCATCGATGCTCATGTTATGTTTAGACTGCGGGACGGGCGAAGCGCCAATGTGATTTATAATACTTCTAGAGCGGATTTTCTCTGGAAGCGTGCCGATGAAGTTTTTGTTCACGGCACTAGAAGAGACACCAGATTTGTGTTGAATATTGAGTATTGAGCGATTTTGGATGAACTGAAAAACATGCGGAATTAAAGGTTCCTGAATCAGAGCGTCTGGACTACTTTCACAGAGAAGCTCCGCGATCGTGCTATTAATACTGAATTGAGAGATAATATCGTCTACATTCGGCGACTCAATTTGCAACTGAATTGAGGCAAACTGTGAAATGCCGCTTTGAATGACTTTTCCCTGTCTATTGTAGGCATCGCCAAAACTTTCTATCATGCACGCCATGCCGTCCTCGCTAAAGCTTACGATTTTTTCAATGCCTCCCACGACGAGTCTATCGTAAAAAATGTACTCTTTGCCAGCGGCGGGGCGCACGACGCGAAAGCCTTTATACACACGCACATAAGAAGTACTTAGAAGCGATCCATATCGCTTGCGTATTTCAACGGATTTCTCGGGACGTAAGCATTTTTCAGGTATTTGACCAGATGGATTTCTTTCTGCTGAACCCAAGGTGAACACCTGAAATTCTAGCATCAATAAACTTGTAGAATCCACCTTGCACTCTTCAAGTTTACCATTCACATTGTAAAGCGTCTCTGACTTCAGTTTGTCGCTGCTTACCTGAATAGAAATGCAATTACCTGGTTTTATAATCCCTTTCGCAAGCAAATTATCCAAATGCCAGAGCTCATAGTAAGAATCACTGTTTCCATTGCGAAAATCGAATTTCAGCGTATCAGCAGGTTCAACATTTTTTGAGAGTTGATGTTCGGAATACTCAGGAATCTCCAAAAAGAGACCAGTGGGTTTATGAAAGAATACTGCAAGATCGCTTTCGACTTCCACGTGCCATCCCACACTGCGCAGAAGTTGTTCAATGTGCTCTCCGTGGCATATGCACTCCTCCTCGCCAAGTTTGCGAAGAAAAGGGGGTTGCTGCCTCCTGTCCAGCATTTCTCCCGCGAGACGAGCCAGGTCTGGCTCACCTCGCTTTTTTAAAGCATCTGCAATCTGGTCATCGCCCTCATCTACATCGATGCTACGCGCAGTCAAAACGCGCCGAAGTCCTCGTGCTACTTTTGGCCAACTGGAGCGCATTTGAAATTTCGTCAGCGTGAACTTTGCACCAGCGATAGAAAGTACTAATGGCACAATGAATGTATTAAATTCCGCAACAGGCGAAAAAAGGATGGTAAGTCGAATTGCTCTTCTGGAACCAATCGTGAACGCCCGGGGTGTGATGGACATTCCCCTTTCGGACATGATCCACGACTCCTCAGTATTCGCCAATTTATTCGTAGTTACAATGACATTCTCAACAATACTGGACCAGATGTCCTTTGAAGACCGGTTTAAAATGTCCACCATCACCCGCTTTGTCGATCCAACTTCCACGTTTCCGACTTCTATGAGTTCCAATCGATTAGAGAGTTCAACTCGAGGCATCACCCCTTTCCCTTTTATGTTTATCGTGACAGATTCAGATTCATTAATCATAAACACTATCCCTGTTTGATAAGCTCTTTCTTCACTGGGGCAAAAGACAATGCGATAGGTGATGTACATGTTTGCTTCTACTTCGTACACTGCCGATTTCCCGCCCGCTTGCGCCGCAACAATGGGTTTGAATTCGACGCTAGCCGTTTCAACTTTAAAGTTTGGATCTCTTAAAGCAGAATGCAAACAGCGTATCCTGATTGAGGATAGAGAATTGTTCTTGATCTCCAAGTAGCATTCGTCTTCGGTTGCGACGTTTTGATGAGCGCACCATGTTTGGCGAAAGTCATAGCGCAGAAAAGAAAAACGCACCAGGGATTTGACATTCGCGCTGGCTCTTCCTTGCAAGCTCTCCTGCTTCACTGTAGGCGTGCATATTTTGACATGGCCACTAGAATCTCCGGATACAATGACCGACTTATTGGCGCTTGCGCATGTAATACTGTCTGTATGTATCACCAGGCCCCGTCCTACATCTTGCTTGAAATTCCCATATGTCTTCGTGTTGCGATTTTCTGGTTCGAAAAACGACATGTAGCTGAAATCGTGAGAGCATGAGAATAGACAATTACCAGTGAAAAGCAGTGCTGTTACCGGGCCTGTGTGGACGTACTTTGTATCGACTCTCAAAAACGTTATATAGCTTTGAATCTTGAACTGACCTTCCTTAATGTTGGAGTTTGTTGCAATCGCCCAAATTTTAATAGACCCATCTGCTGCACCGGCGTACAAAAAATTCCAAGCGATAGAAATACTCAAAATTGGGACAATGCTATCAGTTGCTAAAACCATGGCATCCCACGTTGAGCTCGCCTGTTCTCTAGTTTCGTCTTTCATTGGTATGGGTAAAACTACTATGGTGCCATTCTTGCAACCAGCAACAGCGATTTCTTTGAGTGGTGCTTCGTCGGGCTGATTGTCAGAGCAAGGAAGTGTGACAATGGAAGTGCAGTAAATGGCGGATGGCGCGTAAAAAAACCTATCTGATGTACCTGTCTGTAAGTCCCAAAGCACAATGCACTCGTCTAGCGAACCAGAAATTAGATGACGATCTTGTAAATGCAGTGACATTACTGTGTCCTGGTGAAAGGAAAGAGGCTTGGATTGTCGCTTATAGTGCGCGACATGCCCAGGTCGTCTGGACTTTTCCATCGCAAAGCAGTATATTTCTGAGCCAGCACCAACATAAATTCGTTTTCCATCCGATGATGCCGCTAAGCATGTTACAGGCTCACTGAGCTCCAGCGGATCTAACTTTCGAAACTTAGCGCTCTTCGATACATCTGGATTGGTGGACAGGTTCAAGTAAACCAAGACATTATTTTCGCTGGCTACGTAAACGTTAGTGAGTGCATCAACTGATACAGCGGCTATTCGCTGCTTTTGTTTCAAGTCGCATACCTCGACTAACGTATTAGCGTCCCACACTTGCTTTACATACGCCAAATACAACGCATCGCAAATGGACAATAAGTGGTGAATGCGCGAATGGTACAAATGCGCTGCATTTTTTTGTTTTTTTGCAACATTTTTGTCAAAAATTGCATTGCTTACGCGCTTTGCAACACTCTGCTGTAAGTGTGCGGCATGCTCTTCGAATTGTAAACACTCCCTGAGCCTCATGAGTAACCAGCCTGGGTACAGTCCGAACCCCAAGGACATAATTAACGACCGCAAAGTTTCCAAACGTAGCGACATGAGCTTAAAAAATAATTCTCGGTATGTGTCAACGTCTAATCGCTGCATCATAAGAGTGTTCTTGCATGCTAATTTTATTTTGGTACTTTTTTCGTACAATTTCTCTTTTGGTACACTGTCTTCGGTAATTAACCTTGACAACCGATTTCTGATACTGCTCAGCCAGCCTGCAGCCATGATTCTTTTATTGTAAAACGCGTCGTTGTCACTAAGAATGGCTGGATGCAGGAAGTTTTTGTGAACGCTGATGATACATTGCTTGAACGTGAAGGTCGGCATTTCCGCGCCCCATATGTTGGCCGGGAGTGTTAGCTCGCTGTACATATGACGTTGCTTGTCCTTGTCAAAATCATCGAAATGTTCCGCTGCTGAAGGCATACTGAGGAGAACTTGTTTCATGAATCGCTCGATATCTATGAATTTGTTCGATTTACCACA
>JACCDO012097626.1_pt1 | contig 13474 bp, 9 predicted proteins | sample 7446101 | NCBI WGS metagenome assembly JACCDO01 (sample SAMN15323440, study PRJNA562643) | freshwater metagenome | isolation source: river surface water | place: USA:Blue River Watershed | collected 2017-08-16
AACAGGGGTGAACCGGCAGGGTGATCTGGTGCGCCTGCTGCTCAGCTCCGCCGCAAGCCATGTGGGTGCGGCGATGCGGGCAGGGGTGCGCTAAATCCGCACGAGCCGACCGGGCAGCGCCCCTGTTGGGGCATCCTCTGCGCTGACCAGCGTACCGCCAACCAGCGTGGCGACATAGCCCTGCGCCCGCTGGATCAGGCGGCGGCCGCCTGATGGCAGGCTATAATGAACCTCTGGCTCAGACAGCGCGAGCCGATCAAGGTCGATGATGTTGATGTCGGCGCGCAGCCCCGGCGCCAACCGCCCGCGATCATCGAGACCTATGAGCGTGGCCGTCGCCCCGGTCATCTTGTGCACAATGTCTTGCAGCGGCTTTCGTCCCTGTGCCCGATCACGCACCCAATGCATCAGCGCAAAGGTGGAATAGCTGGCATCGCAAATCGTGCCGACATGGGCGCCGCCATCGCCAAGGCCCAGCACAACATCGGGATGATCAAGAATCTGGCCCACCGTGTCGAGGCTGCCCTCGGCATAATTGGCCATGGCGAGATAGAGCTTTCCGCCATGATCGCCGGTGATCATGATGTCATAGGCCAGCGCCTCGGGGGAACAGCCCTGCGCCTGCGCCATCGCCGCGATGCTGCGGTCTGGCGACTGTTCGTAATTGGGCGGCGTCCCCAGCACGAACATCGTGTCAAAGGCCCGCACCATCCGGCCCAGCACCAGCGCCGGATCGGGATCGACAGGCTCTGCAAGGATGGCCGCGCGCACCTCGGCCTTGCGCAATTCCGCAAGCCGGGCCGGCAGGTCCAGCTGCGCCAGCCGCTGATAGGTGGCGGTGGTGTAAAAGGGGTTCAGCGTCAGCTCAAAGCCAAGGATCATGCCAATCCCGCGCGGCATCAACTGGCCCTTAAGGACAAGGCCCTCCGCATTGGCGGCGGTCAGCTGATCGAGTATCGACGGCCAGACATAGGGGCCCTGATTGCCCGCGCCGATCGAAAAGGTCAGCGGTCGGCCGGCCGCTGCTGCAATCGCGCGCATCGCCGCCAAAGAGGCGCCCGGCATGTGAATATCCTCCACAATCTGGAACACACCCTTGCCCTTGGCGCGCAACACGCCGGCCAGCGCGATCAATTCCGCGTCGCTGGCATCCAGCGTCGGGATGGCCTGCCCATCGCTGGAGCGGTGAAAAATCGTGCGCGATGTCGCGATGCCCAGCGCACCGGCATCAAGCGCCTCTCCCAGCAGACGGCACATGGCATCAATATCGTCCGGCCGGGCCGGTTCCCGCCGCGCACCGCGCGCGCCCATCACATAGACGCGCAGCGCCGCATGGGGGACATAGGCCGCAACATCCATGTCAAAAGCCTTGCGGCCCAAGAGGTTGAGATAATCGGGAAAGCTCTGCCAGGTCCAAGGCAGGCCCTCTGCCAACACCGGAAAGGGAATGTCCTCCACACCTTCCATCAGCCGGATCAACGCGTCCCGATCCTCTGGCCGGCAGGGCGCAAAGCCGACGCCGCAATTGCCGATCACGGCGGTTGTGACGCCATGATAAGAGGATGGGATCAGCCGATCCTCCCAGGTCACCTGGCCATCATAATGGGTGTGAATATCAACAAAGCCCGGCGTCACGATGCGGCCATGCGCTGCCATGTCAGCACGCCCAGCCGGCAGATCTTGGCCAATCGCGGCAATGCGGCCCTGCGCAATCGCCAGATCCGCGACAAAGGGCGACGCGCCTGTGCCATCGACAATCGTGCCGCCACGGATCACCAGATCAAAACCGCTCATGCCGCGGCGGCCTCCAGCAGGCGGCCCATGGCCACATCGCCCTTGATCGTGGTGCGATGGACGATGCGGATCTGGTCTGCCGGATGGCCAAGCGCGGCGTGCAGCGTCCGGCGATTGTCCCAGACCACCATGTCATTGGTGTCCCAGTCATGAATATATTGAAACTGCGGTTGCAAAATGTGCGCGATCAACCGGTTGATCAGGGCATCCCCCTGCGGTCTTGGCATGTTGTGAATATGATCAATATTGAGCGTGCTGACATTCAGCACCCGGCGCCCTGTTTCGGGGTGCGTCCAGACCAGCGGATTAAGCACGGGCGGGAAATGCGGGTAAGTGTCTCTGCGCGGCGTCAGGCGTGTCCCGCCGGGATTGTTGAACCGCATGTCTTCCAGACCGGCGCGGAAAAGATACACCGCCTCCAGCCCATCAATCTCTGCCTTGGTCGCTCCATCCAGCGCGTCATAGGCCATGGCCAGATCCAGCCAGCCCGTCTGTCCCCCCGTTTGCGTTTTACGCACCATGCGCAACAGCGCGCCCGAATTGGGGGTGGTCAGATAGGCACCATCGGCGTGCCAGGGGATGCGGCCATGGATGGGCTGGCCATCAAAATCATAAATGGGGCCCGTCGGGCCGCCTTCATTGGTCAGGAGGATAAGCTCTGGATAATCCGGGTGCCGAAAGACCGGGATGGAATGGGGTTCCAGCACGCCAAAGCAGCGGCTGAGCCGCAACTGGACATCGGGCGAGGTGCCAAGGCCGCGAAAGACAAGAAAGCCATGGTCCAGCCACAAGGCCCGCAGCGCCGCGGCCACATCCGGCGCAATGTCGTGCGCGACGTCCAGGCCGCGCACTTCGCGTCCAACGGGGGCTGATAAAGGGTGGTGGGTGAATGCCATGATGTCTGCTCCGGCCTGTGGTGCTGGGCCATGGCTAAGGCAGCGGGGCGATGGCCGCATCATGCAAATGGATGATGCGGCCGACGCCCTGCGCGCGGAATCCGCGGCGCCGGGATGTCAGATGGCGTTTTTGATCTTTTGATGATGCCGGATCACTTCATCGATGATGAAGCGCAGGAATTTTTCCGAAAATTCCGGGTCAAGATTCGCATCGGTTGCCAGGCGGCGCAGCCGTTCAATCTGGCGCTTTTCGCGCCCCGAATCGGCGGCAGGCAGGCCCGTTTGCGCCTTATGCTCCCCCACCATCTTGGTGATCTTGAAGCGTTCAGCCAGCATGTAAATCACGGCTGCATCAATATTATCGATGCTTTCGCGGTAGCGTTGAAGGGTTTTGTCAGTCATCTGACCCCCAGTTTCTTGAAAAGCGTCGTCTTGCAACCCTGTTTTCCTTGCCTTTGCGACGAACCGCCGCCAATGCGCCCTTTATGACGGCAACCATCCACAGGTTATCGAAATCGGCGGCGCCCTCGCTCGATCCCATGATCGCGCTTGTGGCCTCCGGGATGAATCAGGTCAACGCCGTGATTCTGGATCGCATGCAATCGCAGATCCCGCTGATCCCGGAATTGTCCGGACATCTGATTGCCAGCGGGGGCAAAAGGATGCGCCCCATGCTGACGCTCGCAACATCGGCGCTGCTCGATTATCCCGGGTCTCGCCAATATAAGCTCGCCGCCTCGGTCGAGTTTATCCATACCGCCACCTTGCTGCATGACGATGTGGTCGATCATTCCGATATGCGCCGCGGCCGCAAAACCGCCAATGTCATCTGGGGCAATTCGGCCAGTGTGCTGGTTGGCGATTTCCTGTTCAGCCGCGCCTTTGAACTGATGGTCGAAGACGGCAGCCTGAAGGTGCTGAAAATCCTGTCGGGCGCCAGTGCGATCATTTCTGAAGGGGAGGTCAATCAGCTGACCGCTCAGCGTCAGGTTGCGACGCATGAGGACCAGTATCTCGATATTATCGGCGCCAAAACAGCCGCGCTTTTTGCCGCGGCTTGCCGCATCTCTGCCGTGATTGCCGAACGCGATGAGACGGTGGAACTGGCGCTGGATGCCTATGGCCGCAATCTGGGCATTGCCTTTCAGCTGGTTGACGATGCGATTGACTATACGTCCGACGCCGAAACCATGGGCAAGGGCGTTGGCGATGATTTTCGGGATGGCAAGATGACATTGCCGGTGATCCTGGCCATGGCGCGCGGATCAGCCGCGGATCGCGCCTTTTGGACCGATGCGATGGAGGGGCGGCGCACCTCTGATGCCGATCTGGCCCATGCCCAGCAGTTGCTGCGCCAAACCGGGGCCATTGCCGACACCTTTGAAAAGGCCCGGCTTTATGGCCAGCGCGCGATTGATGCCCTGGGCATGTTCCCGCCCTCCAAGGCGAAGGCCGCGCTTGTCGAGGCTGTCGAATTTGCGATCGCACGCGCCTATTAAGGCCCTGTGACGCTTCCGATTCACGCCATTTTGCCGGATCTTTTGGCCGCGCTGTCTGCGGGGCCGAATGCTGTTGTCATCGCGCCGCCCGGCGCTGGCAAGACAACCGCCATTGCCCCGGCCCTGCTGGATCAGCCCTGGTGTTCCGGCCAGATCCTCCTCTTGTCCCCCCGCCGTCTGGCCGCACGGGCGGCCGCAGAACGGATCGCGGCCCAACTGGATGTGCCGCTGGGCGGGCCGGTGGGCTATGCCACCCGCTTGGAAAGCCGCCAGTCGGCGGCCACGCGGCTGCTTGTCTTGACCGAAGGGATTTTCCGCAACCGGATACAGGCTGATCCTGAACTTCAGGGCGTGTCGGCGGTGCTGTTTGATGAGGTGCATGAACGCAGCCTCGACAGCGATTTCGGGCTGGCGCTGGCGCTGGATGCCCAGGCTGGCCTGCGGCCTGATCTGCGCATCATTGCCATGTCGGCCACGCTGGATGGCGCGCGCTTTGCAGCACTTCTCAATGGCCCGACGCTTGAAAGCGCGGGCAAGATGTTCCCGCTGACGCTGCGCCATGTGGGTCGCCGGGCCGAAACGCGGATCGAAGATGATATGGCGGCGGTCATCCGCCGGGCCCTGGCCGAAGAGGCCGGCGATATTCTGGCCTTTCTGCCCGGCATGGGGGAAATTGAGCGCACGGCAGAACGCCTGTCGGACGTATCGGCGCAGGTCCATCGTCTTTATGGCAGCCTTGATCCCGCCGACCAGCGGGCGGCCTTGCGCCCCGCCAAGGGCCGCAAGATCATTTTGGCGACCGCCATTGCCGAAACCAGCCTGACCATTGATGGCGTGCGCATTGTCGTTGATTCCGGGCTGGCGCGGCGTGCGCGTTATGATCGCGCCGCCGGTGTCGCACTGTTGGTGACCGAACGGGTGAGCCAGGCTGCCGCCACCCAAAGGGCCGGACGCGCAGCACGCCAACAGGCAGGCATGGCCTATCGCTTATGGGAAGAGGCGGCGACCGCAGGCCTGCCGCCTTTTGATCCGCCTGAAATTCTGGAGGCCGATCTGTCGGCCCTGCTGCTCGACTGCGCTTTATGGGGCGTGACGGATCCGGGCAGCTTGCGCTGGCTGGATGCGCCGCCTGCGGCGGCTGTGGCCGAAGCGCGCACCCGGCTGATGCAGATGGGGGCGCTGGATGCCGATGGCCGGCCAACGGCGCATGGCCGCGCCATGGCCCGGCTGCCCATGCCCCCCCGCAGCGCCCATATGCTGTTGGCGGCGGCCGCGCGCGGCGGGGCCATGTTGGCCGCCGAAGCGGCGGTGCTGCTGTCTGAACGCGGCCTTGGCGGATCAGATCTTGATCTGGACCAGCGATTGACCCGCTGGCGGCGCGAAACCGGCCCGCGTGCAGAGGCGGCCCGTGGCCTTGCCCGGCGCTGGGCGCAGTTGGCGCAAGAGGCGGTCCCCGGCCCGCCGCAGGGCGGGGCGCCCCCCGGGCTGGATGTGATCATCGCGCTGGGCTTTCCCGATCGGGTTGCCAAGCGCCGCGATGCCAGCGGCGAACATTGGATCAGCGCGGGCGGGCGCGGCTTTCGGCTGGACCCGCAGGCCGCCCTGGCGCGCAGCCCCTGGCTTGCCGTGGCCGATATTCAGGGTGCCGCCGCCGGCGCGCGTATCCTGTCTGCCGTGCCGACCGATCAGGCAACGCTGGAGGCGCTGTTTGCCGACCGGATTGAAAGCGGCGCGCGGCTGACCTTCGATCCGGCAAGCGGCAGCATCAAAGCCGAAAGCGGCCGCCATCTGGGCGCGATCACGCTGGCCAAGGGGCAGGACAGCACCGTCCGCCCCGATGCCATCACCGCGGCCTTGGTTGCGGGCGTGCAGACGCATGGCCTGTCGCTGATCCCCTGGCCCGACGCGGCCCAGCGGCTGCGCGCCCGCGCGCGCTGGGCCGGGCTGACACAGCTGGAGGATGCGGCGCTGCTGGCCAGTCTTGATCTGTGGCTGGCCCCCGTGCTGGCGGGCAAAAGACGCCTGGGGGACATTGCCGATGGCGCACTGGTGACGGCGCTGCGCAGCCTGCTCAGCTGGGAGGCGCAACAGACGCTCGACACGCTGGCCCCGGCCCAGTTCACCTCACCCGCCGGGACAACCCATGACATTGACTATGCTGCCGAAGCCGGCCCCAGTGTGACGCTGCGGGTGCAGGCGCTGTTCGGCCTGTCGACCCATCCGGTGATTGGGCCGGACCGGACCCCCCTGGTTCTGTCCTTAACCTCTCCGGCGGGTCGGCCGATCCAGACGACCCGGGATTTGCCCGGCTTTTGGACGGGCAGCTGGCGCGATGTCGCCAAGGATATGCGCGGCGCCTATCCCAAACATCACTGGCCCGATGATCCGGCGCAAGCGACCGCCAGCCTTAAAACCAAAAAGGCGCAGGCGCGCGGCTAGGCCCGCCCCGGCCAGCCTTTGGACGTGCCGAAAAAAAGATATGAAAAACAGGGGAGGCAAAGCGGCGCAAACGCTGTATAGCAGGGTGAAAGCGCTGATGTGACAAGCCTGATCCCGGGCCTGTCCTACGGTCCCAGCCCGATGTCGCCCTGCACCCCAGTGGACACCGATTTCCTTGCCGCCACCATGCGGCCAATTGTGATGTACGGATAAACATGTTGTTTTCAGATTTGCCGCCCTTGTTCAGCGACGCCCTGGCGGCGCGCGGCTATACCGACCCAACCCCCGTTCAGGCCGCCGTGCTGGAGGCCGAGGCCCAGGGCCGCGATCTCATCGTGTCGGCCCAGACCGGCTCTGGCAAAACCGTGGCCTTTGGCCTGGCCATGGCGCCCGAATTGCTGGCCGGTGAAGACCGGCTGCCCTTTGCGATGCAGCCTTTGGCGCTGGTGATTGCGCCGACGCGCGAACTGGCCTTGCAGGTCAGCCGCGAACTCACCTGGCTTTATGGCAAGGCGGGCGGGCGCATTGCCACCTGCGTGGGCGGCATGGATGCCAGCAAGGAACGGCGCGCGCTGAACCATGGCGCCCATATTGTCGTGGGAACACCGGGCCGCTTGCGCGACCATCTGGAACGCGGCGCGCTTGACCTGTCGGCACTGCGCGTTGCGGTGCTGGATGAGGCGGACGAGATGCTCGACATGGGCTTTCGCGATGATCTGGAAGAAATTCTGGATGCAACCGCCGAAGGCCGCCGGACCTTGCTGTTTTCTGCGACCATGCCCAAGCCCATCGTGGCGCTGGCCAAGCGGTATCAGCAGGATGCCCTGCGCATCTCCACCGTTGGCGCGGATCGCGGCCATGGCGATATCGACTATCAGGCGATGACCGTGGCCCCGGCCGATATTGAAAATGCGGTCGTCAATCTGCTGCGCTTTCACGATGCCGAAACCGCCATCCTGTTTTGCGCCACGCGCGATAATGTGCGCCACCTGCACGCCAGCCTGACCGAACGGGGCTTTGCCGCGGTCGCGCTTTCGGGTGAGCATAGCCAGAATGAGCGCAATCAGGCGTTGCAGATGCTGCGCGATCGCCGTGCACGCGTGTGTGTGGCCACCGATGTCGCGGCGCGCGGCATTGACCTGCCGGGCCTCAGCCTTGTCGTCCATGTCGAAATTCCCCGCGATGCTGAAACATTGCAGCACCGGTCTGGCCGCACCGGCCGCGCCGGGAAAAAGGGCACCGCCATTCTGATCGTGCCCTATCCCCGGCGGAAACGCGTCGATGCCATGCTGCGCGGCGCGCGCATTGCCGCCCAATGGGTGACCCCGCCTTCGGCGGAGGATATTCGCCGCGCCGATAATGACCGGTTGCTGGCCACCCTGCTGGCCCCGGTTGAGCTGAGCGATCTTGATCGCAGCCTGGCAGAGCGGTTGTTGCAGGAACGCAGCCCGCAAGACATTGCCGCCGCGCTTGTCCATGCCCATCGTGCCCGCCTGCCGGAACCGGAAGACCTGCTGGCCCGCGATGCGCCGGCCGAAGACCGCGGCCATCGCGCTGGCTTTGAAAACAGCCAATGGTTCCGGCTGGATATTGGGCGGTCGCAAAATGCCGATCCGCGCTGGGTACTGCCGCTGATCTGTCGGCGCGGCCATGTGACACGCAATGATATTGGCGCCATTCGCATTGGCGCGCGCGAAACCTTTTTCGAAATATCCGGCCCCTTGGGCAAACGCTTTATGGATGCGGTGCGCCGCACCGCCAATGACGAAGACGGCGTCGACATTCAGCCGCTGGACGGCAAGCCGCGTGATCTGGCCAAGGCCCGGGCGCGCGGGGATCGGGACAATGGCCCCCGCCATGCCCCGCGGCCAACGCATGGTGCGCGGCCAAACCAGGGGGGGCGGGCAAGCCATGGCGGACGACCGCCGCAAGGCGGACCGCGCAAGCGCAAGCCCCCGCGCTAAACCGCCCACCCATTTTTGGGCGGGCGTGGCAGATGGTGGCGCTGCACGGACAAGCCCCTTATAAGGCACGGATGCAGACCGATCTTCTTCCGATCCCCATCGCCCCGGTTCTGGAAGTGCTGAACTATGCCGGGACGGCGGTGTTCGCTGCATCGGGCGCGGTGCTTGCCGCGCAAAAACGGCGCGATCTGGTGACCTTTGCCTTTTTCGCGCTGGCAACGGCGGTGGGCGGGGGCACGGTGCGTGATGTCCTGATTGCCGCCCCCGTCTTCTGGACGCGGGAAAATCTGACGCTGTTCTTGTGCCTGTTGGTCGCCTTGCTTGTCTGGGTCACGCCGGTGCGGTTCTGGACCGGTCGGGTCGTGCTGTGGTGCGACGCCGCCGGGCTGGCGGCCTTTGCCACCTATGGCGCGGCCAAGGCCCTGGCCTATGGCCTGGCGCCCATTCCGGCCACGCTGATGGGGGTGTTTACGGCCTGTCTGGGCGGCATCATCCGCGACATGCTGGCGGGGGAGCCATCGATCATCATGCGGCCAGAACTTTACGTCACGGCGGCGGCGCTGTCCTCTGGCCTTATGGTGGCGCTGACCGTCTATGGCGTGCCCGGCTATGCCGCCGCTGGGCTGGCGACCGCGGCGGGCCTGATCCTGCGCGGCGGGGCGCTTTTGCGCCGTTGGGAGTTACCAACCTATGGCCGGTCCTAAGAAATTTGGCAAAGATGTAATCCAGGTTAAGACATGGCGATGCCCGTCTGCCTAAGACAGGGTGTGTGATGAAGCGGAGGGCGCAATGACGTGGAGACTATGGATGGCCGGTCTGGCACTCGCGGCAAGCCCGGCCACCGCTGCGCTGGTGACATCCAGCGATGCCGGCGTGATCGCCGCTGCGGCCGATGCCGATCATGACCGCAACGAAGCGCATCTGAAGCTCTTGTGCAAAACCAAAACCGAAGGCGGGATCATCAGCTTTGTCGCGGGCAGCGAGGGCAAGGTGCTGCTGGCCGCCCTGTCTGCCAAACCGCTGAAAGATGTCCGCAAGGACATTTGGCTCAGCCCCCGTTTTACCAGCCCCGGCAAAGGCCGCGCCGCCACCTCGGCCACCGAAGATTGGGCCTATCTTTACGATCATAATGGCGATGGCCGGATTGACCGGATGAGCTTCCTGATCGGTCCGCTGCCGACAGAGCCGGATACGCATGATCCGCGCCTGCCCAATATCGCTGGCGATCAGGTGCGCATTGAAGGTGCGGATATGATGGCGCGGGTGATGAAGGCCATGCGCTATGGATTTTGGCAGGCCGCCGATGAAGATGCCGATGGCATGCCCGATATCATGGCCATGCCCGCGCGGCGAAAGGATACCGGCTGGTATCGTGGCTGGGCGATTTTTGATCGGCGGGCCACAACCGAAGATGCGTCCTGCCGGTTCATCGATCGCGATGGCAGCGCCAAAGGGCCGTGTCACCCCGGGGCAGAGATTGGCGATTATGAAGGCGAAAGCCTGACAGCGCGTGTCTGGGTGCGCGATCCCGGGCCGATTTTTTCTGCCATTCAGGATGCGGCACTGGCCTGCAAATTGGGGGCCGACGCCTTTCGGCGCTAAGCCCCGCGTCGTTTAGCGCGCGGTCCGCAACCGCCGGTGCAAGGCACAGCTGAGCCCGGCCAAGGCGAGGCCGCCAAGCACCTCCAGACTCGCCACCAGATAGGCCCCTGTGCCCAAAGACTCCGGCACGCCTACCCAAATCGCAATCGCCCCAATTACCGGCAGGGCGCACCATAAGCGCGGATTGAAATAGGCGTTGATGGCAAACAGGATGCCCATGACAACCACCCAGAACATGGTTTCTGTCCCGACCTTATGAACAAAGCTTACCCATTATTTGGAAAGCATAATTTGCCGTGTGGCGGGTGTAACTTTGGCTTTTTGGACTATGGGCTTTTGGGGGTATCGCGCCGGTGATGGGATCGGCTCATGACCCAAAGGCTGGCGTTCATCCGCCCCATATCTTGCGGTCTGCACAGGCCGCTTTGACCCTTTGGGACCCGGGCTGCGCCCGCATCGATTTGCCCAGATCCGTCTTGGCGGATCTGGTCGGTGTTCTGCGGGCCGTTGGCGGTTTACCCCGTGCCTCGGTTCGCAGAACATCGGTCGCGTCTCAGGACAGCAGGTCGCCAATCTCCGCCAAGGGCACGTCCATCGTCACGCGCAGGCCCTGCACGCCCCAGTCGGTCGCCAATTGGCCATTCAGCTGATCTTCAACAGATGTGCGGATGACGGTCCAGCCAAAGCCACTGGTGTCCGGCACGACAACAGCGGGCCCGCCCTGTTCCACCCATTGCAGCACCAAGCGGCTGGCATCTGCCTGTTGCGTCAGGGCCCAGTGCACGGCCACGCGGCCTTCAGGTGACGACAAGGCGCCATATTTGACGGCGTTGGTCAGCAATTCGTGGATGACAAGCGCCAGCGCCTGCGCGGCGGCGGGTTTCAACCGGATCATCGGCCCGGCAAGGTCAAAGCGGCTGGCGTCAATCTGGGCGGCTTCAGTCATGCCAAAAGGCGCCAGTTCATCGGATAAAAGCTGTTGCAGATCGACCCCTTCCCAGCGATTTTCGGCCAACAGATTATGCGTGCGCGCCAGGCTCTGAATACGTCCGGCCACCATCCGCCGAAATGTCCCAACGCTATCCGCCTGCGTCAGCTGGACGATGGCCTGCACCACCGCCAACACATTCTTGGCGCGATGATCGACCTCGCGGGTCAACAATTGTTCGCGCGCCTCGGCACGCTTGCGATCGGTGATATCAATAAACGCCGCCACAGCGCCGCGGATCTTGCCCTGCGCATTCATCAACGGCCGCGCATTGCCCAGCAGATAGACAGAGCTGCCGTCATTAAAGGTCACCCGTTCTTCAAAATTGCGGATCAATTCCCCTCTGGCCGCGCGCTGGACAGGCAGATCATTGGGCGCCAATTCCTTGCCATCCCGATCAAATACCCGGAAATGCGCGACAGGACTGGGATTTGGCACAGATTTTGACATGTTGACCCCGGGGCCAGACAGCCGCAAAATCTCTGCCGAAAAGACATTGCCGGTGATTTCAAGGCACGCCGGATCATGGCCGAACCAGATGGCCGCTGGCACCGCGCTCAACACCGCCTCCAGTTCTTCGGCGCGCACGCGCACCTCGTCTTCGGCCAATTTGCGTTCCTGAATATCCTGCACAAAGGCCAGGAAAAATGCCGGCGCCCCCAGCTGATCGCGCACCAATGTCATGCTTTCATCCACCCAGACAATATCACCATCGGGCAGGTCATAACGCTTTTCGATCCGGCGGCTTTTGCCTTCGCGGTGCAACAGCCAGTCCATCTGGTCCTGCGTCGCGCGATGATCATCGGCCAGGGCAAGGGTGCGCCAATTGTCGCCCAGCAGGTCTTTGAGCGGGCGGCCGATAATTTCGGCAAAGCGGTCATTGACCTCCAATATCGCGCCATCAAGCGTCAGGCGCGCCACGCCGACCCCGGCCTGTTCAAACACCGCGCGATAGGTTTCTTCGGCCTTTTGCAGGCGCCGTTCCAGCCGCGATCGTTCTGTCACATCCACAAAGGCGCCGGTCAAATAATCGGGCAGGCCCTGCCCATCGGTGACCAGCCGACCGCGCGCCTGCAATATGCGGGCGGCATCGCCATGATCCCCCAGCCGGACCGCCAAGGCAAAGTCTGATCCCCCGCGCAAACAGGCGTCAAAGGCGCGCAAGGCCATGGTGCGATCATCGGGGTGAAACAGCGCAATCAGGTCTTCCAGCTGCGCCGGCGTGCGGCTGCCTTCAAGGCGCAGCAGCTGCAGCATGGCTTCATCACAGTCCAGGCGATCATCCCTGATTTGCCAGCGAAATGTGCCAGCGACGCTGGCCTCTATCGCCACACGCAACCGTTCTTCACGCGCGCGCATGGCCTCACGCGCGCGGCGTTCATCGGCAATGGTGGCGAGGAACAATGTCGTGAGGGCGGTGACGGCAATAAATTGCTGCAACAAGGGGATGCTTTGCGCCTCGGCCGACATTTGCCCGATCAACGGGCCATAGCCCCGGCTCGTCGCCCAGACGGCCAGTGCCGAAACGATGAACATGACGAGGGATGCCCCACGCACATCAAAGGCCAGCGCCGCCCAGACAAGAATGGGCAGCAAATGCCATGTCTGAAGCGGCTCACCGCTTGATCCAAGGAACACGACCGCCGCCGCAATCAGTGCGGTGACAACAAGGGCGGCCAGATGCAGCCTTTGGTCCCAGTTCAGCGGGCGGGTCCGGTCCGACCAGGACATGATCAATGGGCCAAGGGTGACAGCACCTGCAAAATTGCCGATCGCCCAATTGGTCATCAGGCTGGGCAGTTGCTCCATCGGAACGCCCGAGGAAAAATGCAGCGTGGACGTGCCGATAAAGGCCGCAATCGCCGCGCCCAAGGCCGCCCCGCCAAAAAGATACCGGGCAACATCCTGCACCGATTGCAGCCGGGTATCGATGCCGCCCAGCTGGCGGATGACAAGGATGGGCGCAATCGTCCCAAGAACATTGGCAAAGCCGATCATTGTATCGGCCCAAAGCGGCTGTTGCGATCCCGACAGGACAGCAGCGGCCACCCGTCCGACCAGAATCGCCGGCCAGAATCGCAGACCGCCAATCAGCAATCCCGCCAGCGCAATGCCCGATGCCGGCCACACGGGTGATCCGGCCCCTGCGACCACCGCCCAATTCAGCCCGATATAGGCAAAGAGGGTATAAGCGATGGTCAGCACCACGAAAAAGGCAGGCGCGCTCAGCTGCGGCGGCCCGGCCCGTCGTCGGGCCAGCCAGTGCGCCTTGGTCTGGACGGGGCCTTGCTG
>JACCDO012424771.1_pt1 | contig 13474 bp, 12 predicted proteins | sample 7446101 | NCBI WGS metagenome assembly JACCDO01 (sample SAMN15323440, study PRJNA562643) | freshwater metagenome | isolation source: river surface water | place: USA:Blue River Watershed | collected 2017-08-16
CCCGTCTTCTACGCAAAGAGCCTCGTCTACCATTTGGTGGAATGCAGGTAGTCGCATTTGGTGATTTCTTCCAGCTACCGCCTATTATTCGTGCAGTGGATGGTGCAGACCCTTCTCTACAACTCGCATTTAATGCACCGAGCTGGTCCTCAACCTTTGGCACAGGCACAATCCAACTCAAGAAACTTATGCGGCAAACCGACCCAGTATTCCAAGAACTCCTAAATAGTTTCCGTGTGGGAGAGGTACGCCAAGACCATATTGACATTCTTCGTGGACGTATGAATTTGGATTGGGACCAGCTAGAGATTAAACCAACTCTTATCTTTCCACGTCGTGCAGAGGTAGATAAGATTAATGCAGCAAATCTAGATGCTCTAGAAGGCTCCCGTATCAAATATGAAGCGCGAACTGTATATAAACCTGAAGCACCTGAAGGGTCTATTCGCATGTCTCGTCTACCAGAAGGAGCTGCTCTTATTGAACGATTTGATAATGATGCACCGTATGATGTAGCAGCTGAATTTGCGGTCGGCGCACAAGTGATGCTTATTCATAATAAGGACCAAGAACTAGAGCTTGTAAATGGCTCCCGTGGTGTTATTACACGATTTACAAACAGCGTAGATGGTAAAGAGCAACTTCCTGTAGTAAAATTTAAAAATGGTACAGAGCTCCCTATTGGTCGTCATGCATGGGAAATGGATACAATGCCTGGTGTATGCCGTGAGCAGATTCCCTTGCGACTTGCCTATGCAGTTACAATCCACAAGAGCCAAGGTGCAACTCTTGATTCCGCTCTAATTGATATTGGTCCCTCTATTTGGGAATGGGGTCAGGCTTACACAGCTATTAGCAGAGTACGTTCTCTTGATAGTCTCTATATCTTTGCATTTGACCGGCGAGCAGTGAAAGCACATCCAGCAGTTCGTGCATTTTACAAGCGGCTTGATGCTGCAGAAAAAGAGGGTAGCGAGTAGAGCTATTAGAGGTGTGTAGAAAATTTGAAATGGTTGGTGGCTAATTTTTGATTGTACCAAGCCAAGCCACTGCAACACGAAAGATGTCTATTGACCGTAAAGCCGCTATTATTGACGCTCTCTCTATTCTAGAGCAGAGTGATACTGCTCGTGGTGAGCGTTTTGCCGCCGCTGCATATAAGAAAGTTCTCGGACAAATCAAGACGCTACCGCACATTCATTGCATGGAGGACCTCGCCGGCGTGAATGGAATTGGAGCCAAGATGAAACTGAAGATGAAGGAGCTATTAGAGACTGGTAAGCTGCAATCTGCGGAGCATGCAAAGGCGAATCCTGAGTTTGCCGCATATCAAGCACTCCTAAATGTATATGGAATTGGTCCTGTAAAGGCGAAGAAATTTGTAGAGGATGGTGTGGATAGTATTGAGGAGCTGCGCCGCAGAGCTGCTGAAGATGATGGACTCCTAACAGCTGCACAGAAACTCGGTCTACAGTATTATGAGGATAGTATTGAACGTATTGAGCGAGCCGAGATTGACCGCCATGCGGCTGTACTCAAGAAAGCCTTTGTGGAAGATGCAGGTCTACAAATAGAAATCGTGGGCAGTTATAGGCGTGGTGCAGCAAATTCTGGGGATATTGATGTACTTATTACAGCTGCGCCTGGGCAAACAAAGAAGAGTGCAGCAACTGCATTTAAGAAAGCCGTTGACAAGCTCATTGAGGATAAATATATTCTGGGCGTACTTGCAAGGGGTCCTGCGAAGACGCTAGCCTTTGCTGGCGTAAGCAACGGCTTAAAGAAGCCAGGGCGCCGCCTAGACCTTCTCCTAACTGACCCTGAAGAATTCCCCTATGCAATCCTCTATTTCACTGGCTCGGACCAATTTAATATTGCCATGCGTCGCTGGGCACTTGACCAGGGATATACAATGAACGAGCATACAATGACTCCTACTTGCGCAGATGTCCCTGAGCCGCCTCCCATGCATTCAGAGCGCGATATCTTCAACTACCTCGGTCTTGCCTGGGTAGAGCCAACCGAGCGCCGAGATGGTGGACAGGTGGTTGAAGCGACTGCTATGCCGGCGCCTCCTAAGAAATCTCCACAAGAAATCCTAGCTGCTATGCGAGCTAAGAAAGCTGCTAAATAAGCCAATCTTCTGCTAAACAAATATGTGTATAATAACCAGGATGTCCATTATAATAATGCGAATCTTTTAATAGTGTAATTCCACAAATACCGTTAGTATCATCGTATGCATATGCATGTAAAATGCGGCGCGAGTCAATTAGCACAGCAACATGTCCTTGTTCAGTTTCCACATTTTCAAAATTGCGAATTAATAGCGAGCCTTTAGAGTATTCATTCGCCAAAGCTTTTTCAATATCAAATGGCTGTAATTTATTATTTTTTTGTAGATAATAAAACCAAGCATCGGTAGTTGCGGGGAAAGGAATATCTGCGTCTGCAACGGCGGGTGGGACTGGTAAACCGACATGTCGTCGCATTAAATTTGTCACTCCTGTACATACAATGCATTTACCATCTGCAAACAAATCTGCGGCTACAGGAGCAGGCTCATTTGCTGCATAAAATTTATCATCCCCTGTAATTGCTTCTCCTTTCCTATACCATCTATAAGGAAGCCCTAATAGAGTATATGCATAATCAAGGGCGGCTTGTATATTTGGATGCATTTTACACACAGTTGATATGCTATAAGCAAATCAATTTTGTGTTAATATAAAATATATTATTTATTACTGTATACTGCATCCACTACAATTTCTCCTTAAAAAATTTCAACAATAAATTCTAGCAGCTATACGGGCTAAGAAAGCTGGTAAGTAAATTATTGCGGATTATCATCTGGTCGATTATTACCAAACTCTCGCTCATATTCATCTGTTTCTTCAAACATTGCCTGACTAATATCTTCGCACCAATTATCAAAATCGCCTAATTGTTGTTCTAGAAAGAGTTCAATAAAATTTAAAACAGCTTCTAATTTTGCATTTTTGTTATATAATCTAAATGCATTAAGTGCAAATATTGTATTTTTTGCTGCAAGCCATAATGTTTCTTTTATTGTTGCATTCATATATTGGCTAAATTCTTTCTCAAATGTATTATAATAACCATCTCCAAACTCCATATCAGCTTCACATTCTAGCCACATATCAAACATTTGTTCCCAATTATTGGATATACAATTTTTACAATATTTAATAATAGCAGTTTTAACTAATTTTATTTTTTTTGAATAATTTTCCATGTGTATATTACAATCCATTTTAAATTTAAATATTTATAATAATTTAAGCTCTAATTAAATTATTATAAATTTAGTACAATCAAATTTCTCATTGCACACAACATCCTCCACCACAAATACCTTTTTTCATAGACGCCAGGTCTACTTCAGGAATTGTAGGGAGAAGAGGAGCCCGTTGGCTAGTATGCATTGGATTTACACGTGGGGCAATTAGAGCAGCTGGTTCAGTTGGTTTGGGGCTGATATTCTGGGCGCCGGCTGGTGCTGTAGGTGCAGCCACGCTATTATCTTTTAGAGTGCGCGTCACATGTTCCCATAAATATCGCCGACGACCAATCATTGCAACCGAGCAAGTCCCTACACCTAGCCAACGACGTTCTAATTGTCGCTGAATATCATGCCATACACGTCGCATGGGTCCAGGGCGTATTTCCAAACTCAGCACACTTGATAGCTCCTGCGCCATCCAAGAATAAATCTGCGCTCCTCGCCCACGCAACATAGCTTCTTCCACAATTGTATTCCACAGAGCGGAATCTGGTGCACAGCGCCCAGGTGTTGTCTGGGCATGGTCAAGTGCTTGTATAAGAGTCCCTAAGAGTGGCTCCAATCGTCCTTCTGGGAAATAATCAAAAAATCGCAGCTCAAGTCCATGTGTATAATGTTTATGGAAATTTATATCAGTACCTACTTCATCAAGTGGCTTATATGCACACTGGCTCTGATATGCAGTCATCCAGCCATCTTCTGCAGCAACTCGTACATCAGCTCGTGGAATAGTATTGAGTTTTCCTTGTATCATTTTATGTGTATCATAACTGCCAATACCTATATATCTGCTAACAGCTGCACGTTGACTCGCCGCAGAGAACCGATGACCCATAATGGAGCTTTTAGCAAGTGGGTCAGGTGTTCCATAATTAACAATTAGGAATGGTTCAAGCCATTGAATAAGACGTGCAGCTGCGCGATGTTGTTTTATAAATATATGAGCATCAACTGGTTTGAGTGGTTGTGTAGTTGAAAGACGAGTTGGAATAGTAAAATTAAAATGATATGTTCCATTATTAAATATACCAATATTTTTGGGATTGCTATGATAAATGGCAAATGGATGATTACTGGACATCCAAGTGAGGGGAAGATACTGAGAGGGAAGTTGTGCAGCAATCCAAGCAGTATTCAGATTATCTACAAACTCTGCACGACGATTTCGGAACTCAATAATACACTCTTCCACGGTGGTTTTGTAAAAGTCCCGTGTTGCAATTTCTATGGAATCTCCATCTAAAATAAAGTCAGCTCCTTGAACATTATCTTTTAGGGCAAAATATTGATTCTGTGCAGCTAATTGATTCATAATTGATTCTTTACAGCGGCTATTAGGGACAGTCTCATATCGGTATCCGCGAGAGTCGGCAAGGTCAGTAACTTTTTGGAATGCAGTAGTATGTTCTCCAGAAATATCTGTGCGAACAAGTGAGTGTGCATTTAGAAGATATGGGATTGTTACAGAGCCGCCCATATCAATCAGCCCTTTGACAGCATCATTATAAATACCATCCTTATATATTTTATAATAAGGAACACTGTAGCGTTCTGCTTTTTGGTCAGTTAGGAAGCGTTTAGCCGCCACTTTCTGTTGAATAGCTGTTTCAATATATGCTTCGCACTCAATACCAATTCCCCAGAATGTATCACCAGGTTGGTAGGCGGAGGCATATATTTTATGTTTTTCAAAGATTTCTGGCTTATGAAGAACTGGAGGCATATAGTTATTCATAAGTGAGAATGAATGGGCGGGCAGCGATGAAAATTTAACGACTACGACGAGTATAATTGCGTTTACTGCCACCATTGCGTTTACCGCCACCATTACTATTACTGGCTTCTTTAGGTGTTTTACCTACAAAATTTTCTAGTATTACAGTACATTCTGCAACTTTAGCATTAGTAGATGGACTAGCATTGGCACTAGCACGTGTATTTTTAGGTTTCTTCATTCCTTTAATAATATTTTGTGCTCGTTTCATCAAATTATCCCGTTTTTCTCTAGAAGCTTGGCTTCTTTCAAGAGGACGATTCAGATTTGGATTATTTTCTTTAAGTTTTCGTGTATAATTTGCCATTTTTGCTAATAAATTTGCGGAAGGTTTCGGTAAATGCAATCTTCTTGAGGAAGGACTCGGCATTCTCTTTTATAATTAGTTTATAATTTATTTAGAAGCATGTATATCAAGCCATTTTTTACGATACTCGCCATCGGGGTCAACAGCTTCTGCGGTTCGTTCAGGGTCAAAACGGCGGAATGGTGGTTGGGAGAATGGCAGCACAGAAGCGACCCAGCACCAATTACCAAAGTTCTGTGCAAAGTCATAATCCACTAAATGCTGTGCAAAGAACTTTTCACCCCATCGCCAGTACACCTTCAAGTCTTTTACAAGATAGGATGCAACAACTAGGCGGACACGGTTATGCATGAAGCCAGTTTCTAAGAGCTGTTTAATACCCGCATCTACAATTGGCTTCCCAGTCTCCCCACGTGACCATTTTGCAAACTTAGCCTTCGCAGATGCATCAGCAGACCAAGGACCACGCCCCTTGAAGTCATAGGGGCTTTCTCCATAAAGGAAATTAAAATTATGACAAATATGCCCATAAAAGTCGCGCCAATAGAGTTGGCGTATGAATTCAGTTAGAGAGCTGCGACCGTGTGCTGCATGATAGCTTTCACGAATAGAGACAGTGCCAAAGTGATGATGTGCAGATAAATGGCTTGTATTATGGTCAGCTAGATTATGTGTTGTATTGTATTTGGCTGGCAGATCTGCAAGTAGTCGCAGACCCTCTGCTCTGCCACCGCGAACATGCAGAGTTGCTGACTTGGCTCCGCTTGGCAGAATCTGCCGGCAGATAAACTCAATCTGCGAACTATTAGAAGTTATCCAAAGTCTGCGAGGAACTACCTTACCAAGTGGCTTAGCGACCCGCACTCTGCGAGCCGTTTCCCAGAAGGGTGTAAATTTTTGAAATGGCTTCCCAGTACCATTTAGGATTGTCCCAGGTGTTGTCAAATAAACATCATGTGCAGTTTCATAATGAAGTTCATCCTTCATACATGCTAAATGAATAGTTGCAGCACGTTGTTTTGCATAAGGAGTGTAATCTGCGTTCTCAAATACTGCGACTAGGTTATGCTGTTGTTTGAGTTTTTCAAGTACTTCCAATACATCTCCATAATACACTTGTAGACGAGTCCCTTCGGCTTTTAGGGAGTCATCTAGCTCGGCTAAGCTAGTGCACATGAACTGCACAGATTTATTGGATTTAAAAGAGTTTTCTTTACCAACCTGTTCGGGCGTGAAAATGAAAGCGGGGAGGATATGAGCTTTTGCAGACTCTGCATAGTCGGCGGCGGCTTTTAGAGCAAGGTTATCCTCTATTCGGAGGTCTCGGTGAAATAGAAAAAGAATTATTGGTTCTTTTGCCATTGCGCCAAACTATTAGGAGAGTATATTGTATTTGCTTATTGCAAATGGACGCTGCCGCTTGCCGCTTGCCGCTTGCCACCGCGTTCAAATTTCGGGGCAGAAAATCACACCCTACTAGTCATGGAAAAGTTGATGCTGGCGGTAGCTTTAAGCCCTCGGTAACCACCAAGCCGACCTCCAACCTAAATTTCCCGGACATTCTATTAGTTATCCCGATGTCAGTTGCAACCGACTCTCTACAAATGTCTCTAGAAAATGCCCGTGATGCATTAAAAGCTCCTATGCAATCTCCAGCATGGAAGGGGATGCGCAGTTATCCTGATATTCCTGCACTGCTTTTAGAGAGAGCAGAGAGCGCCGATGTGGCTGCTGCAGAGGAACCTATCCTACGTGAAAATCCTGACCGTTTCTCACTTTTCCCAATTCAGAAGCCGACGCTCTATGCAAAATATAAGCAGCATGTGGCTGTTTTCTGGACCCCTGAAGAGGTTGACCTAAGCAAAGATATTTCCCATTGGCGCCAGCTTGACCCACGTAAGCAGCATTTTATTAAGTATGTCCTCGGTTTCTTCCACGGGTCTGATGGAATTGTTATGGAAAACCTCAGCCTCCGTTTTAGTAATGAAGTACAGCTTCCTGAAGCACGCTGCTTTTATGCCATTCAAAATGCAATGGAATCTGTTCACAGTGAAACCTATGCACTCCTAATTGACACGTATATTGAGGATAAGGATGAAAAGCTCGAAATTCAACGCGCTATTCAGACAATTCCTTGTGTACAAAAGAAAGCCGAGTGGGCTCAGCGATGGATTACAAGTCCCACAGCAGATTTTGCAACGCGCCTAATTGGATTTGCTGCAGTAGAGGGTATCTTCTTCAGCGGGTCTTTCTGTGCCATCTTCTGGCTAAAAGAACAGGGTATTATGCCTGGCTTAACAACTTCCAATGAATTTATTAGTCGCGATGAAGCACTCCACACCGATTTTGCATGCGAACTCTATAAGGAACTTGTTCATAAAGTCCCTCAGGAACGAGTATATGAAATTATTGAAGAAGCAGTTGATATTGAAAAATACTTTATTACAAAGGCGCTCCCATGTGAACTTATTGGAATGAATGCTCGCCTTATGTCACAGTATATTGAATTCGTGGCAGACCGCCTATTAGTGCAATTAGGATATGGTCGTCGATTTGGCACAGCAAATCCATTTGATTTCATGGAGCGTATCGCACTGGAAGGCAAGGATAATTTCTTCGAGAAGCGTGTAACTTCATATGCAAAGGCGGGTGTAGGTAAAACACGCGAGGAAATGTCATTCGCATTGGACGCCGACTTTTAGTCGGCAAGGTAGTTAGCTAAAGCTAACTAGCGATGCTGACTTCTAAAGAGAATTGTGTATATATAAAATAAAAAATGTTTTTCTAATTTTATATATTAATTTACAGATGTATTTTACTCGCTGTTGCTATCGCTGGGTGCACGAGTGGTCATGCCAGAGGGCGCAGCAGTTGTTGCAGCGGAGGAAGCGCCAGATGGGCGGGTAGCCTTACCAGTCGCAGCCATTTCTGCAACAGCAGCCTGCAGCTGTCCAAAGTCAATCTTAATCTTAGGATTGCAAGGGTGGCTGAGCTTGCGCATATCACAGCGCATCATACGATGTGTGCGGCTAGTACGAGCAGACTTGGTAGAGCCAACACTATTCTCCACGTTAGTTTCAAGTGCAACTGTTCCCTGCAAGATTTCCATAGCTTCCATGCGAGTTTGAAGGAGAGCCTTCTTCTTTGCATGTGCTTCACGTTGCTTTGCAGTTGCACCTGCATTTGGAGATTCACCTTCAATATCAACCTTTAAAGCAGCAATCTGCTTCTTGATTTGCTTAATAAGTTTCTGCTTTTCAGCACGGTTGAAGCGCAAACGCTGGGATTGGATTGCTTCAACAACATCAGTTACATACTTTGGAGGCTTATCAAGAGCAATTGAAGTCAAGATTTCATCAATGCTTGCCTGTTTTACCGCAGTACGACCTTTACGAGTAACAAGGTTTGCTAAGCGAGCCTCTGCATTTGCAGACTTTGCAGGCTTTGGCGCAGCTTCGGGCTTTTTACCCGCAAGAATTGCCTCAGCTGCTGCAAACATACGACCAGCCTTCTCTGCAGCTCTCTGACGAGCAGTTTCCTCCTTACGATTTGCTGCACGAGAATTTACAACAGAGCGGTGTGCAGCTACACGACGAGTAAACGAGTTACGTACTTCAGCAACAGCACGATTCAAGCTACCGCTGCTAGGAGCAGACTTACCGGAAATAATTGGCAGAATCATGAGAGCATCACGATACTTCTTCAAGTGTGCTTCAGCATCCTTTGCATCAGACTTAGTAGCCATTTCATCTACAATCTTCTGCATACCCTTCTGCACCTGCTTCTTGCTGTATTCCTCATCGTGCCACTTTTGCAGCCACTTTTTGACAGTTTCATCTTTTGCACGCGCCTTCAGCGCCATAATTGCATCCTTGTCCATTCTAATAGTAATTGATAAAAACAAATGCATTGTTGGAAGTAAAATTTGATTTTTCAAGTCGCAGTTAGGGTATGTACCACAAGCCTATTCAATGAGTTATGAGCGCACAATCATTCACGGGATTCCATTCTACACGCGAGACGGAATTCTCTACGCCTGGGACGACGAACACATCACTGCCGGTGAACCCTTGCGACTCGGCACTGGAAACAGCAAAAGTGAAACCCTCACCCTTGATGAAGACTGGGCAAAACGAGCAAAACCAGTTCTTGACGCCTGGAGAGATGGACAAATCCATCGTAGTAGGGCTCTCCTCCGTACAGCAACCACAGCAGCTGCCCCTACCAAACGAAAGCGGCGCGCAGCAGCAGAGCCAGAGCCAGAAGAAGCAGCAGAATAATGTGGCGCTTCCATCCACAATTTCTCTAGAACGATTTGAAGGTCGCAAACCAATCTCACAGATTCTAGAAGTATCTGAAGACCATATTAATGCATTTTGTGAAATGCTGAACAGTTTCCGTGAGCAGGACTATTTCCATATTCATGCTCAGAAAACAAAGAATCAAAAACTAAAAAAAGCGGCGAGCGAACTTGCAAATAACTAAACACTATTTGGGTCAGATGGGCTATTAGGAGATATAGGGCTTGCAGACTTAGGGTTGTATAAAGCCGCATTCAAATATGCACCTGAATTTTTATTTTTATCTCCAATACGTTTTAATAATTCATCTGAAAAACGGCGCAAATAATCAGCCTGTTTATCTAATTCATTTGATGCATGTGGTCTTGCTAAATCTTTAGAAAGGCGATGTAGTTGTTTAACAGTTTTCTTATATTTTTTAACTAATCCAGCTAAATCACGTTTTGTCGCAATACGTGTTGCACGTCTATCTGCATTATGTACACGTTTGCGTGCAGAATTCGACAGACCTGCATATTCAAGATTGCGTCCTGCAATATTTGCAGCAGCACTTGCTGCTTCAGCAGCTTCTATACGACGCCCTAATACATGTTCACCATGTTCTCCAATTCCTTCAATTGCCGATGCAGCCAGTCCTACTCCTGCAGCTGCAGAGTCAGCTACTTCCTCCTGTTCACCCAATGCAGCCCTAATTTCTCCAAGACGCTTTTCTGCAGCAGCTAATTCATCTTGTTTTGATTTAAGTGTATTTCTAGAGCTATGTGATAATTTTGTTCTAGTTTCAATTGAACTTTTAAGTAATCTAATTTGTCTTTCAACAGATTCTTTCTCACGCCTTAAAGCGTCTATTTGTTTTGCAGTTTGTTTAAGTTTATTAGCAAAAGAAACAACTTCTCCAACCTGGTGTTTCAATGCTTGAGCAGGCGTTTTTGGACCAGCAGCTGCTGGTTTACTCTTTCCTTGACCACCGCCACGTCGGAGCTGTTTTCTTGTATAACCCATTCTATTTATACCACATATTTTATGAAGATTTGTTGGGGTCAGCCCTGTTTGCAAATGTTGCTTGTTTATAATTCATATAATCCATATACGATGTAAATTGAACACGAGGAGCAGTTATACCGCGCACAGCATTTACAGATGATACATACGCATACATTGTCTGTTGGTCTAATTGTGATGTGAGCTGTGATTGCAGAATAGCTGTAGATGGGTACTGACCAGTTGGTAGTGCAGGATATATGGAATTTGCCGGTGTTGTATCAATAAAACTCATCTAACTAAGCAAGACCTAATTTTTTACGCCCATATTCATATGTATCCTTAATCTTCGCCTCCACCATCGGCGTCTTATATACACGGAAATCAAACATTGACCCTTTAAATAATTCATCATTATTTTCATATTGAGATGTTACAGCTGCCCAATTTGATTTGCCAATATAGTTATGAGTTGTTTGGTTACGACGAGGGAGTGTAGCATTTTCCTTTGTATATATATGCTCACCATTAATCCAAAATTCTAAATTAGGTTGAAATGCATCCATATTATTTGCAGTTACAACAATATGTGTCCATTCTTGTTTAACCACTGCATTCTTCAGATTTACGCGCAGCACTCGTTGTTTTCCATCCCACACTTCATAAAGTAAATCGGCTGTTTCCTGTCCAACAGATGCTGCGGGTGGTTGAAGAGCTGCCATGCGCCGCCCTTGGACAGCAAATCCTTTGCAGTCAAATTCATTGCAATTAGCAGCTGTTGTTTCCATTAAAGTGCGTGGGTGAACTTCGCGGACAGCCTGTGCACCCGAGGGAGCTTTCGGGACAGTGGACTTTGTAGCATCCTCACAGAGCTGTTTGCGTAATGTAGAAGATTGTGCACCCATATTACCACGTCCAAAAATTCCCAAGAATACATTATCCTCCCCTGCACCATTTCCAAAGTCAAATATATGAGCATTATTGGTAAATTCATCAAAATACACCCATACACTAAATGCACGCATGAAGCGCAGCGGTGTTTTATTACCAAAGCGAAGGTCCGCATTTTCACCAAGGCGAATAAATTGGTCTTTTCCATTAAAATGCAAGCCTTCTGTTTTCTTTTTATCAATTGCATCATCTATCATTAATTTACCAGCAGTTGTAGAGAAACTAGTATACCCATAATCACGCATATCATCAAAGAATCGATACCACATCATAATACCTTCATAAAAGCCGAGGAGTTTCTGAATATGTTCAGGGGGATTTGTATCTTGATGGTCAACCTCATAGAATTTGCGGTCTCCTGCACGATAACAACGTGCTTGGAAAGAATCTGCGGCTACTTTTATAATGGAGCAATAACTTTCACGACCCTCATTATATACGTCTCTCATATAATCATCGCGAGACCGTAAGAAACCTTCACGAATAGAGCGTGTTCTGTAGGATGTAGAAGAGAGTCCATCTGTACCGGCAAGAGCGCATGCAAAGAATGCATCCTCTTCAGCGCCTCCTTTTGGGACGACCATGCGACAATAATCGCGAGGTATACCAAGGCGCTGAATATCTACATATCCGTGAAAATATCGTTTATCAACATTGTATGCACCATCTTCTATATTTTCATTTACATCTGCGCGAGTTGGAATAAACTGTGCCCATATAGGGTCTTCTCGTGGAGTAGCTGTTAAACCTGATGTGAAATTTTCTTTATATTTCTTTGGAATAATTGTTTCCCATGCTATTACAAGGCATATACCGATAGCCGCAAAAGCCAAAGCTGTTTGCATTCTCTTTGATGCTGCGACATTGGTAGCGGTTGCTTATCTCATGCAAGAGCAGTTATAGGATGTTTGCCGAAAATGGATTTATCGGAGGACGTCGTTTAGGAGAAGATAGTCGTTATGGATGTGCTTTCCGTGATAAACTCTTACCATGTGCATCGGGTAAACCAATCGATGCATCTCATTCCGATGATGTAACAAAAATAGCAGCAAAAGACGACCTTCTTCCTGAAATCGAAGCAGGTGCACGCCTTAATGAATATAAGATTGCATCCAATTATTTTGTAATACCCCGGAAAGGATTATGCAAACCATCTCCGCGTATTTTTGATGTAGATACCGATACACAGGACTGCCAAATTATCCAAAAAAAAGGTGTTGACCGTCTTATGATGATACAAATGCCTTATGGTGGTGATAAAACAGTAAGTTCCTTTTTCAAGAAAAATAGATATAGCCCTGCAACATTTAATTTTTATGAATTTGGTAAACATATTATTGAAGCAATCGCCTTATCAACCTTAAAAGGTATAATACATCGGGACCTTCATACTGCAAATATATTACTTGATTCTTCCAATGTACCACGAATTATTGATTTTGGGTTATGTCATATAATGGGAAAAACGCCTGCATCCGAAATTATAGCACATAATTTTGAGCCTCGTTTTCCGCAGCGTCCGCCAGAGATTGAATTATGGTTAGCGGTGGAAGATAAAGTACCGATATCTGCAGCAATTGGGCGAACAATTAATGAAAAACGTGGTATGATACCAATAACATTTTATTCTGGAGCGTTACCTTTTACACAGAAACAAGAACTAGAAAAATATGTAAATGCAAGTCAATCATTTAAGGATAGAGATATCAATAAATGGTTAAATACATATTGGACAAAATATGATGCATGGGCAATTGGTAATATGTTATTATCACAATTTCATAAATTAAATATGCATCCAGCATTTAAGGCAAATAAAGAGGTAAATTCTAAAAAGACACAAATAATAAAAG
>JACCDO011652038.1_pt1 | contig 13471 bp, 14 predicted proteins | sample 7446101 | NCBI WGS metagenome assembly JACCDO01 (sample SAMN15323440, study PRJNA562643) | freshwater metagenome | isolation source: river surface water | place: USA:Blue River Watershed | collected 2017-08-16
ATTTTGCATTTATATAAATTATATGGAGTTAAGAATTTTTATTAATTAAATTAATTATAAATAATATTAATTATTTAATTTATTTTTGATTAATTTAGAAACTTTTAAAAAAAACAAATTTTATTGACTTTACCATAAGTTGTCAAGCTACTACTTTGAGATTTTTATTAAAAAAATTTATTAATTATAGAAGTAAAAAAAGCCCCTATAATCACCATCAATATTGACCAAACAGCAAATCCAAATCTTTTAAGAATAATTTTTGTAAAATCTCGATCAAATTCCATGATAATATTTGAGATTTCTCTTCTAACATGATTATTATTTTTTAGAAGAATAATAAAATTATCAACTAACATTTCTTGCATTTTAACTGCCTTTTTTGAAGTTTCAAATAATGTTTCGGCAATTTTTTCATTATTACCAAATTTAAGTTCAAAATTTTTAATTTTTTCCGAAAGGCTAATCATGTCCTTTGAATGATTAGATAAATCCGAACTTAAATCTTTGATTAATTCTTCCACAACAAAATCATTTTTGTTTTTGTTAGGGTTAGGGTTTCGTGGTTTAGAGATTGAGTTATTAATTGATTTCTTTGATTAAAATATTTCCAGGAATTAAACTCTTTTTTTGTCCTTCTTTTTCATTGAAAAGTGAACCAGGGGAGCTTACTTTTAAGACTGCCAATGCAAATCTTAAAGCACTTTCCTTATCTTTTAAATTCCAGCCTTCAACAATTTCATTCAAGGCTACGAGGTCGCCATTGTTTATTTCAATTTCTAGCGCTTCTGCTTCGTTAGATGATTGTTTTTTTATTATTGCCATGAGATTTGATTTTGAATTTTATAATGATGAATAAAAATTCTTACAACAAAAGTTGCTGTAAGAGATAATAATATTAATTTACTTTTGGCTGTCAAGAGTAAAAGTCAATTAACTCTCGGTTGAATAATTCGGAGCCTCGGAAGTTATGGCAATTGAGTGTGGATGAGATTCGCGAAGACCAGAATTAGTAATGCGAACAAATTGACAATTTTTTCGCATCTCATCAATTGTGGCATTGCCAGTATAGCCCATTGAAGATTTTAAGCCACCGACTAATTGATGCAAAACATCGACTACCGAGCCCTTATAAGGGACTCTGCCTTCAACTCCTTCGGGAACCAATTTCATTTTATCAGCGACATCTTGCTGAAAATAGCGATCGGCTGAACCACGAGCCATAGCACCAAGCGAGCCCATGCCTCGATAAACTTTATAAGAGCGACCTTTAAATAAAACAATCTCACCGGGAGTTTCTTCGGTGCCCGCAAGCAAGCCTCCAAGCATTACTGCACTGGCACCGCCGGCAATGGCTTTGGCTAGATCGCCAGAAAAACGAATGCCACCATCGGAAATAACAGGTAGCTTTGCAACATCGCAAAACTCCATGACATCGATAAGAGCAGATAATTGCGGAACTCCGACACCAGCAACAACACGAGTAGTACAAATTGACCCAGGACCAATACCAACTTTTACAGCATCGACCCCAGCATCAAATAAAGCTTTGGCTCCTTCTTTGGTGGCAATGTTGCCAGCGATAATTTCTTGTTTTGGAAAATGTTTTTTTAATGTTTTAACGGTTTCGATAACTCCGCGAGAATGACCGTGAGCGGTGTCAACAATTAAAATATCGACATGAGCTTCGATTAAACTTTCGGCTCTTTTAATGCCATCCTTACCTACAGCGGTTGCTCCGGCAACCATTAATCGACCCTCACTGTCTTTAGAAGCAAATGGAAATTGTTTGGTTTTTTCTAAATCTTTACCAGTCATTAAGCCAACACAATTGCCGGCATTATCGACGATAATAATTCTTTCGATTTTATTTTTGTGCAACAAGCCTTTAGCATCAGATTTACTGACTCCGACTTTAGCGGTAATTAGATTATCTTTGGTCATCAAATCTTTGACGAGTTGTTTGGGGTCTTGAGCAAATCTAACATCGCGATTAGTTAAAATGCCAACTAATTTATTTGAATTATTTTTTACCACAGGAATGCCTGAAATGCCGTTTTCATTCATAATGCGAAGAGCATCAGCAAGAGTTTGATCGGGGTTTATAGTGTGCGGATTTATAACGATTCCTGATTCAAATTTTTTGACTTTGCGGATTTCATCAGCTTGTTCTTTAATTGACAAATTTTTATGAATGCAACCAATCCCACCGCTTTGAGCCATGGCAATCGCTAAGCGACTTTCAGTTACGGTATCCATCGCAGCAGAAATTATCGGAATTTCGATGGAGATGTTTTTAGTAATGCGGGTTTTAGTAGATGTTTCGCTGGGTAAGACTTCGGAGTAAAGGGGTTTTAAAAGAACATCATCAAATGTAAGTGATGGAGTTTGTGTTTCAATGATTTTGCGGTTAATTTTCATGAGTAGCTACAAAATTAAATTTAATTTATTGTTGTTAAATAATTAAAAAAATTTAAAAATTTATTTACAATAAAAACCAAGTAGCAATTAATTATTGCCCATTTCAATTTAATAAACAACAAATTTATGATATCGCAAATCGAAAAACTTTGTGCCGAAAAAAATATTAAATTAACAGAAAATCGTAAAATTATTGCTAAAGTAATTTCTAAAAGCACCGACCATCCTGATGTCGAAGAGGTTTATCGTCGAGCTTGCAAAATTAATGATAAAATTGGTATTGCCACAGTTTATCGCACCGTTAAAATGTTTGAAGAAGCTGGAGTTATAGCAAAACATGATTTTTTCAATGAAGGTCGAGCCCGCTATGAAGTTCTTGAAAATGATGAACATCACGATCATATTGTTGATATTTCTAGCGATGCGGTCATTGAATTTTACAACGAAGAAATTGAAAAGCTCAAAGAAAAAATTGCTCGCGATCATGGATTTGAGTTGGTTGGTCATAAATTAGAATTATATTGTCGACCATTAGCAAATAAAAAATAATATGGCAGTTCATACTAAAATTTCAAGAGAACAATTAGCTAATCATTTATTAAATTATAATATCGGCGAACTACTTGATTTTCAAGAGATTGTCGAAGGAATTGATAATTCAAATTTTATAATTAAAACCAGCAAAAATAAATTTATTTTTACTATTTTTGAAGCAAGAATTAATGTCGATTCTTTGCCATATTTTATTAATTTAAAAAAACATTTGCAACTACAGGGAATCCCTTGCCCTAAGCCAATCGAGGGCAATAATGGCGAGATAATTTTAAATTTTGGAAATAAAAAATCGACCATCGTATCTTTTTTAGATGGTGCAAGTTTAAAACCCAAAGAAGATGGTTATTATTCTAATATTACCGCTGATCATTGTTATCAAATTGGTGAAATTTTAGCAAAAATGCATTTGGCTACTTTGTCATATAAATTGCACCGCGACAATGATTTAGCAATTGATGGTCTGCAAAAATTATTTTATAAATTTCAAGATTTACTGCAAAATTACGATCAAGAAATTTTTTCGCTAATTACTCAAGAAATTTCTGTTATAAAAAATTCTTGGAACCCCAATTTACAAAGCTCGGCATGTCATCTCGATTTATTTCCTGATAATGTTTTTTTTCAAGATGATAAAATTTCAGCGGTGATTGATTTTTATTTCTCAGCAAACGATTTATTAATTTATGATTTGGCGATTGTTATCAATGCTTGGTGTTTTGATAAAACAATTTTTAATCAAGAAAAATTTTTATCGCTGGTTAATGGTTATAAAAAAATCAAAAAATTATCAATTGAAGAAATTATCTTTTTGCCCACCGCTTTAAAATGTGCATCAATGCGGTTTTTAATTACTCGTTTGCATGACTATTTTTTTACTCCAAAAAATTCATTAGTTAAAGTAAAAGACCCGCAAGAATATAAAGCAAAGCTTCAATTTTTTATCAATAACAAAATAAATTTTTTATGATAGATTTTCATTTTTTCGGTAAGGATTGTGGTATCGATAGAGAGTTAAAAAATCGTGAACAGTTGAACCTAAAATTGACCGAACTAAATATTTCGCCGATTACCACATTATTTGTAAATCAAGTTCACGGCAATCAAGTTGTAATAATCGATTCGCCACAAAAAATTTATGGCGAGCAAAGCTTGCCAAAAGCTGACGGCTTGGTTTCTAATCAAAAAAATTTAGCCCTTGCGATTGTAACTGCAGATTGTGGACCAATAATATTTTATGATGACGAAAACTCAATAATTGGCATTTGCCATGCGGGTTGGCGAGGTGCCAAATCAGGAATTTTAGAAAATACGGTTTCTGCTATGAAACAAATTGGTGCTAATAACATTAGAGCGGTTATGGGACCAATGATACAGCAATATTCATACCAAATTTCACAAGATTTTTATGATGATTTTATTGCCGAAAAATCATCCAATGCTAAATTTTTTAAAGCTGGCAAGGAGCAAGGAAAATGGCAATTTAGTTTATCGAGTTATATACATGAAAAAATTGAAAAACTACAAATTGATGAGATAGAAAATCTTGAAATTGACACCTACACTAACGACAGCAAATATCATAGTTATCGCAGAAATACTCATCGACCTTCAGATGATTTTGGAAGAAATATTTCTTTGGTAATTAATAATTAAAAATAATAATTTATAACCATTAATTAATAATCAATTATTGAAACTATATTTAGGCTGTTAATATCTTCAATGCCAGCAACCAAAACAGAGTTTTTATCAACCTTTTTAACAACCCCAACTAGCAATCCGGGTGGCACTACATCACCATCGCTAGAGGTAAAAATTTTATCGCCAATCGCAATTTGATGATTTTTTGGAAGATATAAAATTTCCATCAAATTACTATTATTGCCAGATAAAATACCGCGATTGCGAGTGCGAGAAGCGATGATAGGGATACGAGAATTGGTATCGGTTAATAATAAAATGCGAGATTTATCTTCATAGACATCTGAGATGCGACCAATAACCCCGCGATTACCTGTTATTATTTGCCCAGATTTTATGTCGCGATTTTCACCAGAATCAATAAGGATATTATGGTTAAAAGCTTGGTGAGACATGCCAATTACTCGAGCAATTTTGTAGTTTTCGGTTTTTGATTTAACAAAATTTAAAGCATTGCGGAGCTCTTTATTTTCTTGATGAATCGCCAGAGAAGAGATATAATAAGTTTGCAATTTAAATAACTCTTCTTTGAGTTTTTCATTTTCTTTTTTGGCAGTGGCAAGTTGATTGAAATTAACAATTATATCAATTGAGCTGTTAATCGGAAAGGTAACAATTTTAACCACTGGACGAGAAATAGTGATAAAAAAATCGCTGATTTTATTGTTAATTTGGTGATTTAATTTTGAAATTATGATGCAGAAAATACATAAAAAAATAAAGAAAACAGTTTCAATTTTTTTGAATATTAAATTAAAACTGTGTTTAATTATTAAGCTAGATTTAGATGAGTTTGGGTTTAAATAACTAGTCATTAAACTAAAAATTAATCTTGTCTAAATAAAGTCGCTCTAAACATTTTGGTATTTTCTAAGACTTTACCACAACCATTAACTACACATAACAATGGATCTTCAGCGACAAAAACTGGTAAGCCAGTCGCTTGGCGGATTACATGGTCTAAGTTTTTTAGCAATGCACCACCGCCAGATAAAACAATGCCTCTTTCGACAATGTCAGATGAAAGTTCAGGAGGAGTGCACTCAAGGGCTACTTTAATGGCATCAACTATTTGTTCGACTGGTTCCATTAAGCTTTCGGCAATTTGTCTTTCGGTTAAAATCATTTCTTTTGGAATACCGTTAGATAAATCTCGACCTTTAACTTCAATCACAAGACCGTCACCTTGCTCTGGTGGGCATGCGGCACCGATAGTTTTTTTAATTCTTTCAGCGGTAGATTCGCCAATTAAAAGATTTTGATATCGGCGAATATAAGAAATAATTGCCTCATCCATTTTATCACCACCAACACGAACAGAACGAGAATAAACGATACCACCAAGTGATAAAATACCAACTTCAGTTGTGCCACCACCAATATCGACAATCATTGAGCCAGTAGGTTCTGTGACTGGGAGATTGGCACCAATAGCCGCTGCCATTGGTTCTTCAATTAAATATACTTCGTTGGCACCAGCACCTTCGGCAGCATCTTGAATGGCTCTTCTTTCGACGGGGGTAGAGCCTGATGGTACACAGATGATAACTTGTGGCCCTAACCAGCTTTTAGTTTGATTAACTTCGCGAATAAAATGTTTAATCATCTCGGCGGCAACTTTAAAATCGGCAATAACACCATCTTTGAGAGGGCGAATTGCTTCAATTTTGGCGGGGGTTCTGCCTAACATTCTTTTGGCAGTGTTGCCAAATGCACAAGTAATAGATTTTCCAGATTCATTTAACACTGCAACAACAGAAGGCTCGTTCAAAACAACTCCTTGACCTCTTACATAAACAAGGGTATTAGCGGTGCCAAGGTCGATGGCAATATCTTTTGAGGTGAATGAAAATAATTTTGGGAACATATTTCTCCTAATAGTTTTTAAGTTTTTGTAAACAATTTATATAAGCTATTGCCGATGCCACTAAAACATTGGTATCGGCACCGCTTGCAGAATAAATTCGGTTATTATATTTAAGACGAACCAAGACACTAGCTTGGGCATCAGTACCAGCAGTAACGGCTTCAACCTTATAGAGTTCAAGCTTTGCTTCATTTGGAATAATTTTATCAATGGCTAAAAAAATCGCATCGACTGGACCATCCTTAGATATAAAATTAGCCTCTTCAACTTTAGAGTCAATCCTAATTTTTACAAAAGATTGAGACTCTTGATTAGATCCGCAATTAATTTTTAATTCTAAAAGTTGATAACGAGATAAGTTTTCGGTGATCGAGCCGTCAATAATTGAGACTAAATCTTCGTTGGAAATTTCTTTCTTTTTATCAGCGAGTTCTTTGAAGCGAGAAAAAGATTCGTTGATAATGTTATCGGATAAATCGTAGCCTAATTCTTTGAGGCGGTCTTTGAAGGCTGATCGACCAGATAATTTACCAAGGGTTATTAATGTTTTTTCTAAGCCAACAGATTGCGGACTCATAATTTCGTAGGTCGAGCGATTTTTTAAAATGCCATCCTGATGAATACCGCTCTCGTGAGAAAATGCATTAGCTCCAACAATGGCTTTATTTGGTTGAACAACGAACCCCGTAATATTAGAAACTAATTTTGAAATTCGACTAATCATGGTGGTGTCAATGTTGGTGTAAAAATTATAAACATCGTTGCGGGTTTTAATTGCCATAACAATTTCTTCAAGAGCTGCATTGCCAGCTCTTTCGCCGATGCCATTGATAGTGCATTCAATTTGGCGAGCACCCGCTTGAATTGCCGATAGAGAGTTTGCGACCGCCAAACCAAGGTCATCATGACAATGAGCTGAAATAACGGCTTTATCAATATTGACTACTGAGTTTTTAATTGCTGAAATTAAGTTAAAATATTCGAGCGGAGTTGTATAGCCAACAGTATCTGGAATGTTGATAGTTGTGGCACCAGAATTAATTGCTGTTTCAATAGCTTTAAATAAAAAATCATGGTCAGAACGAGTAGCATCTTCTGGAGACCAGTCAACCTCATCGCATAAATTTTTGGCTAGTGAAACACTGTCTTTGATGGCATCAAGGACTTGTGATTCTGACATTTTTAATTTAAATTCCATGTGAATTTTTGAGGTAGCAATAAATGTATGTATGCGAGATCGAGTTGCACCTTTAAGGGCTTTACCAGTAATTTCGATGTCATTTTTTTTGGCTCGAGCTAAACCGCAAATTGTCGAATTTTTAATAGTGTTGGCGATACGATTAACCGCATTAAAATCGCCTTCGGAAGCACATGGAAAGCCTGCCTCGATAACATCGACCCCCATTTTTTCGAGGTTTTTAGCAATTAGTAATTTTTCTTCAATATTCATGGTAGCACCGGGGGCTTGCTCGCCATCTCGCAAGGTGGTATCAAAAATTATAATTTTGGTTTTTTGTTGATTGTTGTCAAATGTGTTTGCCACATTAATTGCCGTTAATTGTTAATGTAATAATTCTTTATTGCAATTTATAAATAAAATCTTTTACAGTTAAATTACAAATATTCTTTATCAAAATTATAAAGCTTTAAAAACACAAAATCAATTTAATTTTTATTTAATAATGAGCTCACAAAAATTATTAATAGACATTGTCTCCCCCGCAACTCCCTCTTTAGCCCAAGACTATAAAATTTATTTTGATTTATTATCTAAAAATAATTTAGATTATAACAATTTTAATTTTGAAGAATTATCTGTTTCTTCGCCGATTGATAATTTTTTTTCAACCATTCCTGCTAATGTTAGATTTAACAATTTTAAAAATGCTGTAGAAAATAATAAATCTAATATTTTATGGTGCAGTCGAGGTGGTTATGGAAGCGCTGATTTATTACCTTTTTTATATAATTTACCAATCCCAGCTAAGAAAAAGATTTTGATCGGATTTAGTGATATTGTGGCAATTTCTTCTTTTATTCAAGCCAAATGGGGTTGGCAAATAATTTGTGCTCCGATGCTTCATCAAATCATTAAAAACAAAGTCTCTCAACAATCTCAAATTGCCATATTCGATTTAATTTTAGGAAATATTAATGAAATTAATTATGATTTAAAATTATTATCAGGGCAACCGCAAAACATTAATTGCACTATAGTTGGCGGATGTTTAAGTGTGCTAATTAATAATTTTTGCACCAAAAATCAACTTGATTGGCGAGATAAAATTTTATTTCTTGAAGATGAAGGAGAAGATGGCGAAAGGCTCGACAGATATTTTACTCAAATTGCTTACATGATTAATGAAAATAAATTATTTCCCCAAGCAATTTTGCTTGGAAATTTTTATAATAACAACGAATTTGGCGAGGTAAAAAAGGAAAAAATTGATTTTGCCATTAATAATTTTACTAAAAAAATTAATTTACCAATTTGGCAAGAAAAAACATTTTCGCTGGGTCATTCTTTCAATCAATTACCTTTGATTTTAGGTTGTCCAACCACAATTAGTAAGGGCGGATTGCTCCTTCAAAAAATTGATTTGAGTTTTTTTTAAAAAAATTTAATAATATGAAAAGTAAAAAAATATTTGATAAATTTAATTAAATTTCAAAAGTGACGACGACTAATCAAACCAAAAACATGACCATAAATTTTGGTCCACAGCACCCAGCGGCTCACGGGGTTTTGCGATTAATTCTAGAAATGGATGGCGAGGTTATTACTCGTGCCGACCCGCATATCGGCTTATTGCATCGCGGTACTGAAAAATTAATTGAATATAAAAATTATTTACAAGCCGTTCCATATTTTGATCGCCTTGATTATGTTTCGCCAATGTGCCAAGAGCATGCCTTTGCCCTTGCTGTCGAAAAATTACTTGGTTGCGATATTCCGCGAAGAGCTCAATTTATTCGAGTAATGTTTTCTGAAATTACTCGATTATTAAACCATATCATGGCGATAACCACCCAAGCACTCGATGTCGGAGCCATGACCCCTTTATTATGGATGTTTGAAGAGCGAGAAAAAATGATGGGTTTTTATGAAAAAGTTTCTGGTTCAAGAATGCACTCTGCTTATATTCGCCCTGGGGGAGTTCATCAAGATTTGCCAGTTGGTTTGATCGAGGAAATTTCTGAATTTATCAAGCAATTTCCTAAAAAAATTGACGACATGGAAAATTTATTAAGCGATAATAGAATTTTCAAGCAAAGAATGGTTGATATTGGTATTGTTAGCAAAGAACAGGCAATTGATTGGGGGTTTTCTGGCCCCATGATTCGTGGTTCTGGCATTGCATGGGATTTAAGAAAAAGTCAACCTTACGAAGTTTATGGTGAAATGGATTTTGATATACCAGTCGGTAAAAATGGTGATTCATACGATCGTTATTTAATCAGAGTTGAAGAAATGAGGCAGTCTGTTAGAATTATTCAACAATGCCTTGAAAAAATCCCCGCAGGCGATGTGATGACCAGTGATAAAAGAATTGCTCCGCCCAAAAGGGCCGAAATGAAAACCTCGATGGAGAGTTTAATAAATCATTTCAAATTATTTACCGAAGGCTATCATGTGCCAGCTGGCGAGGCATATGGCTGTGTTGAAGCACCTAAGGGAGAGTTTGGAGTTTACCTTATTGCCGATGGTTCAAATCGCCCGCATCGTTGTCGAGTTAGAGCTCCCGGATTTGCTCATTTGCAAGGTCTAGAATTTATGGTTAAAGGGCACATGCTCGCCGATGTAGTAACAGTAATTTCAACCCAAGATATAGTTTTTGGCGAAGTCGATAGATAAAATTTGACAATTGTTTTTTTAGACAGTATCATTTAATCTTTTAAAATTTCTTGGATATTTTTTAAAAGTTTTTCTTAAAAAATTTATGTTAAAAAATAACCAAAAAAATAATTATTTTATAAACTTACCGATTAATTTTTTTACGATGAAAATTTATAATTCTTTAAAATCTGCCAAAAAAAGAGATAAAAACTGCAAAGTAGTTCGCAGAAAAGGTCGCCTTTATGTTATAAACAAAGTAAATCCTCGTTTTAAGGCTCGTCAAGGTTAGGTTTAATATTATAATCAATGAGCAAACTTATTAAAAAAATAAGTCTTGATAAAATTCGATTAGGCACTCGTTCTAGTCGATTAGCCCTTTCACAAGTTGCCGAAATACAATTATTAATCGCTGATCACTTTCCGAATATTAAAATTGAAATCGTCCCGATCACCACATCTGGCGATAAAATTCTCGATAAAAATTTAGCCGAAATTGGTGGCAAAGGCTTGTTTATTAAAGAGCTAGAAGAAGCTTTAATTAATAACCAAATTGATGTTGCTGTCCATTCCGCTAAAGATATACCGCCAATTATTCATGATTTAACAAGATTATCAGCTTTTACCGATCGCCTTGATGCCCGAGATTGTTTTGTTTCAAACAAATATTCATCATTAAAAAAACTGCCAAAAAATGCAGTGATTGGCACATCTTCAACCCGCCGTAAGGCTTTTATTTTAAAGCAAAGACCAGATATAAAAGTGGTTAATCTGCGAGGAAACATCGATACCCGCCTTAATAAAATTTTAGAAAATAATTTTGACGGAGCAATTTTAGCGGTATCAGGCTTGATAAGGCTTGGTAAAGAAAATTCAATTAAAGAAGCAATTGAGATTGATAAAATGTTGCCTTCTGGCGGTCAGGGAGCTTTAGCCTTGCAAATTCGCCAAAATGATGAAGAATTGCATGAATTATTACAACAAATTAATCATCAAGAAACTGAAATTTTTGTTAATTGCGAAAGAGCATTTTTGCAAGAGCTTCAAGCATCTTGCACAACTCCTGTCGGAGTGAATGCCGTTATAAAAAATAACCAACTTCATCTAAAAACAGCAATAATTGATTATGACGGTTCAGAAATTTACGAAACTTCTCATTTAGGTGAGTTTAATCTTGAATCAGCAATTTTATTGGGTAAAAAGGCTGGTGAAGATACCAAAAGAAATGCAATAAAACTTTTATCAAGAATTTTATTACCTTATTAGTTTTAAACATAATTAATAAATATGAATAAAATAAATGAATATCTCATAAAAAATAATTATGATTATTTTTTATTACCAAATACCGATGAGTTTTTTGGCGAATATTTGCACCCAAATGATCAAAAAATTAAATTTATTTGTGGTTTTACTGGTTCAAATGCCACAATTATTTTTGGTAAAGAAAGTAATTATTTTTTCACCGACGGTCGCTATATTTTGCAGGCTCAACAACAGCTCGATAATTCGCAATATCATATAATAGATATTGCCAAAAAAAATATTTTACAGTGGTTAACAGAAAATGTTAAAGAACATCAATCTCTGGCAATTGATCCAAAACTAATTAGCAAAAATTTTTGTAAAAAAATCTCCACAAATATCGAAAAAATTATATATTTGACCAATAATCCAATTGATCAAATTTATAATAATACCCAGCAAATCGTTAGAAATTATTCTAAGTCATATGAGTTGCCAAAGGCAATTTCGGGGGCTTCTTTTCAAGAAAAAATTAACATGATATTGCCAAAAATTTCTGCTGATGCGATGTTAATTACTTCTCCTTTAAATCTTAATTGGCTTTTAAATATTCGCGGTAGCGATTTGCCTAACACACCGCTATTTTTGTGTCGTGGAATTTTATTTAAAGATGGCAAATTAACATTATTTGCTAATCAATCAATTAACAATTCACAAGTTGAGGTTTTGCCATTGGCAAAATTTTATGAATATTTTTCTCAAAATATCGATAAAATTTCTTCTTTGCAACTCGATTTTAATCAATGCAATTTGGCTACAACACTGGTTTTAGATAAATTAAAAATTGATTATACACATCTTGACGACCCAATTGATGGTATCAAAACAATAAAAAATTTTGCTGAAATTAATGGTGCAAAAAATGCTCATTTACACGATGGAGTTGCTGTGGTTAAGTTTTTATATTGGCTGGAAAATTCTTGGCAAAATAATATTGAAATCGATGAAATCTCCGCTCAAGAAAAATTATTATCTTTTCGCAAAAATAACGATCATTTTATCGAAAATAGCTTTGAAACTATATCAGCATTTGCTGAAAATGGGGCAATTATTCATTATAAAAGTCAAAGTGATACCAATAAAAAATTTAACAAAAACTCGCTATATTTAATTGATTCGGGCGGTCAATATTTTGGTAAAAACTTTATGGGCACCACCGATATTACTCGAACCCTTGCTATTGGTTCGCCAACTCACGATATGATAGAAAATTACACTTTAGTTTTAAAGGGTCATATAAATCTGGCGAGAGTTAAATTTCCTAAAGGTTCAACAGGTTCGCAACTTGATGCTTTAGCAAGGGTGCATTTATGGAATTGTCAAAAAGATTATCAACATGGCACTGGTCATGGAGTCGGTAGTTTTTTATCGGTTCATGAAGGGCCGTGTGGCATTTCAAGATATAATAATCATGCTCTTGCTAAGGGTATGATTTTATCAAATGAACCGGGTTTTTATTTAGAAAATCATTATGGAATTAGACTAGAAAACCTTATGGTGGTCGATGAATTTGATGATAATTTTATGTGCTTTGAAACCCTTTCATTAGTGCCATTTGAACCAAATTTAATTGATTTTCGCATGATAACTTACCCAGAGCAAAAATGGTTAGCGAATTATCATTTAGATATTATTAATAAAATTAGTGATTATTTAAATTGCCAAGAAAAAGAATGGTTTGTTAAAAAATATATCTTTTTATAAATAAAAAATATTTTGACAAAAAAAAATAATTGTATAGATTAATTATTTTTTAAAATTCAAATAATTTTATTTATGGCAGGCTC
>JACCDO010755775.1_pt1 | contig 13470 bp, 5 predicted proteins | sample 7446101 | NCBI WGS metagenome assembly JACCDO01 (sample SAMN15323440, study PRJNA562643) | freshwater metagenome | isolation source: river surface water | place: USA:Blue River Watershed | collected 2017-08-16
ACAATTCGGGTCAAGTAATGTATCAGCTTCATCTCCATTTGAGACAATTAATGTATCAGCAGCACCACAATTCGGGTCTAGTAATGCATCAACTACATCTCAGTTCGGGTCAAGTAATACATCAGCAGCACCACAATTCGGGTCAAGTAATGTATCAGCTTCATCTCCATTTGAGACAATTAATGTATCAGCAGCACCACAATTCGGGTCTAGTAATGCATCAACTACATCTCAGTTCGGGTCAGCAGCACCACAATTCGGGTCAAGTAATGTATCAGCTCCATCTCCATTTGAAACAATTAATGTGTCAGCACCACCTCAATTTGAAGTAAGTAGTGCTACATCTCAGCCAGCTCCAGCAGTTTCTTTGAATCCTTTTGATATGTTTTAAGATATCATGTATTTTTAAATTAAGATAACACCAAAGAATTATCACTTGTTTTGGGGCTGGGGCCGTTCATGCGGCCCTTATTTTTTGACAAAAGATTTGGTTCCTTCAGAGACACCAACTCCACAACTTATTTTGACGTTGCGCTACATTTACTTTGTGCTGCTGCAGAAGCACATAGAGGTTCTTTTGTGTATGGTTTTCTTAGTCTAATCAAATGTTTTCAAACAATTTATTTGCGACAATAACGTCTGTGGGAAATGTTGGTAGTACGGATGACAATAATGCAATTATTAAAATAGATCCTATTACTGGTTTGTATGAATTTCCTCGACCTGGTGATGTAAAGAAGCATGTATTGCCAATATTAATAGATGAAGATGAAAATATTAATGATAGTAATATTAATAACAATAATTTAGAAAATAATCCCGTCAAAGATAAAGATTTTTGGATGCCAGATGAATTATGTAAAGTATGTTACGGTTGTGAGAATGCATTCACAATGTATCGCAGAAGGCATCATTGTAGAATGTGTGGTCAAGTATTTTGTAATCCTTGTTCATCCTTTTATATTGATGGATCACAAATTAATTTGTTATATGGACCAGTTAGATCATGTAAACTTTGTCATGATCAATTAGCTGATAGAACTGATAAAGAAAATAAGTTATTCAAACGCAAAATGGCAGATACAAATTCATTAGATAATACAAACGTTGTTGTAAATTCTGAAATCGATTTAACCAAAGTACAAGAAACGTCAACACAAAAATTATTTCATTATAATAATTTACAAAATAGAGCATCTTCTCATTTAGAATATATTATTAGTAATCTCATTTACAATCAAAATATTTCTGAATGTTGGAAATCAATTATTGTTCAATTAGTAAAAAATGTAGTATTTTCAGTAGATCCAAATGTGCGACGAGGTGATAGTATCGATATTAGGGAATATGTGAAATTAAAAATTATTCCGGGTGGTAATATTGATGAGAGTTGTTATATTGATGGTATTGTATTCCGAAAAAATGTTTCTCATAAAAAAATGTTGACAAATTCTATAAAAGATAAACCAAGAATATTAATATTATCTGGTGGTATTGAATTTCAAAGAACTGATACGAGGTTATCATCAATGGATCAATTAATTGAACAGGAAGAAAAATACATAAAAATACTTGTTGATAAAGTATTATCATTAAAACCTGATATTATTTTTGTTGGTAAATCAGTAGCTCGTAAAGCTCAGGAAATACTTGTTGAGAATGAGGTTTTAGTTATGCAAAATGTTAAATATTCATTATTAGAACGTATTGCACGTGTTACTGGTGCCATGTTATTACCAGCAACTGATCATACTATTCAACAATATGGTGATGATTGTTTAGGTAGTTGTGGTAAATTCGTTGTTCGACATATACAAAAAGATGAAGATAAAGATAAAGTCAATGATAATGTTAATAGAATTCTTAAAAATGTCATTTCAAAAGGTTCAACATATGCTTATTTACAAGGTTGTCCATCAGAACTTGGTTGCTCCATAGTATTAAGAGGTGGCGATTATGAACTATTAACAAAAATTAAAAGAATAATACATTTTTCAATTATGATTGCTTATCATTTACGACTTGAAGTTGCATATTATAGTGATCGTTCAGCAGAATTACCAATTAATTCATTTATAAATAATGAAGATAATATGGATTTTAATAAAATGGTATTATCTTCATCGCTTGATATTGATTTTGGTTCACCGTATGAAGAAGAAATTAAAGGTGGTATACCATTAAATAAGAAAAATCTAAGTAGTAATTCGTATTTAGATGCATCTATTGAGCATCAAAAGATTTTAGTGACTTCATTATTAATGGCATGTGAAGGAAATGTACAAAAATCATATGATTTAAAAGGCATAAAGTTTTATACGAGTAATTATGATATATCTTTAGGTCAATTTCTAATGGAAAGTTGTTTTAATATTAATCATGGAAGCAGTATCAACTTGATTGATCATACACTTAGTTTTGTACATAAACCTGGTAGATTAGATATTTCAGTACATCGTTTAAGTGATACAACTTATGCAAATGATGACAATTTAGCATACGTACAAGATCCTATGCAATTACCTATTTATGTGTCATCTTATTGTAAACAGTGTGATAAAATTGTAACACCAGATGTGGTAATGAGTGATGAAACATGGAAAATGAGCTTTGGTAAATTTTTAGAAATATCATTATATAATACCTCTGCATGTGGTCGCACAAATGGTTGTAATCATTGTATAAGGGATTCACATGTATTATTTTTTACTTGTGAAGGATATGCTGCACGTATTGAATTTTTTCCAATAATACCATATTCAATACATATCAGACCAACCATGGATTTTCCGGAATTGTCTCATGTCGAATATGCACGCAAAACGTATTACGAATTACCTGCTCAATACACCTCATTAAAAGAGGATTTTATTAAAATTACGACAAGTTTAGATCGTGAAATTAAGGGCTTATCCAGCACCCATAAGCCAGAAGAAATTAATGAAATCATTTCTGAATTACAATTTATTGTTGATGATATTGAAGTTTCGTTCGTCAATCTGTTTTCTCAACGATTGGTGGCATTAGATGAAATGATGAAGCAGCATTTAAGCTCTATGAAACATGACGATGATATTTATATTAGGTATCCTAGTGTTTTAAAAAGGGAATTGTTTTTAAAGGCTCGAACATGGAATAAACGGCTTGAAGTTGTTCAAAATATTATAAGTGAATTCAACACAGCTGCGGAAAGTAGTGTGGGTAATATGTTACCCAATATTTTAGCATTGCAAGCTACATTATTAGGTGGAAATAATGATGATCTAGATGAAATTGATGTAGATATTGATGATATTGATGATGCTGGATATAAAAAACCTATGGATGATGAGGATCAAGATGTGTTATATCCAAATAGTAGTAATGCAAATAATTCCGAGTTCAATAATAATAATAATAATAATAATAATGAAACGGAAGCTCCTATAAACGTAACACCAAAAGCGAATAAACCTAAGACAAATCGTATCACAAAAGCTATAACAAGGTTAATGACGGGTAAAAGTTATAGTAACAAAGGTAAATTTAATCTTCAATTGGGATTTTTGGCTGAAGGAAGATTAGGTTTAAAACCAGGTCGTAAAGGTGAAGTTATTGCTGTGTACGAAGAGCAATTAGCCACAATCATAGCGTACACGTTAGCATCGCAAGAGTATTATGACCAATTATTGCTAGAAGAGTCAAATGATACCAGCGAAATATACAATGCGGAGCCCATGAAAAAGAATGATACAGAAGATTTATCGATACCAAAAACGAATAAAAATAATCAAATAAATGCGACTGCAACTAAAAAGGATGAAGAAATAGTTGAAAATGGTACTAATAATCATAATAATTTGAAATTTTTAGTATCTAGTGATAATGTTGGGAATAATGAACATGTTGAAAAGTTTCATAGTATTAATTTAGACGAAACTGTTGTTGGTAACCATAATAAATTATATCTGAAAGCACGCATGACATCTCAAAAGAAATCAACAATACGTCATAAATTCGTAGATAAAGGATTTTATAATGAAGAAATATTATGCAAATTTTATTGTGATGTTTATTGGGCGACCCAATTTGAGGCGTTACGATCCACTTATTTTTCATCAAGTGACGATAATGATAATTTTATTCGATCACTTGCTAATACGGCGAAATGGATGGCACAAGGTGGTAAATCAGGTGCAACATTTTCAAAAACAATGGATGATCGATTCATTGTTAAAGTGATTAGTAAGGTGGAATTGCAAATGTTTTTAGACTTTGCTCCTGCGTACTTTGATTACATGGCAAATGCATTATTTGATAATTTATATTTCACGGTATTGTGTAAAATTCTGGGTGTTTATACTATTGGATATGATAATAAAGAAACAGAAAAAAAAGTTACTGAAAATGTTGTCGTTATGGAAAATATATTTTACAAGGTAAGAATATTGCTCAACTCATCATTACTATGGCAATGAGGACACATTCTACTTGACTATACATATAAATGGATGTTTAAAGTTTGAGAACTGAGCCAAACTCTTTCTATTTTTTATATTTATTTATATTCATTTATATTTATTCTCACTAATAAAAATATTAAATAGCGCAAAATATCACGGGTTTTTGATTTAAAAGGAAGCATCAAGTCTCGTTATGTTGATTTAAATGAAAAAATTGAAAGTTTTGATGACGTATTTGCAAGACAAGCTATAGCAAAAAAATATAATAAGGAAATAGAACAAGAAAAAATATATCGTAAAGTGTTACTTGATAATAATTTAATGGAATTAACGAATGGTAAACCATTCCCATTAAAATATAATTCCAAGGGTTTTTTTCATAAAGCAATAACAAATGATACGAGTTTTTTAGAGGTTATTAATATTGTTGATTATTCTATTTTAGTTGGATTTGATGAAGAATCGCATGAAATTGTGATTGGAATTATTGATTATATGCGTCAATATGATTTTATCAAAAAAATGGAAAGAGTTGGTAAAACTGTAGGTACAATGTTGGCTGGTCAACAAGAACCAACAATTATTCAACCTTCGCAATACAGAAAACGTTTTACTGTAGCTATGGCAAAATATTTTATGGGTGTAGCGGATCATCATATCTCTTATGATATATAATATTGTTATTTTATACATAAATTTCATTAATATTACACATTTTGGACTTCTATTTAATATTATTATTATTATTATTATTATTATTATTATTATTATAAACTTTTTTACACCTATTTTCAAATGCAATAACCATGTTACTAACTACTTCGGTTAAAAACAAATCACTTACGTGATTATATATTTCTGATTTAAATTTAAAATTTATTTGAAATGTAACCCAGCATGATTTAGGATCTGCTGCAGGTGAAAATTTCCATTCCGAAATTAAGTATTCTAATACACTAGCTTCTACGGAAGTAGCTTTTATACTTTCTTTATCTACCATTAAAATATCTGAAGTATATTTTTCATTGAACATACCAAAACCTACCACTAATTCAGCTTTTAACTTATTAGGATTATTACTATCTTTACTAATTATTTTCGATTCTTTACACCATGGAACAAATTGATAATATGAATTTACATTAGCTACAATATCGTAAACTTGTTGACATGAGTATTTCAATAATCGTCGTTCAAAATGCTTGCGTGATGCAACGCTAAAATGATATACACCTGTTGTATGCAATAATTGATTTGGAGTCCTACGGAAATGGTGCAGCATGGCGAAACAATACACAGGAATGATGTTGAAATTCCAATTCCTAGCAATCTAAGTATATTTTAAGGAGAATTGGTTTCTATACTGAACCTATGGACACAGTAGGTAGGATTCCGTAGGAACGAGTCGGTTCAGCTAACTTGTTGAGCAAGTTAATTCTGTACACAAGTGAATAATCCCTGGGATTAGGATCAGAAGATTGTGCCGTATTAGGAAGTATTTACTGATTGTACATTATGAATGCACTATATACGGAAAGAAATCTAGTCAGATGAAGAGATTAGTGCTTGTAGATTTTTTAGTTCTTCTGTCGTTGTAAAATAGTAAATAAACGTAACTATAATATGAAAGATTTTTCATCCATCAGCATATCCTTTCGATCACGTAAGTTTTGGGCACTTAAGTACTACTTCGACCAATTCACTATTAAGATACACACTAATAACCTTATGTGATTCTCGTCAATTCGGTAGGTACGGACATCGGTACTTTTCGTTACTCGCCAAAAAATATCATACCACAATCATTCGATTGATAGTCTTTCCACAAGTACTAGAAGGTTTGCATCGACTATTCGCTGATCCTAGTCACTTGTAGTTCTTGTTTATTCGTAATAATCAAGAAAAATGGAAGAAGAAGATGATGTTGAAAAAATTATTGCAGCCGGAGATCAGTGTATATTCAGCAATGATTTCATGGGTGGGAAAGTTAATTATCTTCAAGCAATTGCTTCTATAACATTAAAAAGTAAAGTTATAAGTAGTCCGATTAAGTCCATTGGTAAATCAACTAAAGATAATGTAATAATGTCTTATATTGATGAGTATTTAATGCGAGAATTACAACCCAACAATAGTCCGAGTAAGAAAAAAGAGAATAACACATCAACAAAGCGCACAAATATGATTGATACTGTAAAATCGGTAGGATTATTAATTAAATTATTGGGTAAAGTAGGAAGAATATATTATAGTATAGCAGAGTATAACAATAGTATATTATTTTATACTAAAGCAATTAGTGTATATGATATTTTATTAGAAAAGTTTAAAAGTATTAGTAATGATGATTATATATGCACCTGTTTAATAAGGATTTATATTGAATTAGTGCAATTACGTATTGAAATGGGATCGCCATTAGAATGTAAAAAATGTATTAAAATTGCAGAAGATATATGTACTAGAATGAAATGGAAATCTGTTAATAATACAAAAAAACATTTACACTGTGAAGTTATGCTAGTTCAAATTGAATTTTCATTAATATATTATAATAATTATAATAAAGATTTAATTGAAAAATTGAATCAGATATTAGATATTTCAATGAAATTATTTGGTAAAAATGAACATTACAACATCGCATACACCATGATATTACTCGCACTATGTACCGCATATATAAATGGTGATTTCTTAAAATCATTTGAAATTATTGATAATGCAATGAGTATTTTATTAAAATTATATCCACCAAATCATCTAAATATTGCTCTAGCTCAATACTATAAAGGTACAATGCTATTACATTTTTGTGGTAAACAAAATTTTATTGATGCTGAATTATTATTACAATCAAGTTTAGATACCAGATTGAGTATTTTCCACCAGTTTAATCCAAATCATCCATTATTATGTGACTGTTACGAAGCATTAGCAAAAGCTAAACAATCACAAGGAGACTATGTAGATGCGTATGAATTGTACTTGCGAGTATTGGACATGAGAGAACATTTTATCACTGGCGGGATATCATCCAATCACCATAAATTCTATGATATTCATTACTTATTGGGGAAAAATGCTGAAACTCGTGGTTCGTATCATGATGCTTTAGAAAAATATGAAATATGTTATAAAATTCAAAGTCATTTACAAAAATTATTACAAATTGAATTTCATGTGGGTGTTGCAGACTGCGAATTAGCAATTGGTGACGTCTATAGGGTCTATGGCAGATACGATATTGCCAGCAATTATATTGGGAAAACAATGGCGATTTATTCCAAATTGTTTGATCAAAAGCACTACAAAGTCATCGAATGTTCCATCGTGGAAATCGAATTACTGAAAAGTAAAGGAGAATTTATGGAAGCAAAAAGCAGTTTGAGTAATTGTCTTAAAATACGATTGGAAAACAGTGAAAATGATTATTTACAAATCTCCAAAATATTGCATATAACAGGAGACAATTATAGATTATACGGTGATTATGCCGAAGCATTATTGCTGTGTGAGCAAGCTTTGATACAACGCGAGGTTCTGTTAGGTCCTGAGCATCCTCTGTATTTGTCTTCGTTCATTTTAAAAGCAAAAATACTTCGCGAATCTGGTCAATATGATGCTTCGTTGTCTGTTTTCGATGATAATGACATTATTAATAAGCTGAAACTTAAAGTAGGTATAATGCATCCTTTTATTGCCGATGCACTAGACGAAATTGGTGATTGTTTGCGACAAACAAAATCGTTTACTAGAGCGGAAATAACATTAAGACAAGCCGTAGAAATGCAAAAAGCATTATATAATTATGAAATGCTGATTAGTCCTGAATCTGGTGATATTTCTGCATTTCATTTCGATAATTTACAAGGTATTAATAATGTTACGGTCCCTGTAGGGACGCTGGAGATATGTATAACTCTGCTTTATATATCACGATTACTCATGGATAATAACAAAGTTTCCGAAGCATCAGCTTTGTTAGATAATATTATTGTGGTGATGAAGAAGTGCTTTGGTAATAAATCAACATTTACGTACTTTGCAATAGCTGAAAAAGGTTTGTGCAATAATTATTTGTACGAAAATGACGGAATAAAGATGTTAAAAGACGCAGTATCCTTTTTAGTCAAATCATTTGCTCTAAATTCTGATAATTTTTATATTAAACGATATTCTTCAACTTTATTCGATAATATTCTGAGCAAAGAAGATGATAAAGTAGTGAAAGAGGTTGATGCAGTACCCGTTGTAGTTGTACCTGAACCCGATATTCGTCATCCTATAAACAATGATGACTACGTGTTTGATTCGTATTCTGGTGTATCTAATATATCACTCAATACAACTTCGGTGAATGATTTAATAGACCTGATTAATAAAGGAATTGACATTAACTTGGATAACATCGACATCAATAGCTTGCAAACGGCGGATGAGTTGCGATTGAAGGAAGAAGCATTGAAATTGGCGGCTGATTTAGCTGGTCCAAAAGACTTCACAACAATAGAAAACAATAATAATAACAGATCAATGAAGAAGAATTATGTGGAAATTGACGGTGATAGTGTGAATGCGTTGAACCAACTGAACAGTATTTTGCATCCCGATTCCATGAATATCCACGAGGAAGAATCAGATAATGATGATGATAATAAAATGGATAACCAAGTTAGTAATGTTCACAGTGATAACATAGAAAATATTCAGGATCAAAAGATAATTACGAATAATCAAACGGTTGAAAGTAGTCAAAGCAACGGCATAAAATCAGATGAGGATATTGCAATGACTACTGATAGTGCTATTCCTGAAACAGACGATTATTATTTGAATACTAACTCAATGTCAGATGCTGACGATAATTCAGTGTCATCGATGGGAAGCACAAGCATTGCTGCATCCGTTTCTACCATCTACAACACACAAGGTCGTCCTAAACTACCTGGAATTGATAAATATATTCAAAATGAAAGTATGACGTTTAAAAAATTAAAAAATATGAAAGAAAAAACTAAAAAAAATAAAAGAAAAAATAAATTGAATGATAATTTTACGTATTCCAATGGTATTAGCGAGTCGGATGTAGCCGATTTGATTGCATTCATAAAATCATTCTGTTTGAATGACGACAGTCTAATCCGGCAAAAAGATGAAATATTATTGCCTGATTTAGAAGCATTATTTCGAAAACATCGTCAAGTGAAAACGGTTTATAATGACGAATCACGTGCGAGGGATTTGATGGTATCGCTGCAATTTCTGTTGGATAAGAATAAATTAACACCGATTGAATGGTTCCACCTATCAGATACGAGAGGCGCGGTTGGTGGTGATGGAAAATTAACAATATTTGAGCTAAGAGATAGTATTGATTCATTATGTGAAAGTATTAAAGTTCCAAAATGGCATAAAGAAGACATTTTTACCTTGTTACGATTTATGGATCCTTCCGCAGATGGTGATTTAACGGAATCAGAAGTGAAATTAGCATTTAAAAAATATAAAATGGGGTCATATTTTGATGATAATAAATTAGAAAAAGTGAGTCCTATTATCGTCGGATTAGAGGAAATAATGCACAAAAAGCAAATGAGAATCAAGGATTTATTTTCAAAAATTGATGTTGATAAGTCGCTTTCTATATCCTTCGAGGAACTATCAAACGCCATTCGGGCGTTATTCATAAATGACGATAATGAGTTGAATAGTGTCAGTAGCTTAGGCTCTGATGAAAATAGTAGTATTAAAAATGTTGGTATTCATGCTCATGCAGATGTAACGAAACTGAATTCTTTGAATATTAAGTCAGACGCTAAGAACTATCTACGGAAAGGTGTAAATGACATACGATTATTGAAATTAAAGAATAAAGCAAAAGAAAAAATTCAACATTTTGATACATTGTATATGTCTGACGATTATGATCAAATTTCAGTTATTAGTACTGTTAATTCGCCTAAATCCTTGCATTCGCCTAAATTATCGCTGAATAGTCCGGGTTACAATAGTAAGATGACAGAGCCCGTGGATCCCTATGAGGATCTTCAAACGGTTGATAGTACCATCACACCTGGTACATTGCTATCAAATTTTGATTTTATTAAAGAGAAACATAAAGTTAATCATAGTGATGCATCAGTTGCATCAAGTATATCAAAACTGAAGTCAAGACCAGTAATACCGAATAAGATAAATAGTACCTACACTTCCATTGTGGCGACAAAGAAAGTTAACAGTTTAGATTCGTTTTCTATACTATTTGACAATAAAAATAACTCCAATTGCCAGTATCAATCCATTGTAAGAAGTACGTCGCATGCTAATAATAAATATATTTCAACTGCTGACATGGAAATGTTAAATAATAGTGTCCTTGAAAAATCGTCAAAATTAAATAAAATTACTTTGCATGAGAAACCAAATGTACCTGGATATACATCAGCTGATATGCCAGATGTAATGCCAATTGCAATTGATAAATTAGTTAGATGTCAGACTGCAGTTAAAACAAAAGTATTAAAAAAATCAAAGAAATTTAATCTTGCGTACAAACATTTTTTTAGTTTGCATAATGAATTCATAAATGAGCAGATATCAAAATTTATTTAAAACATTATGTACAATTGTAAATATGTAATTATTGTTTATCTTTATCAATGAATACCTATATCTTTTGATACAAGTAAAGGATAAGGAAGAAAAACATGGAAGTCAAAATTTGTGCTGTGTATTTCAAAGCATTTGATTCTTAATATGTGAATTAGTTTGTTGGTATTAAATTGGTCAAATATAGATTATTTCAAACAAAAATTGCGATAATGATTGTATTAGGTATAACTATTGTTATTGTTAAATATACCTAAGTAATTTCAATTTTGATTTCTAACATCATAATAAATACAAAAAACACCAGCAACCACCTATCACGTACGAATCATTGGTTGTCATACTGCAGCGAACGACAACCATTTTTACTTCAATTTTTTCAAAAATGGTGCCCAATCTTTCGAATTAATTTCTTTCCTGTACACAATAAATACCGCAATCATAATAAAAACATGCAGAATGACGAAGCCGGCGACGATCATCCTGATGTGCGCTGGCAGTTGCAGTAAAGACTCAATCAAACGTTCCAGTTTCATTTTTTTTTCTTTTTTTGCAATTTCCAATTTCGGATTCTCTAAATTTTTACGCCTAAGAGGCGTCGCCTATATATATATTGGGATAAGCTTCGGATTGTAGAAATATTTAACTAAATTATTAGTAATAAGTGGGAATTAGTTTCTTTGGACAATATTTCTGGAGCAATGATCTCCTTTATTTCCATCTTTTGATCAATAAATTAGAATACAAAAATTATTGACGATTAATTATATCATACATAAAACTATCAGCGACCACCGTATGTTAATACTCATATCAAGACTGCAGTTTAAACAGGTTGAATCTTAAATTCAAGACTGGTTCCGGATTCTGACTTACGTCAGTCATTTTTTCCCGTTATTTTCCGGCAGTTGAAGTTGCACTTATAAAAGAAACAACGTAACAATGTTCTTACAGCTATTAGTCTTATTAGCAGTCATCTCTGTATGCTCTGCATCCTTTAATTTTGGTAAAGGTGGAAAACTAGTTTCATCAATTAAAGATGTCAATTTAGGTATGATATTATCATTCTACATTTTTACTCGATACCATTTACTAATTAATGAAATTTAATAGGTGAAACTGATGACTTAAATCTTGAATTCAGGTAAATTACTTTATTATATTGTTTTGCAAAATTACATTTACTATTCGCTGTATTTATTATTACTTCACCTTTTACTCATATTAATTATCTATTTTTCTTTTAGTATGCCATTTGATGTTAAAGATTGGAAAGTTGGTTTCCATTACAATAACATTCTTAAGTTGACAAAAGAATTACCTTCCAAATTGTTCTTTAAGCGTACATTTCCATTATCTGATTTTGCTGGTTCAGATGCTGCTGGTACTGCTACTTTTAATTCTAATATTGATCCTAACAACAGAAGAATTAATTTGGATGTTACAGTAAACAATGATGAAGGATCATTTAATGTGAATGCTGGTGGAAGTTTATCATCAAAAGAAGTAGATGAATTAGAATTATCATTCTCCACTAAGTCAATAAAAGAAGGGTTAACATTAGCATCTGGATTTAATTATTTTAATAAAAAATTATTTGGAAGTGCTGCATATGATGTATGCGATACGACTTCGGTTAAAGTATCATTAGACAATGTTGATATGGATCCAATTGTCAGTGTTGCTCATAAGATTGATGATCACAACATGATTAAGCCAACATTATCGCTAAAATCGTATGGATTAAACTACCAATGGTTACGTAAATGGAATGGGGGAAATTTAGAAACTACTTGGTATCCAAATGATAAAGTTGAATTAAACTGGTCAGATGATGCAAAGGATGGAAAATGGAACACAAAAGTTGTTATCCCACAATCAGACTCATCAAGAACTCAAGTGTCAGTTAAGCGCAATTGGGAACTTTAATTATAATGACAAGAGAAATAACAGTATAATAATACATAGACAGCATAGGTCTTCATTTAAGTAATCATGAAATATACTTAACCACATATATATTACATCATTCTTATTTAATTTTAATTTTCGCCACATCTTTATAAGTCGTTGGTCTTTTACAAACAGGACACTCTTGTTTTCGATGCAACCATCCATTCATACATATTGAACAAAAGATATGCCCACATTTACCAGCACATGGGTCTTTCAATGTTTCCATACAGATTGGGCATGGTGCAAAAAGCGATTTATCTATAGTGCCTTTATTTTGTGTTAGTGCGGACATATTCCTTGATCCCCGATCACTTGTTCGTTGACTATATGGTTGAGAATAAGCACTTTCTTGAGTCGAACTAACAGGTGCTTTTGTATTATTTGTTGTATTATTAGTAACGGTAACTGCGGGAGGTACAATTTTAGAAGGAGCACACGATATTGTAGCAGTTGCATCAGT
>JACCDO011309064.1_pt1 | contig 13470 bp, 10 predicted proteins | sample 7446101 | NCBI WGS metagenome assembly JACCDO01 (sample SAMN15323440, study PRJNA562643) | freshwater metagenome | isolation source: river surface water | place: USA:Blue River Watershed | collected 2017-08-16
ATGGAATATTAAAAGAATTTATATATGATAATGCTGGTGACAAAACACACAGTATATATAATGCTGATAACTCAATATATAATTCTTATGATAATACAGGGAGATTAAAAAGATCTACTTATTGTAATTATACTGAAGATAGTTCAATAGACGAGTATTTATTTTTACCAGTAGCTATTAAAGATATTCCTGGAAATAATATTGATAATTATACAGAAACATATCATTCAACAATAGAAGGAGAAAATTTTTGGAATCAAAAAACACACGCGGTTATTCATGATAAAATTATCGTATATTAAAATGATGAAAATTATCCAAAAAAATATAATAAAAATTATTAAAAGTAAATAAGTAAAGTAATTAAAGAAATAACCTTATCTATAATGGACTAAATAAAATAATAACCTTATCTATATTGGACTAAATAAAATAATAACCTTATCTATAATGGACTAAATAAAATAATAACCTTATCTATAATGGCCTATAAGAAGCAATTTTAAATAATTCATCGGCTACAATTAACCCATTTGATTCTAATTTTACCAACATATTAATAATTTTTTCTGTTCCGTATAATTCATGATATAATATTCCTTCATTATAACCATGCCCTAAAGTAATACAAGCTATATCTTCAATAATAACAGAATGAGTAGAATCTAAAATTAAATTATAAACAGCACCTTTATCTATTTGTTTAATTTTATTTACTAAATCATTAGGATAACACCATTTATTATGATAATAAATAGGATGCCACGGAGTTATAGTTAATCCATTAATATTAACTAAATTGATTTTTCTTTTTTCAGTAGCATTAGTTTTTACCAAATATTTAACTTTAGAAGATGTGCCAAGATGATTTTTAATTAAATCGCCAGGTTTTAATTCGGAAATCTTCTTTTTTTCTCCATTAAACATACTAACTAGACAATCTTGAAAAATACATGCGTTATTAGCATCATTAATACTTGACATATTATTAATCAACAATATATCATTCGATACAATAGACGGCTCCCATACTTCTAATAAAGAATATTCTAAATTGTAATGGTTGTATTGTTGTGATAAAAATTCCGTTTTATATATCTGTATAGATTTATCTTTAAAATTAGTGCATTGTTGTAAATAATGTGATCTTGCTAATGCTGAAATATAATATTTACCCCATTTATTATAATATTCTTTATTACTTAATGCTAATAATACTTCTGTTTTAAGATCTGAAGTCAATACTTCGTTATTAATATTACGAATAAATTGTGTTATATATAATTTTGTTGTATGCTCATTAATACTTTCCATAAATTTATACAATTGTTCTATTTGAATATCTAATGAATAATCTAAATTATTATCCTCTACATAGTTAAATTTTTCACTTAGTAATTCGTTACAATTTCCGATAATTGTTTCAGGATATTCTGTATAAACAATTAAATTTCTACTTTTACTATTTAATAACCAAATAGGAATACTATCAAATAATACTATGTCACTAGTATTTAAAACATTAGTTAAATAATGAACCATATTTGTCCCAATCATAGAAATATCTGGTATATATTGATATGTTCCTCCTCCCATTCTTGATAATTCATTCATTAATTTATTATCCAATTGAAACCCATATCCCATAACAGATAAAATATAATTGCTTTTTGCACTTCTACAATATAAATCTATAATTTGTTCTGTTGTATGATTTCCCCTAGGTTCACCATCTGTAAATAAAGCAATATGTGTCTTATCATTTAATGAAATATAACTCAATGCTAATTCTACGCCATACCATATATTTGTTGTATTTTGTTCTGTAAGATTTTTCACAGAATTCAAGAGAGAATTTACATTGTTATTATTAATATTACCTGTAAAAATACATTCTGCAAAATCGCTAAATGTTATTAAAGTTAATTTAACTTCGTTGTTTAATAAAGAATTAATTATAAATTTAATACTGTGTTTAACTAAATCTAACCTATTAAATCCATTATCAATTTCTTGATTGTTATTTTTTAATACTGATCCTAAACCCATACTACCACTTATATCAATAACACAAATTAAATGTAATGGTTTATTAGTAACAGAATTAATATTAAAATAACAATAATTATTATTTATTTTTTTATATCTGATTAATTTATTACTCAGATTACTTTGATTACTTGAACTACTTGAACTTACTGAATTACTTGAACTTACTGAATTACTTAAACTACTTGAACTTACTGAATTACTTGAACTTACTGAGTTACTTAAATTCATAGGAGTATCTGGAGGTGTAGGCATATTTAATAAATAATCTACAGATTTTTCCTCCTTTGTATGTATTTTATGTTTATCAATAAAATTATCAATTATAGATTTTAAAGTGTAATTAGTAATCAATTTATTACTAATTACTAAATTAGTTGTAGGAGATTTACTACTAATTTTAAACCAATTTAATATATTTTTACGTTCATAAGTAATCCCATCTTCTGCGATAACTGGTTCAACCATAATTTCTTTTGAAATAGGGCATAAATATTCATCTGGAATATCTGTATTAAATCCGATATCCATTTATACTATTATATATAGATAATAAATATTCAATTTTTACTATTTATAATTTTGAATTTAATATATTATATATACTATTATGAATAATATTAAAGGATTAAATTATTTGCCAAATGCTATTTCGGAAGAAAAAGAGAAAGAATTGTTAGAATTTATTAATAATCAGCCATATGACAATACATTAAAAAGACAAACTCAACAATATGGATATAAATATAATTATATCAATACTCAAACTGTTAATAAAACACAACCTATACCAGATATTCTATTAAAATTAATAGATGATTTAAAATTAGAAAATATCAATCAAATTATTATAAATAAATATGAACCTGGTGAAGGTATTAGTGCTCATATAGATAGTAAAATATTTGGCGATAAAGTAATAGGTCTATCATTGCAATCAGGAATAATTATGGAATTTACCCCGTTAAATAATTATTTAAAAACAGAACCGACTAATTTATATTTAGAACCTAGATCATTATTTACAATGGAATCTGATGCTAGATATAATTATACTCACTGTATAAAAAATAAAAAAATAGATATTATTAATGGTAAAAAAATTAAACGTGGTATTAGAATAAGTATTACATTTAGAACTTTTATTAATTAAACGTATTTTTATAATCTATAAATCAGAGTATTTTTTATAATAATCAATAGTGTATAATAATTTATCTTTATTTATTTCAGTATCAAATTCAGTATTTGTTAATAATTTTGAAATTAAACTCTTATCAATTTTATCACTTAACGACGATATACGTTTTCTTTTTCCATATAAAAATATTAATAATCGTGATATTATTACTTTATTATTTACAATAATAGATTCTAATTTTTTATTATAATTTTTTTCATTTTCATTTTTAAAATTTATATTAAAATATTTACATGTTAATTCATAATTATCAATATGACCTTCATTAATATATTTAATTAAGCCTTTTTTTGTAAAGAATCTCTGAGTTCTATTATTTTTTTTAAATAATATTATTTCATCATCGTGAAAATTATTTATTAATCTTTTGTCAGTAGATATTTTACTACTGATACATTCAATTATATCATTACAATTATAATTATTATCTATTATATAACACTTATCTAGTTTTTCTTTTAAGTAATTATAATTTAATTCTATCAGTGAATTAATCATATTATTCTTTTCATCTTTAGTGTCTATTTCAACTTCATCTAAGGAATTCATTTCAACTTCATTTTCATTGTCTATTTCAACTTCATCTAAGGAATTCATTTTACAATTAAAAAAAAATCAATTTTTATTACATGGGAATTTCACGCGTGAACTTTACATCCTCTCCACGATTCATAACTAGATAATAACAGCATTGTTGTAGCAATTATTGACAACAGTGCTAAACTACTACCAATTAAACCATCGCCAAAAATCATAGCAATAATAATTAATAAAATAGTAATTATAAATGAAAAGGCGATGCTTAATACAAAATATTTACCGAATCTTTCCCAATTTTCATAATCGGTAATATCGATAGAGGGTGTAGATTTTACTAAATTAATTTCCGACATTATTTAATATATTATAATAATTAAAAAAATAATTTACTAATATTTATCATTACTTATTTACTTTTATCATTACTTATTTACTTCTATCATTACTTATTTACTTTTATCACATTTATCATTAATTTTATCACATTACTTACTTTTATCACATTTATCATTTATAATAATTTTTTAGCCCATGCTTCATAAGCTTCTGATGTTCTTTCACCTGTATATTCAATAGTTGTTTCATCAGTAAATACTGCTAATACCATAGGAACTGATTGAACTTTTGCATCAATCATTAATTTTCTAAATACTTCGTTAGGGGGTCCATTAGTAATATCTACTTGTGATAATGGATAATGCATAGAATGATTTAAGTAAAATTTATCCCATTCAGCTTGAGAATTTTTACATGCTTGACACCCAGGTTTATATAATCTAATAATACGGGATAATTTACGAGGTCTATTATGATAATAATACAATAAAATAATAATTAGTAATAAAATAATATATTCGATCATTGAATAATTTATATATTATACTATTTATAAAATTTATAATAAATATCCGATTAATTTAATAAAAGTTTATCCTTATCTATACTAATGCCTATAAGCATTCCACCTAAAGAATTATGATTAACTACATTAGGATAATGCCAATAAACCTTAGATCCTATTGTAAAATTCCATTCTTTATTGCTAATTAACTGGCCCTTTAATTTTAATTCTACAATTTCTCCTTTATTTATTAATTTTTCATTCATTCCAATAAATAAATCCATTTTTATACCAGTCTCTTCGAACATGATTTTTTTATCTTCATAATATACAGAATTATCGAATAATTTAATATTATTTTCATATCGATTATTACTTTTATAATTATATAAAATATTAATAGTATCAGAATCTATATTAAAACCTAAAGAACAAATTTCATCATTTGCATCTTTATAAATTATATAATTGCTATTGTATTTTATAAATCCTATAGGTTTCATTGTTTTATTAGATATTTTTTTATTATTTAATACACAAATATCAGTGCCAAAAATATCTAATATTTGAATATAACATGTATTAGATACTGTTTCTTCTAATGAATATAATTTATAATTATTTACATCATAGAAAATATCAACACATTCTTCACTGTTTATATTAATTATATTACTGCAAATACCTATTTCATCAGTATATTCACCAGGCAATGATAATAATAATTTGATATTTCCATAACATATAATGGCATAATTTATAGGAATATAAACTATTTTTAATTTTTTATTATTAACAATAATATGATTTTTAATCAAAATTTCATTTTGTTCTTTTCCTAATTTAATACCTTTTTTTATTGAAAATAAAGCTAAATTAATATTATAATTAATTTTATTAAATATACTTAAAATTAAAATATTATTGAAACAAATAGCATCGAATGTTTCAACATCAGTTACATTATAATCGTATGAATATTTATTCTCTAATGTTTTATCAACTATACGAATAAATATAATATCCACATCAGTAGAATAATAAATTACTAAAATATCAGATTCTAAAGAAATTAATTTACAAATATAATTTCCTGCTGTAACATCTAATATTAAATTATTTGTTCCATCGGATAATATTAATCCGTTAGTATTATCATAATAAATATAATAACTTAAATTACTAGATGAATTACTTGATGAATTACTTGATGAATTACTAGATGAATTTAAAGAATTTAAAGAATATAAAATATTTAATTCTGATGATAATGACCATTTTCCGCCAGTAACCATATCTATATTACCCATTGAATTAACGCCTAATAATGAATATGGATTAATATTAGTTTCAGCTTTTAATTTTATAGGATTTAAAATATCTGTAATTTTATTCTCTATAGAAGTTATTTTATTATCAATATCAATTAATGATAATTTAACTTCAGTAATTCTATTATCTACAGTTGTAATTTTTTCATCAGTTTGTAATAATTTACTATTGAGTTTATTATTAAGATTGTTTATTTTAATATTTGTAGTAATTAAATTATCATCTACTACAACAGAAATTTCTTTTGTTTTTTCTCCAAGTTTATTTATTTCATTCACATTATTTAATAATTTATCATTATGCAAATTAAATTTTTCCGCAAGTTTATTTATATCATTTACATTATTTAATAATTTATCATCATATAAAGCAGACCTTTCCGCAAGTTTATTTATATCATTAGTAACATTTAATAATTTATCATCGTATGAATTAGTTTTTTCTACGAGTTTATTTATATCATTAGTAACATTTAATAATTTATCATCATATGAATTGATTTTTTCCATAATACTATTAATTTGTAAATTATGTTCTAATGTCTTATCATAAATATTAATATCATTAATTAATAAACCATTAGGAACAATTTCTACTATTTTTTTACCTAATGAATCAAAACAAATACTTCCTAAATTATCATTATATATTCCTGTAGTTAAATCTGAACTAAATCCATAAGATATTTTTTCTATAGTATTATTAGCTAATAATGGAAATTTAGTTCCGATAGATAAATTTACATCTGCATAATCATTTACTGACCATATTAATTCATTAGTGTATGGTTTTTTATATAAAATTCCATTAGAACCAACACTATCATTAATACTAATTGAAGAGTTAAATGTAATTAGTTCATTTCCAACAGTAAGGCATTTTTTACCATTATTAGAAATACATACATGATTAAATTCTTTAAATATACCTGATGATTTATCAGATGTAAATGAATAACTTGGATTTAATAAATCACCATCTTTAGCAAATAAAGGAAATTGTGTTTGTGTAAGATCAACTTCTCCTAATATTTCAGTATTCCAATATAATCCTGCTGAATTAGGTTTTTTATATATATGACCTTCTTCATCTATTACAGGAGAACTTATATTAGAATCTTTGATTACAATAGGTTTATACATCGTAACATCTAAATTACTTGTTGACATAGAAATTTCTCCATTTGATGAAAATCCAATAATACCATTAGCAGGATTATAAATACCAGTAGAACTATCATTTATAAAAGAATATGTAGGTTCATTGATACTACCCTCAGATTTCTTTTTATCGGAAAATAAATTAATCTTTTCATCAAATATTCTTAATTTTTCTTCATATGCACTCATATCTATATGAGGTTCACTTACTGATAATTCTTCATTTTGTTGGCGTAATAAAGAAATTTTTTCATTTACATTTTCTAATGAAATACTAACTGCTAAAAATTTATTATCATATGTTTGAGTTAATTCGTCAGTATTATTCTTTAGTTTATTAATTTGTTCTGTATTTTTATTAACTGTATTATCCAATTGTATAATTTGCTCGGTGTTTGTTTTAACTATATTAGTCAATTCATCATTAGTAGTATTTAGTTTATTATTTAATTGCGTAATTTGATCAGTATTTTTATTAGTTATGATAGTCAATTCATCAGTAGTATTATTTAATTGTGTAATTTGATTAGTATTTATGTTAATTTGTTCTGTATTTTTATTAATTGTATTATTCAATTCATCAGTAGTATTATTTAGTTTATTATCCAATTGTATAATTTGATCTTTATTTATAGTAATTTGTTCTACATTTTTATTATTATTTTCTAATAAATTTTCTAATGATTTATTAATTTTTTCTTCTACTGTTGTAATTTTATTCGATAAATCTAATATATTATTTTTACCAATTATTAATTCTTCATTGAATTTATTATTATTGGTTTCTATTAATGATATTTTAGAATTTAAATCATATATAATTATGTTTGCTTTATTAAAAATTTCTAATAAATTATCATCGGCAGATTTTAATAATTGAATATCATTTAATAATTCTAAGTGTTTATTTGTTCGCAATTGGTTTTCATCGGTAGATTCTTTTTGTAAATTATTAATTTTTTCCTGTAATTGTTCATTTGTAGTTTTTTGCAATTGATATAATTCCATTTGCTTATTAGATTGTTCCATAAGTATTTCATTTAATGAACTTTTACAATTAGCAATCTCATTAGTTAATAAGTTTTTACAATCGGCAATTTCATTAGTTAATAAGTTTTTACAATCGGCAATTTCATTAGTTAATAAACTTTTACAATTACTGATATCGTCGTTTAATGAACTTTTACAAGCAACGATCTCATTAGTTAATAAGTTTTTGCAATTAGCAATTTCATTAGTTAATAAGTTTTTGCAATCGGTAACTTCATTTAAAATAAAATTATTAATTACATTATTATCTAAATTATTACTATTATTATTTACATTATTATCTACATTATTACTTACATTATTATCTACATTATTACTAAATTCATTAATCTTTTCTCCTATTGAAGCAATTTTATTATTAATATTTAATAATTCTTCTTTATATTTTTCCATTTCTGTATTTAATTCTGAATTAGATTCTAAACTAAGTTTATTGTTTAATTTATTAATTTCTAATTTAAATAATTGAAATTGATCATCAAAATTATTTTTTAAACTGTTTAATTGATCATTCAATGAAGATTTATATGATTCGTTTTCATTAAAAATAATATTAAATTTACTATTATTAACATTAAATATTTCTACAGTATTCTTATCTATTATATTTTTAATTTCTGATATTTTTGTATTAATGCTAGATGTATTAATATTATTACTTTGTATAATTTTACTTTCTAAAGTAGATATAGAATTATCAATATCTAATTTATCAGATAATATTTTTTTATTAATTATTTCTATTTTAGAATCTAAAATTTTATTCTTTTCTTCATTTGTGTTTTCAATTATGTTTATTTTATTACTTAAATCATTAATATTATTATTAGTTTTATCTAATGATATAGATATTTCATTTGATAATTTATTACTTAAATCATTGCTTACTTTATCAATAGAATTATTTATTTTACTAACTTCTTCAATTAATTTATTACTCAATTCATTATTTACTCCATCGATAGAATTATTTACACTTTTTAAATTACTATTGATTAATTGTTTGATATTATTTATATCGTCAGATATTAAATTAATATCTGATGAAAATTTATTATAATCTTGATTATTATTAACTTTATTGTTTAATTCTATAATTTTATTATTTACTTCTGTATTATTTTCATTTAATTTATTAATTTGTGCTTCATAAACTGTAATATTATTAATCTTATTATTTAATATAGAAATTTGATTATTGATTAAATTAATATCACTTCTATTATCTAGATCAACAGATCCTTCTGATGAATTCCATATTAATCTTCCATTTATAGTATATAATTTACCATTACTAAAATTTATACCAGAACAATTTATAGATAAATTATCATCTGAAATCAATAATTTATTAATACCATTTATACTAAACCCTAATCCCTCATCAGATAAATATATACCAGTTTTGTTATTTGATTTAAAGCTATATATAGGAATTTTTTCTGAACCGTTAGAAAATAATAATGGCGAGCTATAATTCATACCAGCATTAGATAATAAATTAACATCTACGTCATCTGTTTTCCACCATAAACCATCATCTCCCATTTTTTTATATAATAATCCTGTTTTTTCATCTAATCCTATATTTTTATTAAAATCATCAATATCTATTTCATGCATAATAATAGGTTTCTGAAAATCATTATAACCTTCGGCAAAAACTAAATTGGCTTTACCCTTTGAAGAAAATCCTACTTCTCCTGCTTCATATAAAAATAATCCTGTAGTAGGGTCATGTCCAAATGTATACGATGGATCATTCTCACTACCCTTATCTTCAGGCATAATTTTACTCATACTCATTATACTCTTAATAGGTAACGCATGTGATTCGTTGGACATTTTTATTTATTATTTTAAAAAATTTACAACTAATTTAACCTGTATATATTAATATTAATAAAAAAGAAAAAAATAATCTAATATAAATTTCATTATGATAAAGATTTTTTAGTTTTGCCGAAATATTTATAACCAAAATTATTTTTAATTAATTCGTCAGCTAAATTCTTATTATCAATTTTAATTATTGATAATAATCTGCCATATTTTTCATTAATTAATTTACCATCGTAATAAGTATTGTTCAATACTTCTATATCTACAATTTTATTTAATATCATATTATTAACAAATTCTTTTGCTTTAAGGCCTTTGCCACTAGGATCTTTTAATTCATAACAATCTATGCCGTATAATCTAACTACAAATTTAAAATATTTCCCTAAGTGTTTAGCAATTATTGTAAATGTATCGCCGTCATATACTGATATTACACGAGCTTTTTTAAATGTATAAATTTCTTTAGTGAGTAAATCAGGGTTCACTTTAGATAATTTATTACCCATATATAATATTATTACTAATTTATTAATTCTTATAATATGACTTTTATTACCAATTTATTAACTTTTATTTATTATTTTTATTTATACTACTTATATTATGACTTTTATTACCAATTTATTAATTTTATTTATACTACTTATATTATAACTTTTATTACTAATTTATTATTTTTATTTATATTACTAATTTATTAACTTTTATTACTAATTATTATTTTTATTTATATTACTAATTTATTTTTATATTAATTCATTTTTTAAAATTATATAAATAAAAACAAAAGTAATAAATAATAACAAATAAAACAAAAGTAACATAATTAAATTATCATATAAATTATTAAAATTGAATTTTTATATATGATTAATGACGGATATAAATTTAAATTCTTGGCTTTTAGAATTAGCTAAGCTTTGTGATAAAAATAGATTTTATCCATTTCCTGAAGCTTTTCGTTTGTATGAGAAAAATCACAACGACGAAAAAGATGAGAAAGATGTTAGTATTAACAGCAATATATATTTAAATAATAATAATTCTGATAAATATAAAGAAATTTTAAAAGAATTTAACAATACATTTATCCCTTATACCGAAAATGAATATAATTATATGAATAACGTATTAAAGAATTTAACTACAGATCCTGTTACAGATTTAGAGAAAAAATTATATCAATATATCATCGATTTACCAATTAGATTATACTATCATGGTAATAAAGCAATCGCTCCTGATATTTATGAATATGCATTTGATTATGATAAATTATCAGAAAGACTTTTAGACAAAAAATATAAATCACGTTGGTATTTATTTCACGGTTCTAAAATTGGTAATTGGCATTCTATTATTAGAAATGGTATTAAATCTATGTCAGGAACTAAATTAATGTCGGCGGGCGCTGCTGCAGGTCCTGGAATTTATTGCAGCGATGATATTAGAGTTTCATATATGTATGGGTTACAAGAGAATAATAAATCTTGTGTAGCTGTAGTAGAATTTGTGGAAGATATCATCAATTATAGGAAAGGCGAGCATTATGTAATACCTAATGAAGTAAAAATTACCGTCAGGTATTTATTTAAGATTGATAAAGCTCCTTTATATACAGCTGTAGAAGCATTAGATTTTTATAAAAGGATTAAAGAAAAAGAATTAAATCAAAATAATGCAATTTATAAAATACGAATAGCTAAAGATATCGAATCATTAAACAAAAAATATACTGTATTAGAAATTAAAAATGACATAATTACTTTAATAATTAATAATGTAATATTTACTATAGATATAGATATGTATCCAATTAAATTTCCTATATTTAAATTAGTGTATAAATTACGGATTTCAGATAATAATTTTAATTCAGAAGGATATTATATTGATAATGAATGGACTATGATGAATACACTAGAAGAAAAATGTGACGAAATTAGTAAATTATTAATAAATAATGAAATGACTAATTTAGAATATTAGAAAAATACACAAGTGACTAATTTAGAATACTAGAAAAATACACAAATGACTAATTTATATAATTTATAAATCGTATAATTATAAAGATTTTATTAATTCTTCTTCGTTTATTTGAGACATTATATAATCTGGGTGTTGTTCTTCAATAGGAATAAAATCATTTATATCCCATGAAAAATCTTTTTCATCTAAGATAACTTGTTTTTTTTGTGTTTGCATATAAAATAAAATCATAAAGAATATAATTATAACTGTAGAAAATAAAAATAATTTTGTTACAGTTACATATTCTTTTTCATCCTTTACTACTATAGTAGTATCCGGTAATTTAATAGGGTCCATTATAATATATTTATATAAATATAAAATGTCAAAATTAAATATTACAGGAATACCAAAAGATATTTTACTTTATAATTTATGGAAACATGCTAGCGATTCTCGTTATATGAAATATTTTAATAAAAAATATAATTTAAATATTGATAAAATACGTCGTGATATAAGGCATATGATTAAAAATAAAAGAAATATTTATTTAACAACTTATTATGGTAAATCATTATATTTAGATATAACTAATGATTATTTAGATACTGAAATGTATAATAAATACAATGAAACTCCTGCTGAGGAAATTATATTATTAATTAAATTTAATGAATTAAAAAAATTCGTTCTTACTTATTATACTAGGTAGGTTTATAACTTTATTCTTACTTGTTACACTATAGATAACTTTATTCTTACTTGTTACACTATAGATAACTTTATTCTTACTCGTTATATTATTAGTTAAATTTAATGAATTAAAAAAAATTTATTCTTACTTATTCTTACTTATTTATATCAGGGTAACTTTTAACTAAATAACATATTTATAATATTATGTTCTGATAATCTACTAATATGATAATTAACAATATCTATGTCCACGTTAATAAATTTATTAAGAACTTTTATAATATCTTTAAAAATTAATAAAGATTCATTATATATAATTTTTTGAACTAAAGTAATTATAATTGCAGTTGTATATTTATAATTATCTTCATTTATATATAATAAATCAATAGATTTAATTAAATATTTATTCATATCATTATTACAAATAGATAATAATTTTTTATATTTATCTGATAAATCTAATACTAATTTAATTAATTCTACATTTGCTTTTGGATTAACTGAAAATTTAAATCTGTTTACAAACCAATTATTATCATCATAAATTAAATTTATATGATTTTCTTCAGCAAGTATAGTTATATATTTTTTAATTTTTTTAGCACTTGTTCTTTCACTAGGATTATCTTTAAGACATAATTTAATTATTTCATAAAACCATGCATAATGTTTTAAATGAGTAGTCTTACTAACATATTTAATATATAACTTTTCATATATTTTTTTACCATTAATAAAATTTCTTAAAGTGTCTTCATCATTAGTTGCAAATAATC
>JACCDO011755324.1_pt1 | contig 13468 bp, 11 predicted proteins | sample 7446101 | NCBI WGS metagenome assembly JACCDO01 (sample SAMN15323440, study PRJNA562643) | freshwater metagenome | isolation source: river surface water | place: USA:Blue River Watershed | collected 2017-08-16
GTTGAGGTTGTCTTTGTTGGATCAACCATACCTTCACCACCACGGTGCTTACGACGACGTGATGATGATCTCTTCTTCATCTTTTTCTTACCACCATCTTGACTATCACTATCACCACCTTTCTTTGACTTTCTTGACTTTGACTTTGAGCGGGAACGAGAACGTCTCTTCATGGATCTCTTCTTCTTACCACCTTCCATATTGTTATTATCTTCATCATCTTCATCTTCATCGTTCTTATCACCACCACGATGATTCCGACGACGTGACATAGATCTCTTCTTACTTGAAGATCTCTTCTTCATCTTTCTCTTCTTACCACCATCTTGTTCATCTCTATCACCACCTCTCTTTGACTTTGAGCGGGAGCGAGAGCGGGACTTCATTGTACGACGAGCACGGGTCTTACGACGTCCACCCATCATTGAACCTGATTCTGAATCAGTACTATTTGAATCCATACCTAAATATTTTGCGATTTGATCTGCGAGTGACATTTCTATACTATATTGTGACAAAAAAAAATATAAACGAATATTTAATTTTTTCTTAAATTATTAATTTAATTCTTAATTTTCTTCAAAGATAAAATAATTTAAAATGTTTCTTTTAATGGAATAGAGATTAAAAATGAATGGTTCTTTATTTGATATTGAAGATAAAGTTAATTTACAAAATGAAATGAATTTAAAAAAATGGAGAAAACATTTTGAGGTATTTGAGTATAATGATGAGCAGAGGTTATTTATAGAATCGCCATTAGAGTGTTCAAAATTGATAGGAATACCGGGTGGTGGAAAATCTCAATCATTATTAGGTAAAATCATACATCATTATTTATTGGGTGATTTTACAAATAGTAATCAATATTTGATAATAAGTTTTAGTAGAAAGACCTGTGTACAATTATTGGAGAGGGGTATAACATTTTTGGAGGTTGAAAATGATGATTATGAGCAGAATGAGATATATTTTAATAAAAAGAATATACGGACGATACATTCATTAGCAAAAAAGATACAATATGAAAAATATGGTGAAGAAATGAATACATCGGAGGATACTGTTATAATATCATCAATTTTGGATATAGATAATGATCCAAATTTTCTTAATAATATAGATGAATTTACTAATTTAAAAGTTATTTTTGTTGATGAAGCTCAAGATCTCTCTTCAATACAATATGAATTTATATCATGTTTATCACATTATTTATCTATACCCGTTATTATGATAGGTGATCCAAATCAAAATATTTATCAATTCCAAAAAGGTTCAGATACTTTCTTATTAAATCATCCCGGACCTTCTTATTTTCTTATTAAAAATTATCGTTCTTCTCAACCTAATATTAATTTAATGAATTATTTTAAACCATGGAAACAAATAACACCACATATGGTATCAGGTAGACATTTTAATGATAATCAATTAATAAAACCAGTAATATTTACAGGTACAATGGATGAGATAATGGAGGATGTGATAAAGAATATAAAAACGTCGGTATATCCGAAGGAGAATATAGCGATAATAGGTCCAGTAAAGAAGTCAAAACCTTATAGTGATAATAATTATAGTAATATAGGTTTATCATTATTTGGTGAATATTTTGGAAAGGAAAGGATAGAGTATAAAAAACATTATGATGAGATAAGTGATGAATATATGGAGACGAATAAGGAGGAGGGACATATAAATTTGTATACAATACATGGATCGAAGGGATTGGAGTTTGATGAGGTATATTTAATAAATTTTCATACGAATACATATGGAATAATGCCGACGGAGGAGAAGTATAGGGAGTATAAGTATTTGTGGTATGTTGGATTGAGTAGAGTGAAATACAAGATGAGGATATATATTTTGCAGAACAGGGTACCGTGGTATGAGTTAAATTTGTGTCCGGCGAATTATTATAAGATAGAGAATAAGAGGTTTAATTTTAGTAAACCGTTAGTTTTTCAGTCGGATCAGGATCCTGAATTTTTCAGGATGAAAGATTTATTTGCGAATAAGACATATTTTGATGAAAAGGTATATTATATGTTTGAGAAGTTATTGGTATATAAGGTATATAAATCGAAGATAATAGAGTATCCATTTGATGTAAAAACGAATGTGGTGAAGAATTATAATACATATAATAAATTGTATCAATTATTTTTGTTAAATATTTTTAATTATTTTTATGATATGTGGAGGGGTAATATATCAACATTTATAAAGAATATAGAGGAGATACATGTAAAATTGGTATGTTTACCGAAGAAGTATATAAAGGGATATAAGGTATTTAAGACGAGATGGCCGAATATGGGTATAGATGTATATAAGTTTAGGGATATATATGAGATGAAGAATAAGATGAATAGTGATGAGGAGTTAATATTGACATATTTATATGAATTATTTGAGAAGGATATGGAAAGGGAGTTTTTGTTGGTAATAAATAATGAATTATATGAATATCCGAAACAGGAGATAGATGATGGATTATTATTTTTAAAGATATTTTCATTAAAACGGGATCAATTTTTGACGGATGAGGATTTGAATTCGATAAAATATGTTGTACAGATAATATTTAAATTGAGTATTTTTATGTATCAATTTGATAATGAAATAAGATTATGGGATAATGATTTTACAGATGAATTAATAGATTTAAAACCATATATAGAGAGTATAATAGAGTATACGAAGAATTTAGAGGAGGATGGATATGAGTTTTCAAAGAATAGTGAACATAAGTTTTTACCATTATTAACAACGATACCAATAGTGAATAATAAGAAGGTGATACATACAAAATTTGGAAAGATAGTGAATAAGAAGAATATAATAGAGGCGATAATAGATTCAAATTTTGTGGATATAAGTTGGGATAATCCGGAGATAGAGATATGGAATTTTTATACGGGTGAGAAGTATAGAGTTGAATTAAAGATAGATAAAAATAGTTATTATCAATTTTTGATACATATGTCTCAAACGATAAAAAAGAGATTGAAGAATATGATATTTATATATGAGATAGAGATAATGAATACGGGTAATATAGAACCGGAGATAGTACAAAGACATTTTGAGGAGATGAATACGGGAATAGTAATATCGGAGGGATATTTATATCCAAAACATATTGAAAATGTTAGAAATTATTATGATAATCATTTATTATATACAAGTAGTGATGATATATATAAATTGAAACAGGAGATAGATGATATATTAACTTTGTGTGATAAACCGTTATTTATAAGTAATTATGTGGAAGCATATGATAGGGAGATATTAAATAGATCGAATATATTAACGGATCAAACAAAATATTATATAATAGATACAACGAATTTATTTGTACATAATGTTGGAAATATGGTATATGATATGGATACATGGGAGTTGTATAATAGTGTATTTAAAAAGAAATTGGATGAGAAGAAGTGTAAGAATAATGTGAAGATGTTGAAAGAATTATTAATACATTATAAATATATGGATGAAAACTTGTTAAATTTGGTATATTAGAGGAAAATAAAAAAAATGAAAGGATAAAAGGTAAATTTTTTAATAAAATATAGTTATTATAAAAAAAGATTCATAATAACTGTTAATAGAATTTTTAAGATAAATAATTGGAAATGGGTATTAAAAGTTTACATGGATTTTTACGTTCAAAGAACTTGATAGAAAACGGTAAATTGTCAGATTTTGCGGGTAAAATAATAGGTATAGATATAATGATATATTTATATAGATATTCGGCATGGGACATAACGGAATTGATGATAATGTTCATAGATATATTTTTGAAGAAGAATATAATCCCATTTTTTATATTTGATGCAAGAATAGAGAAGAATAGGAATTCAGTGGAGGTAAAACTTTACAATATGGATGAAGATAATTCATTAATGAATGATAAAGAGAGTACTTTAAGTAAACGTAGAAGTGCAAAAAAGAAGAATTATCAAGAACGTGAATTTTTATATTTATATGAAAATTGGTTAAATAGTATGGATTTTTCGATAATGAATAATATTGACTTTATTAATAATTTAAAAATGGAGGCAATAAACAATTTTTTAGAGAAGATAAATTCGGAAATAGATGATGAATTGTATATGTTAACATATACGGATGAGGAGAAATTAGATTTAATAACATGGGATATGGAGAAGATAAGTAATAAAATCAAACAGTTAAGAAGATTAACAACTTCAATAAAAACTCAGGAGATTTTAAAATGTTATCAAATCCTGGTGAGTTATGGGATACCTTATATAGTATCACAATATGAATCGGAACCATTATTAGCTAAATTATGTCTTGAGAATAAGATCGCGGGTGTATTATCGGCAGATACAGATTTATTGGCCTATAAATGTCCAGTATTGATAGATTTGGATAATATACATTCAAATAATGTTGAGATATTTAGATATGAAAATATATTGAGGGGTTTGGAATTAAATGATAATGAATTTTTGGATATGTGTATATTATTTGGTAATGATTATTGTGATCGTTTAAGATGTTTAAAATCACCAGAGAATATATATAATACAATAAAGGAGTCGAAGTGTATAGAGAGAGTAATAGAGGATTTGATCACAAATAGAGAGGGTTTTAAAAGAATCCGATTAAAGAGAGAAGATCGCGAAAAATTTTTTTATACACGAGAAATTTATCAAAGAGAAATCCCTGAAAAATATATAAAAATAGCGGATCGTTATTTAAGAAGATATGTAAATTCAACAATATGTGATATATCGATAACATTATGTGCTCAAAATATGTATAATAATTATGTACAAATTCAAAACATTTTAAATTAAATAATTCTTTTTTTATAAAATTAAATAAATAAATTTATGGATAATAAATTTATGGGAGTTAAAAAATAGTTTAAATTATAAAATTATAAAATTATAAAAAAAATAATAAATTTAAGAATAGAATTGTTGGGGTTGTGAGTCATCTAAGACAATTTTATTTTGAATAAAGTTAATAATATCGGTACTTAATCTTTTTTGTACTTGACGATGATTTAATATAGACATAAAATCATTATAGTTAATCTCATTTAAATAAATAAGATTTTTGTTAGATTTTAAAAATACGGGTATTAAATTCTTCATCCATAAACAGATTAATTTATATTCTTGATCATATTGATAAATTAAACCAATACAATTTAAAAATAAAGTAAAATTATTCTCTTTTAAATGATTAAATTCAATTCTTTTTCTTTCCCGTTCTTCATCAAGTTCTTTTTGTTTTTTATTAATCACTTCAATTTGATTATTTAACCGCAAATTTTTATTCTGTTCAGCTTGTAAATTCTCCATTCTTAAAAATTCAGCTAATTGTTCTTCTTCAGTCATATTGTAAAAACGACTATAGTCATTAATTGTACCTGAATAAGTACCTGCTATTAATTGTTCTCTAACAACCGGAATTGGAGCTCTTACTTCATCTTCATCATCTTCTTCTATCTCATTTTCTTCATCAACTTCATAATTGTTTTCTTCTTCAAAACGATTATTATCATCGACGGCTTCATCTAATTGACGTATACGTTCTTGTATCTCCTCTTCACTTAAATCAAGTAAAAAATTGTTAATATCTTCCATTTTTAAAATATGATATTTAATATTTAATAGTAAATTATTTTAAATTGATATTTTTTTAAATAATTTTCATTTTTTTTTATAAAATTTTACGTATAATAAAAAGGGAAGATAATATAGGGAAATGAGTACATTAGCGATAGTTGGAAAGTTATTATCAGAATCATTATTATCATTATATCCGGTATTTGTAAAGAATATAGGTTTGCCGTTAAATCTTCAATTATGGAGTAGAACGATAATATATGTTGTTGTGGCGTTAGTATTTTGTAATTTGGGTTTTGTATATAATTATTTGTTTGTCCCGATAGGTATAATATTAGGTTTTACAAATTTGGTGCATATATATACATCATATAGGGGTTTTCAGTTATTAGAATCGGGAGTGGCTTATACATTATTTTATACATATCCGATGATGATATTATTATTAAGTGGAAAGGGTTTAAATAAGTATATATTAATAGGATTTTTGGGGGCATATTTATTGTCATATGATACGATATTTAAACATGAGAATTTTGAGAAAGATAAGAATATAGAACCGGTAAGATTTAAATATGAGGGTTTAGTGATGATATTGTTGGCGGCTTTAACGGAGGCTTTAATATATTTTCAAGTAAGAAAGATCAAAACGGATAATAATTGGAATCATGTGTTTTTGTCATATTTTATGGGTATGGTTATATTAACAATATATATATTCTTTTTTAAAAGAGAAGTATTGGTTGGAGAACATTTAGTTAGGTTTTCATGGGCATTAGTTATAAATGCAGTTATAGGAAGTTTGGGTTATTATTTAAGATTCTATGCTGCAACAAGAATAGAACCATCATTATATGCAGTATTATCATATTTTGGTATAGTGATGTCATTTGTATATGGTGTATTAATAAATAAAGAAGATATAACAATAACAAAGGTATTAGGTTCTTTATTAATTATTATATCATCGCGATTTATACATTATTAATAAAAAGATCTTTTTTCATTAAATATTATTTAATAAAACAATTATTAAAAAAACTGGGACATTGTTATTGACAGCATAAACACCGATATTGACCGCATATGAATAACCAGTTTTCTGAAAGAATAATTAGTATTTTCATTAATCTGTTATTAAAGACTTGGGACTTAGTGATGCGGACATTGTTATTGACAGCATAAACGCGGATATTGGCCGCAAAAGAATAATTAGTATTTTCATTAACCGGATATTAATGAATCAGTTATTAAAGACTCGGGATATTATAAATATTTGTATTTATAAAATTATAAATTGAAAAAGATTAAATTTATTTTTTCATTTTTTCCATTAATTCTTCAACTTGTCTTTTGACATATTTTCTTTGTTTTGTATTATTAGGTAAATTTTGTTCTTTCATAACTTGTTCAACTAAGGCATTAACATCCATATTATCTGACATAGATCCCATAGTTCTCATTAAACTATTATTTTTCATTTGTTGAATTTGTTGTTCTTGTTGAAAAGATTTACCCATTCTTGAATTTTGCATACTATTAATCTTATCTCTTAATCTCTTTTTTGCATCATCTTTATTTTTTGGTTCACTTTGATGATTTTCATGTTGTCCTTGTAAAATACTTTGAAGTTGTTGTTGAACAGCTGGGTTTTGACCCAAATTCATTAAATCCTTAAAATCAAATGAACTCTTAATAGTTGTATCTTTATTTTCACTCATTTTTAATATTATTTATATATTTTTTCTTTAAATCAAATTTATTAATCATTATTTTTAATTAATTCACTATTTTTTAATAAATTATTTTCAGCTATATCAATTGAATTCTGTTCTTTTGTATCTAAACATGGAAAGATCTCACGAATTTTATTCTTTTGTTCTTCATTTAATTCATGATATATAGGATATTTAATATTATAAACAATATAAAGATCACCATATGAATTAGTTGATCTATCTAGAAAACCCAAATTAGCTATTTTGCGTTTAGAATTATATTGAATAATACCGGATTCAAAATACCGGATATTTTGTCCATTTAAATGTTCAAATTCTATAGTTGATCCTATTAATGAATCTCCCAAAAGTATATCATAAGTATAATATAAATCATTCTCTTTTCTTTCAAATTTTGAATAGGGTGATTCTTTTATAACAAATATAACATCACCCCTCTCTCCACCATCTTCACTAGCATTACCCTCTTTTTCAAAAATATATTTATCATTATCTTTTGCACTTGGTGGTAAATCTATTAAAAAAGATTTTAATATAACAATTAATTTTTTACCATTACATTGTTGACATAAATTTTCAATAATTTTACCCGATCCCGAACATTGATGACACATTGTTTGTGTTGTTTGAATTAAACCCGGACCTATTATATTCACTTTTCTTATAATACCATTACCTTGACAATTCCCACAAGATCTAACATTAATACCACCTGCACCATTACAATGTGAACATGTATCTAAGATTTTAATAGTTACTTTCTTTTTACCACCTGTATATAACTCTTTTAATGTAAATTGTAAAGAATCAATCTTTGTTTGTCCTTTTTTAGATCCATTATTTTGATGATGTACATGAATATTTGGAAAATGAAAATTACCATGAAAAGGTGTATTATCACGATTATTTTGGAAAAACATATTAAAAAGATCATGTGGATTAAAACCATTATTTGGTTGTGTTGTATGTGATTTTTGGAAAAAACTCTCTGAATTTAATCTCTCTGAATCATATACTCTCTTTTTCTCTGGATCTGATAATACTTGATAAGCCTCTGATATCTCCTTGAACTTCTGTTCAGCTTCTTCTATTTTATCTTTATTTCTATCAGGATGCCATAATAATGCTAAACGCTTATATGCCTTACGAATCTCTCCCTCATCCGCATCCTTATCCAATTCTAATGTTTTATATAAATCACTCATTCTTTAAATTTATATAACTCTTTTTTTATATTAAAAAAAAATATATTTTATTAAACCCATTTATTCATCATCTATATTCTCATCTTCCTCCTCTTCATCTCTCTTATTTAACGAATTTGGCCATAAACCATCCACTAATCCAACTTCTAAACACTTATCTGCATCCCACCATAAATCATGTTTTAATATCTCATTTAATTCTCTCTTTGGTATTTTACAATGTTTTTTATATATTGACTTTATTCTCTTCATTAAAGCTTTTAAATTCATAAATTCATCCTCCATCTCACTCATCTTACCCCAAAATCCACTACTTAATTGATGAATTAATAAATATGCATTTGGTCTCATATATCTCTTTGCTCCAACAACACTTATTAATGTACCCGCACTTGCTATAGCACCCTCACATATTGTATATACTGGTACTTTACATGATTGAATAACATCTATACATGCTAATGCTGCATATACATTTCCACCAAAACTATTAATATGTAAATAAATTGGGATAGGATCTAATCCAAATTTCATTGCTGCCACTAAATTCTCATCCTCACACTCATTTATTAACATATTTAATTTAAAAATTGAATCTCTTGATACTTCACTATAAAAATAAATATGATTTGCATCTCTCTCTATTGACTCCTCCTTTGCATCCGCTTCTAATTGAGATAAATCCAATTTAGATAAATCAATTCCCATCTCATTATCACTTCCACCTAATACCTCCTTCTTACTCTTCTTCATCTTTAACTTCTTATCATCCCCCTTCTTACTTAAATTCCAATACTTTTTAGCTTTTACCATTTTTCAATACTAATTATTATTCATTTTTCTTTAAATCCATTTTATAAAAAATAAAATTAAAAATAATAAATTAAATATATAATACAAAATATAAGTATTAATAATGAAAATAAATAACAATAAAAATCATTATTATTTCTATATAGGATATTATCTATTTGTATAGCTAATAAAACAGTTGAATTCCATTTTGAATTACTTATTATATGTATTATTGATCTATTTAACCAATTCATTTTTTTAAATGTATTAATATATTCATGATGATGTACACAAATATTATGAATTAATTCACAAATCTTATTTTCAAAGATCTCATTTTTATGAATATATTTTTTACATAACTCTAAAATCTGATTCAAAATTAAAAGTGATTGTAAAGCATCTCTGTGTTTTACATAATTTGATAATGTACATAATTTTAAAATATCAAATTTTTCATCTATTTGCAAATCCATTATTCTAATTATCACATCATTTGGTATTAAATTATATTCATTCGCTATTTTACCTATTATCTGCAAAGTCTCAAATGGTTCATTATTCATTTTATTTCGACTCAAATTTATCAATCTATGATATATTAAATTCCATTCAGCCTCTATTAATTCCTTACTAATATTTTCATTTTGAATATTATAATTTTCATTCTTTTCTTTCTCACATCTATTTACCACTCCATTATTCTCATTTGAATACTTTAAATAACATTCAATATAATTCACAACAATATCATATAAAAAATGATATCCTTCCACTAAATCATGATGAATATTTATTGAATCTTCTAATATCTCCAATTTTACCATAAAAGATATATAATCAATGTTATTATCATAATAAACACAATATAAAGAATTGTTGATTAAATCCGATTTACTATCATCAATAAATATATTTAAATTATTACATAAATTCCTAAAAATACTGTTATACCTGTTCAGTTCATTATTATTACTATTATTCTCTTTCTCATAATATAAAAAATTCTCTTTTTTAATTAAAAAACTTGTTTCCTTTTCCATTCTTCAATATTAATATTATTTGAATATTTTTTTTTAAATTGATTTATTTATTTTAAAAATGAAAAAAAAAATGAAAAAATAGATGATATATAAAGGATAAAGTTGATATAAAAAAAAAATAAGTAATAAGTAGAGGTTTAACGAAAATGATATTTTGTCCAAAGTGTGAGAATAAATTGTATCCGGTAGAGGAGAAGGTTGAAGATAGGGATAGATTATTTAATTTATGTATGAATTGTGGTTTTAAAAAGGAATATGATAGTTCAATAATACAGAAGAGGATATATAAAGGTAAAGCTGTGGGAAAGATGAATGTAAATCAATATTCAAGATTTGATGTATCTTTACCAAGAACGAATAAAAAGGAGTGTCCAAATGATGAATGTCCAACTAGGGAGAATAGAGATGAACAGGAGGCTGTATTTATAATGGATCCGGTATCATTAAAATTGACTTATATGTGTACAACATGTGGAACAAAGTGGAATCATTAAAAATGGAAAAAAAAATGAAATTTATTTATAATAAAAAACTGATTTAAAGAAAATAAAATAATAATATTGAATAGAATATAAAAAAGAATGGAAGTTGGGAATGAGTCGAATACGAATGTAAATATGGAGAATGAAATGAATCATTCAACAAATTTGACAGAAAATGAAGGTGAAACTATTATTGAAGTTGGTAATGATTTAAAGTCACCAACATATAAAAGGATAGTGACACAAATAGAACGTGTACAGAAGAAGACGATCCCGGTATTAACAAAATATGAGAGAGCAAGAATCATAGGAGTAAGAATGCAACAATTAGCAAGTGGTGCAAAACCATGTGTTGATACAACGCATTTACGTTCAATAGAGGAAGTGGCTTATGAGGAGTTAAATAAGAGAGTTTTACCGTTCATGGTGAAGAGGGGTTTACCAAATGGAACATATGAATACTGGAAAATGGAAGAATTTTTAACAGTATAACGTAAATAAAAATAAAATAATAAAATTTTTTTAAACAATTCAATTTATAAATAATTATAAATTAATAAAAATCAAAATAAAAATAGCAAGTGACATATAAAAGTGGATATAATGATGGTGACGTAAGATGGAAAAAAAAAATGAAAAATAATTTGAAAAGGAAATAAATTTGAAGTAAAAACATCAAAGAGAAAAAAAGTAATATTTTTGAGATTTTAAGAGAAAGAATGGAACAAGTTCAACAAACTAACACAAAGAAGAATACCAAGAAGGTATCCAAGGAGGTTAAGAATGAGGAAACAACCACTAACGTGGCTGCACCAGTCGAGAACACTTCAGCTCCTGTAAAGGAGAAGAAGCCAAGAAAGAAATCAAAGGAAACTGAAACCAATGAGGTTTTAATGACTAATGAAGATAATACAACAACAAACGCATCAACAAATGCGGATAACATGGAAGGTGAAGTCGTATCAGATAATGAGGTGACAACAAACAAAAAGTCATCAAAGAAGGAGGTGATCCCAATGACCAGTGAGCAATTATTGGTATTTGGATCAACTATCTTTGAGAATGTTGATGATTTTTACCTTCAAATTAAGAACATTGATACAATGAATGTTCAACAAAGAAAGGATTTAACAACTTTGATTAAGAAGATTGAGAAGAAGACACGTGATATGACTAGTGCATACATGGCTTTTATGGATCATAGACTTGATCAAACTGAGAAATTAGTTGAAAAGGAGATAGCTAAACAAAACAAGAAGGCTTCAAAGAAGGAAAAGGATCCAAATGTACAAACCAACACTGGTGTTAAAAAACCAATGAAGGCTATGCAATTTGTAATCGATTCAATCAATGACAACCTTAATATTTTGGAGAAAGAGACACAAGATAAATTAGAATTTGAGGATGACTTATTAAGTAAGGCTCAAATTCATAGTTTTATCTGTGGATTAGTAAAGGTATCACCTGAATGTAGAATAGTCGGTCCTGATGGTAAGCCAGTAGGTAAGATGTTCAGAGTTGACAATGGTATTTTAAGAGACTTCTTCCAAGGTGTTGAACAATCAATATTAACTAAAGCTGATGATGCAAAGATTCAAACTTTAATTGAAAAGAATGTTTTAACATCTGAAAGAAAGATCAACCCAGTCTTTGACTATCAAAAGATCTTTTCAATCTTAGCTTATTGTTTAGATCAATAAGTTAATTAAATCCACATTTATATATTTATTAATTAATTATATAAACTTTATAAAAAAAACATAAAAACAAATTATTTACTTAAACCAAACCATTTTTTTAAACAATTTATTAAAGATGAATCACTTTTAGGTTCACCTATTAACTTTTCCTTTTCTTTTGTATCAACAACAACTTCCTCTAATGTACTTTCATTATTTGAATTATCCTTGTTTTCAACAACTATTGTTGTATCATTATTCTTTATAACTTCTTCAACAACTAGTTCTTTATCTTCTTTATCTTGAACAAAATATTCTTCAACAACAGTGTTATCAACAACTGATTCTTGATTATCAATGACTTGAATAACGGGTTCTTCAATAACAGTGTTATCAACAACTGATTCTTGATTATCAGTGTCTTGAATAACTGGTTCTTCAACAATAGTGTTATCAATAACTGGTTCTTGATTATCCGCGACTTGAATAACTGGTTCTTCAATAATAGTGTTATCAACAACTGAATCTTGATTATCAGTGACTTGAACAACAGGTTCTTGATTATCAGTGTCTTGAACAACGGGTTCTTCAATAACAGTATTATCAACAACTGGTTCTTGATTATCCGCGGTTTGAATAACTGATTCTTCAATAACAGTATTATCAACAACTGGTTCTTGATTATCCGCGGTTTGAACAACGGGTTCTTCAACAACAGTATTATCAACAACTGGTTCTTGATTATCCGCGACTTGAACAACAGGTTCTTCAACAACTGTGTTATCAACAACTGATTCTTGATTATCCGCGACTTGAACAACAGGTTCTTCAACAATAGTGTTATCAACAACTGGTTCTTGATTATCAGTGACTTGAACAACGGGTTCTTCAATAA
>JACCDO011288652.1_pt1 | contig 13465 bp, 12 predicted proteins | sample 7446101 | NCBI WGS metagenome assembly JACCDO01 (sample SAMN15323440, study PRJNA562643) | freshwater metagenome | isolation source: river surface water | place: USA:Blue River Watershed | collected 2017-08-16
AGGATCCTGCAAATCGTAGCGCGTGACTAACTCTTTAAAAATAACTGTTCCATCTGGAAACGCTGCTAATGTATCACCTAAAGGAACAGTGATCCGCCCGCGCCGAAACTCTCCTCTGAGTAGCCACATTCCATCTTGCTTACGAAATGCAATCGCTAAGCGAAAAACCCATTGGGGCCCATGATCAGGGTTAAGAGACCTAAAGTGCTTAATATTAACGGGAGCACTACTATCGTTTTTATGGTCACCCTGCGCAAGCCAGCCAAGCCGACCAGTAGCCGCCATTTGAGCGATTAATTTCGGCCTTAAAGTTTCAGACACAACGAAGGAATGCGACCTTCCTCGAATCGGTACGACCCCCTCTTCCCAAGCACCCGACCTTACCAAGGCACTGCCAGCAACACCAAAAAACCAAGTCAAAATATCACGATCTGGACCTTCAGGTAAAAGGTCTAAAGCCTTTAAATCAGCGGGCGCCGCAACGAGAAACTTATCCTTACCCTCTTCAGTCGGCATAAGCCTAAATATTTGAACTGTAAGCTGACCGCTCTTGCGGGTGGATTCCGCGTCGATGATATAAAAAATATCGCTGGTTGTTAGAGTTTGTGTTTTTTGACGCTGATCTAAGATATCTCGCTGGTGATGCCCCACCTGCTTCACGGCATCACGCCAGGTTGATTGATCTTGACTCTTATGGTGATGCCTGTCTGTTTCAGGCTTAAACTGCGTAGAAGGAGTTAAATCCGCTGCTGAAAAAGCGCGAATACGACCAGACGCGTCTGGTTCTGCACTCACTACGGGGGAAAGTTTACGGCTACTACCACCTAGGAGATTAAGAAATGAAACAGACTGACCATCAGGAGCTTTAAACTCCGAGTCTGGGGTGCCATCAGCGTAGCAGATAGCAGCCCAGATATGCTTACAATATCCCTTACCACCCGTATAAAATGGGCAATTACAAATAGCACTTACGGTTGATCGTTTTTGTAGATCATCAATAGCCATCTCAAGTACGACATGATAGTCGCCACCCTTACCCTTAACGTCCACTGTCAAGCGTTCAGGAGCCATGCCCACTAGGGTCACACGACTTTGCCTAAAATAAGTATCACCACGAATTCGGACTTGGTGATCCACATCTGGTCCTAATGCTCCAACTAGTCCAGTAGCTCCAGGCCTTAAACCTCGATCAACAGGAACTCTCCTCAAACCACGGGCACTATTGCCACCACGTCCACGGCGTCCACGCCTCAATGCGCTACTCCTCATGTTAACTTGCCAGCTGGGCCTAAAAAGTTGTTGCTGCTGACAGTATCAAATTACTTCGGTAACTTCCGTCTTCTTGATCTCGTTTAGGTCGGCGCCTTTAGGGATAACCAACATTCGTTGGCGCTGCCATCGGCGGCTTTGTCGACCGGTATAGGCCTTCCCGTAAGGATCGCCTTTTTAGAAAAAAACTGCAACTGTTCATTTTAAAAAAATTGTGTTTTTTTAGATAAATTAGGATGTTAAAACTAATCCCCACACCCCCCATATAGGATAAAAAACGATGCAAATCCTCCCTTTACTAATTTTCATGGCCTTTTCTCTGCCAGTCCGAGGGAACTCCCTAGAGACGCTATCGATCCACAATGGAGTGAACCTGAAAATATTTACGGTCTCAGATCTTAAAAAAATGCGGGGAACTAAAACCGTTACTGTGGACAATGACCCCGCCTATCCACAGCAAAAAATGACTTACCTTGCAGCTCCTGTAAGTGAATTATTTTCAGGGGTAAATTTCGATAGTGACCGCATTATAGAGTTTAAATGCTTGGACGGGTTTTCTGGGCCCATTGATGCGAAAAGACTCCTCAAAAATTCCCCCGACTCTTCAAAGGCCTTTATTGCGTTTGAGGTATTAAATTCACCTTGGCCTAAATTAAAACCAAGCTCAGAAGCCACTGCTGGCCCATTTTACCTTATCTGGGATCGCCCCGAGCTTTCAAAAATTGTAACTGAAGAATGGCCCTACCAACTCAAAGAGTTAAATCTCCGCGGTAAGTTCGATGAACATTACCCGAATCTTACCCCAAAGTTGGAGAAATTCAGACGAGGCTTTGAGGTCTTCCGAACTAACTGCCTTCCATGCCACAAACTGAACCAGCAAGGCCACGGGACATTGGGACCAGACCTCAACCACCCGTACAGTCCTACGGAGTATATGGGTGAAATATTTCTCCCAATGCTGATAAGAGATCCACAATCGTTACGTAAGTTCCCAAATAGCAAAATGCCTGCATTTAGCAAAAAAGACTTACCTGATTCTGATCTTAACGCCTTGATTCAATATCTGAGCCACATGGCCAGAACCCGCCATGATACTAAGCTTTGACAGTCATTTAACTTTTCATGTCAAAAAAACTACGTTACAGTGAGCGCACTTTTACCATGGACTCACAAAGGAGGATCAGCTATGCAGCTTCGTTTACCAGCCGCGATTGGACTAAGCATCGCTAGTATAGCGTATGGTAGAAATACCGCCCTTGAGTTTCGCGGCAGCTTGTCTTGGCTAAATGGTATCAAAGCAGAGGAGACCGCTCCTTCAGACCTGAATAAAGAAAATCAACTTAAGATCGTACGTGATCGCCAAGCTCTTTCAGAGCTACGCCCCAACCTCAAGCTTTCAACCAGCGAGATTCAGTTTGTTGCAAGACCTAGAATTCAGTACGAAACATGTCGCGTAACAAGCCAAGGTAAATCGGGGTCTCCGGAGACAGAAGTACAATCTGTGATGAGGGAAGCCTTTTTGCAGTGGACACTTTCTGAGCAGGTTACTTTTTCATATGGACTGCAAAGCTATCAATGGGGAGGTTCGGAATCTCTAAGTCCATCGAACCGACTATTCCATGAAACGGCCGTACAAAGAACCGCTTTTTTTGAAGCGACAGGTAAAAACATTGCTAGAGTTAACTTTAGTTTAGGTAAGTCATTTAGCACGGTTGTGCTCGCCGATGTGGAAGAGAACAAAGATGAAACATCATGGCAGTATGGTGACACATGGCACGCCACAGGCCTTATCAAGCCAGAGTTTAACTGGAATAATGGAGCAGACTATTTTGGTTTGGTCTTTGGCGGCCGCGCTGAAGGCAAGCCTTGGGTGGGAGAGTACTTTAGTTACGGACTACCATTTATCGACGGGATAACACTATTTGCCGATGCCGCCCATGAGAAGGGAAGCCGGGCCTGGCGCCCCATTTCTGGCAGTGATGGTCGAACCCTAGATTTTTCAAAAACTCTTGCTGACGATAAAAAGGTGCAAACCATCGCAGCGGGGGGAGCAAAGTATGATTTTGTAGGTGGTAGCATTCTACGTGTGGAATATATCCTCAACCAGCCCGGGTATTCTAAAAATGAGCTTGAAAAAGCAAAGGCAGGGCTCCTCTCACCTGCCCCACTTGACCGCCAGGCATTCCAAGAGAATCTATCACGCTTTTTAGCCCCAGGCTTAGAGCTAATGGGACAGCGCTTTTGGTATGCTTCGCTACATATTCCAGATTTTCTGACGGTAACAGATCTGACGTATACAATGAGACTTTTAAGCTCAGCTACTGACATGAGTAAGTCTTTTTATACAAATTTTGATTATAAAATTGGGGATGCTGGTACGCTCTCCCTTGCTTTAACGAATACTACTGGCGACCAAGGAAGCGAACTTCGTGGGTTTGTTGGTAAAAGCCAAATGGTGACCTACCGGTACGATTGGTAAAGGATTATATCATGAGCAAAACTCCTCCTCCCCCATCTGACATTATTGTTGAGTTAAACCACTTAGTGAAGAGCTATAAGCTCGGAGTTACAACAGTTCCCGCGTTAAGAGGGGTGAACTTAAAACTTCATCGTGGTGAATTTACAGCTGTGATTGGAGCGTCAGGGTCTGGGAAAAGCACGTTACTGAACATGGTCGGGTGCATTGATGATCCGGACAGTGGAAGTGTAATCTTAGATGGGGTGGATGTTACAAAACTTGATGATGATGCAAAAAGTCATCTCAGAAATAAAAAAATTGGGTTTATCTTCCAAAGCTTCAATCTAATTCCGGTCTTAAATGTGGTAGAAAATATTGAGCTTCCCCTGCTCATTAACCCTGATATCAGCCCTAAACTTCGTAGGGAGCGGGTTTTAGAGGCCTTGGCAGATGTGGGGCTGGAGAAGTTCGCGCAAAACCTACCTGATCAGCTGTCCGGTGGTCAAAGGCAAAGAGTTGCTATTGCCAGAGCTTTAGCGGGAAATCCTGATTTGGTTCTTGCTGACGAACCGACTGCGAACTTGGACTCAACAAACTCTCATAAAATTATTGATCTGATGATTGAATTAAATAAGAAAAAGAGAGTCACTTTTCTATTTTCCACGCATGATGAGCGACTCATGGACCGCGTCTCTCGTATGGTTCACATCCAAGACGGGGTAATCCGCTCATGAGTGGTGGACGTTGGACAATTGCTATTCGAAGCCTTGCGCGTAATAAAAAGCGTAACTTTGCGACTGGGGTGGCGATTGCGTTTGGGTTTGCCGCGTTTGTAATTCTTGGTGGATATATCAATCGTGCCGAGAATTTTTTACGGGTATACACGCTTTATGTCATGCGGGTTGGGCATATCAATATTTACAAAAAAGATGGGTTAGACCAATTTTCTGCGGATCCTAAAAACTATAGCCTCTCAAGTGACGACCTAAAAGTTCTGCGTCGTGTTGCGAATGAGCTAGGAAATGTTGAAATTCACGGCCCGCAGCTTCAGGGTATGGGGCTTATTGGCAATGGCTGCCGTGCCATGCCTTTTTGGGCGATAGGGATTGATCCACTCTTAGACCGGGATTTAAGACAGCACTCTGAACTTAAAAAATGGGCTCCAAGGCTACAAGGATTTCTTCGCGGTGCAGGGATTTGGAACTTTGTTGATTCTGGAATTTCTCCGATTGCCATTAGCGATGGATTGGCACAACTCCTTAAAAAGCCTAAGGTCTATAATGAAATCCCCAAAGATCAGAAAGTCACTTTAGTTACGGATTGTAATGCGCCCGAGGCAGCAGGCATCATTGGATTAGATAGTAACGTCCAAATCGTTGCAGGAACGTGGGCAGGTAGCATGTCAGCTCTTGATGGGGAACTTGTAGGACATTTTAACCCTGGAGTGACTGAACTCCGTTACTCAGCGATGGTAGCGTCCCTGGAATTTATGCAAAAATTATATGACACGCAAAATGCGAGTCTCTATACGATTTGGTTACGGGATGCATCGAGACTTAATGCAAATATGGATTTCCTAAGAGAAAAACTCGCGGTCGAAGGCCTTAATGTTGATTTGTATCCTTGGACTAATGAAACGATCGCACCGTTTTATAACGGTACACTGCAATTTTTATATACCATGGTTACGTTTATTGCTTGTGTGCTTTCTGCGATTATTGTTCTTTCCATTTTTAATTCTGCGACGATGACAGTTATCGAACGTTCTCAAGAAATAGGAATGATGAGGTCTCTTGGGTTTACCCAACGCCAAATCCGCGAATTATTTGTGGCTGAAAGCCTAGCACTCGCTGGAATTGCAGTGTTTGTCGGCGGAGTTGTAGCTATTTCTGGAGGAGCTTTAGTATCGTCATTGAATATTGAGCTTTCACCTCCTGGAATTGCTGGGGGCATGCCTCTCTTGATTGTTCCAACTGTGACGCAAGTTATTACTGCAGCGCTTTTTACACTTAGCCTTGCTCTTTTTACCACCGTTGCTGCTATTAGAACTATTGCAAAACAAAAAATTCCAACTCTACTAATGGGCTCAAATAAATAAGGAGATTACATGCGTTTACAAGCAGCCTTCACGCTAACACTTTTACTTTCCGGACACAGTGTATCTGCAAAAGAAGATGTTTCAGCAGAAACCCTGCTAAAAGATTCTGATCAAGCAAGAGGGGCCGTTGAAGGGGGGCTTTCCTGGGATATCACTGTAAAGACTTTTGAGGGGACAAGCACAAATGAAGTACAGTATATCGTGAAAGTGAAAGGGGTCGACGCCTTAGCTGAGGCAACTGCTCCAGCGAGAAGCAAAGGCGAGACGATGCTATTTAATGATCGCAACCTCTGGTTTTTTAAGCCAGGCTTAAAAAAACCGGTTGCGATCTCTGCTCGCCAAAAACTTATGGGACAAGCTGCTAACGGCGATATCGCCTCGACAAATTACTTTCGTGATTACAACGGGACCATCGTCGGGGAAGAATCTGTTAACGGTAAGCCCGCATTTAAGTTAGATCTTAAAGCTAAAGCAAAGAATGTGACCTACGATGGTATTCGTTATTGGATCACAAAAGATAGGCATCTTGGTATCAAAGCTGAATTTTTGACGGTAAGCGGAGACGTATTTAAATCTGCGGAGTTTACCTACGGCAATAAAGTAAAACTTGCGGGAAAGGAATACCCCTTTATCAGCAAAGTCGACATTAAGGATGCGATTAAAAAAGATCAGCACACTGAAATCCTATATCAAAATCCCAAGCCTGAAGCTCATGCGGATAGTATCTTTAACATTAATAACCTTTTGAGATAGTGGTATGATGGAAGACCGGATAATTTACCGACAGATGAGCCGCCTTGCCTGGCGTAATGTTCTTCGTAACTGGCGTCATAGCCTTGCGACACTTCTCGCGATTGCGTCCGGTTTTTTAGCTATTTCCCTCTTTGACGGATTTATTAAACAGCTTCAATACCTAAACGACGATGGACATACCCATAGGGGAATGCTCGGAAGTGTCATAGTACAACGCGAGCATGCTGATACAAAAGGCACAGAAGATCCCTGGGCCTATGCCATGACCAAAGAAGAACAAGATTTTGTCGATGAATTTATCGCTAGTAGCAAGGCAGTTGCGCAAAGAGTACGATTTCTTTCCATTCAAGGCATGGCCACTAGCGGTGACCGAAATGCTGTTTTTGCAGGCAATGGCTATGATGTCAAAGAAGGTGGGCTAACCCGAGGTAAGAAGTGGTATTGGAATGCCCATGCTGGCAAACCTCTGGACGAGGCCACCGAGCCTTCGATCATGACAGGAATAGGGCTTGGAAAACTATTAAACTGCGTTAGCACTTACACTGGCCCAAATTTTTTGCAAGACGATGGATCTTTAAAGCCACAAGTAAGACCATTTAAATGCCAAAATGACCGTTTAACCCTATCGGTAACAACCGAAGCAGCTCAGGTTAACACGGTTGATTTGCCCGTAGTTGGTATTTATGATGCCGGATTTCGCGAAGCCGATAAAAGAGCCCTTCATATCCCTCTGGCAGAAGCGCAGCGCCTCATGGACACAGACAAAATCACTTTTATGACCATTACTCTTGATAAGCCTGAAGAGACTGATTCGTTTATTAAGAAATTAAAAGCAGCGAGTCTCGCTAAGGGCTACAAGCTTGATATCTTACATTGGCAGGATCACTCGATTGGAGCTTATGTTCGTGGTGGGATGGAAATTTTGGATGTATTCCGCAATTTATTTATGGTGATTGTGGTCATTATCGGCGTCTTGGCTGTTGCCAATACGATGATGAAATCAGTTACCGAACGTATTCGCGAGATTGGGACACTTCGAAGTTTTGGTTTTTTAAGGCGCCATTTATCATTTATGTTCGCAGCTGAAGGTTTTTACTTAAGCCTTATCGCTTGCATCGCAGGGTTGATTGGCACGATCGGTGTGTCCCTACTTATCGAAGTCTTAGGCATTCAATACCGTGCCGGTGTATTGTCCCAGCCCATTGGTCTTAAAATCAAGATGGTACCTCTTGCATGGCTCTTTAGTGGGCTAACATTGACACTACTAGCGACCGCAACAGCTTGGCTCTCCGCACGTCGTGCGACAAAGATGGTCATAGCTGATGCCATGCGGCACGTTTAATATGACCGACGATTCACCCTTACAAATCCTATTAACCAAAGTAGCCTCTCCTGGTTTTCAAACAAAGCTAGAAGAGGTTCGGTCACTGTGTGCAAGGGTTCTCGCAATCTTGTTGGTTGGTATTTGCATTGGTTTTTATTTTGCAAGTGACCTCATTAATTTTCTCAAAGGGCCATTAAGAGACGCTATCCCCTCACAGGAAAATCCGCTGCATTTTACGGGCCCCCTCGAAGTTATGCTAGCTTATATGAAAATTGCGTTCCTAGTTGGTATCGCCATGGCCGCACCCTATGGCTTATACGGAGGGTGGAAACTTGCGACCCCCTGGTTAAAAACTACCAAGAAAAACTATGTCCCCGTTTTTTTTGTGTGGTCACTGACTTTGTTTATTCTGGGAAGTGGCTTTGGATATATTGCAATGCTCCCTATCGGTTTAAAATGGCTTGTAGGGATGGGGGGAGATCAGGCGACACCCGTTGTGACGGTAGCAAGCTATGTCGATTTAGTCGTGCTGATGTTACTAGGCTTTGGCATCGCGTTTCAGCTCCCGCTTATTATAATTCTTTTTGAAAGACTAGGAATTATCAGTGAAGCGTGGCTCATTCAAAACCGCAAAATTTTTATAATTGGCATTCTATTTTTCGCGGCAATCATTACTCCCTCTCCTGATCCATTATCACAGGTAGCGCTCGCCGCACCCATGTATGCTATGTTTGAAGCGTCTATTTTAATTATCCGCCGCCTAAAACACGATGACAACCTTCCTCACGTGAGGTCATAAAGATGAAACCACTTTTTCCTTATGCGGTTGGACCTTGGAAAGTTCAAGATTCCACTCTTATGTATGAAAATTCGTGGATATCTGTAACTCACCATAATGTTACAACACCTGGAGGCTCGACGGGAGTATATGGCGTCGTAGAATTTAAGCACCGCGCTATTGCCATTTTACCCCTTACTGATGATGGTTATACCTGGCTGGTTGGGCAACACCGTTTCCCTTTTGATGCTTATTCCTGGGAAATTCCCGAAGGGGGGGCACAAAGCCATGAAGTTTTGCTGGATGCTGCTAAACGTGAACTAAAAGAGGAAACTGGATTAATTGCTCAAAGTTGGAAGCAGGTTTTAACCCTCCACCTTTCGAATTCCGTAACCAATGAAGTCGCGTATGCATTTATCGCTACCAATCTAAGTGAAGGCGAGCCTGAGCCAGAAGATACCGAAGAACTTCACCTTAAGAAGGTTCATTTAAGTGAAGTCTATCGTATGATTGATGCTGGCGAAATTACAGATGCCCTCACAATCGCGACTGTTCTAAAAGCTCGGACGATGGGATATTAGTAACTTGCTTTTGTGCCTAAGATCCAGAATACAGCACCAGCTAATAGTAAGCGGTAAATCCCAAATAGCAAAAAACCTTGCTTATTCAAAAAAGCTACAAACCCTTTAACTGCAATGGCTGCTGAGATCGCGGCCACCACAAGCCCCGTCGCAATTGAGGGGGTGCCGACATGAGCCAATAAAATATCCCCATCTTTAAGGAGCTTAAAAAGCGTGGCAGCGAGAAGTGTCGGTAGCCCTAATATAAATGAAAATTCAGCTGCCGCTACTGGTGCAAGTCCGAAAAATATACCGCCAAGTATTGTCATCATTGAGCGTGAAGTCCCAGGCCACATGGCAATACTCTGCGCTAAGCCAATCATAAAGGCGATTTGAGGGGTCAAATCACTTATGCCCTTCCCAAATTGCCTTGCTCTTTTGACTCTTGGTATCCACTCAAAGCCAATCATGACCACACCCCCGACCGCTAAGGCTAATATAACGGGCATAGTAGATTGGAGATGGGATTTTATAACCTTGTTTAGAAGGAGGCCGAGCACAGCAGTTGGCAAAAAAGCGCAAATCACATTGATAAGTAGCCTTAAACCCTCGGGAGACCGGCCAAATAAACCTGCAGTCATTTTTTTTATACTTCCAAAGTATAAAAAAATAACAGCAAGAATAGCTCCCGACTGAATAACAATTTCGTACGCTTCGACAGCCTCTATTTCTGAAGTTGTATGATCTTTCAAGTTTCTTAGACCAAGAAATTCACTCGCTAACACTAAATGGCCGGTTGAGGAGACAGGCAGAAACTCAGTTACCCCTTCTACAACCCCTAAAACGGCTGCATCAAAAACTGAAATCACTGGAAGTTTAGGCTCCTCCTGTACAACCTGATCGAGTGTAGCAAAAGCCTGTAACGAGAATAAAGACACCATTAAACTCACGAGTAAATGCATCTATAATCGACCTTTTTAGAGTAAAATGCCTGCTAGAACCATACTGGCAACACTAAAATAAATGACTAAGCCTGAAACGTCTACGAGAGTCGCAACAAAGGGGGCTGAAGCGGTTGCTGGGTCAAACCCACATTTCTTTAATCCAAATGGCAGCATCGCCCCACACATAGCTCCCCAAAGCACTACCCCGACGACACTTAACCCGACAGCGAAGCCTATTTCTAAAAAGTGCGGCCCGTAAATGGACTCCCGTGTCGGCCAAATCAAAATTCTTGCTAACCCGATCGCTCCAAGTATAACTCCGAGCGAGAGCCCCACCACAATCTCCCTGAAAAAAACACGCCACCAATCTCGAAGCCTTACCTCGCCTAAAGCAATCGCCCGTACCACAAGGGTTGAGGCCTGGGACCCTGAGTTTCCTCCACTACTGATAATAAGCGGGATAAATAAAGCTAAGACTACTGCTTTACTAATTTCGTGCTCGTAGTAACTCATCGCCGTCGCCGTTAACATTTCACCGATAAATAAGACAATGAGCCACCCCGCTCGTTTGCGAATCATCTGATGAAGCTCTACCTTTAAATAGGGGGCCCCTAACTCTTCACTACCACCTAGTCTTTGAATATCTTCAGTCGCCTCTTCCTCAACCACACTTACGATGTCATCGACGGTAACAATCCCGATAATATGCCTCTCCCCATCAACAACCGGAATTGCCATAAGGCCACTTGACTGAAATAATTTACTTAATTCATCCTGCGGTAAATCAGGTGAAGCGGTTACAATATTGGTCCGCATAATATCCCTAATAATTTGGTCTCCACCTGAGGTAAATAAAATCCTCAAAGAAACCACACCTAAAAGCCTCTGCTCTTGATCAAGTACGAAGATGTAGCGCAGAGTTTCTAGACGGGATTCCGACTGCTTTCTGATGTATTTTAAAGCTTCATCGACCCTCATATCAGGCCTTACTCTAGCAAACCTAGAATTCATGAGACCACCGGCCTCATCTTCCGCATAAGCTAAAAGTGCAGCGACCTCTTTTCGGCTGGGTCCATCTAATGCAGAAAGCACTTCATCTCGGTGCTCTGGGAGGGCCTGGATTACGTCTGCTAAGTCATCAGGCGCTAAAAGTCTAATCCAATGCCTTCTGTGGGCTTCTGGTAAGGCAGCAAGAAGCTCGGCCTGATCTTCAGATGATAAACTTAAAAAGAAATCATCAGACTGCCCCTGATCTAAGCGAGAGAAGGCTCTTACCTTATGCTCATCAGATAAGGAATTCCATTTTTCTCTTAAATCTAAGATAGGAAGCTGGCTTTGCCAGGTTTGATCTTCATTCATGTGTGCCTCGCCTACCCTGCCTTGGCTTGAACGTACCTTACTGTAAATTAGGTTACCATACTTGTAAGGGCATTCTAATATTTTAAGTTGCTGATATGCTTGTTTAACACTTAAATGATACAATCACCTCACGAGCCCCTCGTTAAATAAGAAAGACACCTATGCTGTGGCAGCCTTTTCTTTTTAGCCTATTTTTGCTACCAGGGTGTAGACCTCATAACCAAACAGCGCTTCACCATGATGTAGCGACCGTTGAAACTCAAAACGAAATCGTTGCAATAATTGAGCTAGATCCCTTCAACTCAAGAGACTTTAAATCCTGTCCTAAAAATGCCTATTTGATTGGGGTTAGTGAGGACATGGCTGGGATGTGTGTTTATGATGGTCAGCCCCTACTCAGTATAGATGAGACCATGCAAGAAAGTATCCTCGTCTATCATAACCAAAGCATTAATCTGAGCCCACGCTATGGCTCAGAATATGATTGGGCTGTAAAGCGGATGAAGCTTGAATGCCCTCAGGGATTTTTTGCTGCTGGCCTAGCCAACAACTCAGAAACGGATTCTTTGGGAAATAGGTGGCCCCATCTAGGCCTCTGGTGTCGTAAAGCTAGCGCCCGCTTAACTGAGTTTAAAGGGAAGGCAGAGTGTAAGTCAGTATGGTTTGATCGCAAAACTGACACTCGCCCGATTGATGGGAGTTCAAGGGATTTAGATTTTGATTTTGGTAGTACAAAAGGACAATGTGAAAGGGGGCAGTATGTCGCGGGTGTTGCATACTGGGACAGCTTGCTTCCTCCAAGGAATAAGCCTCAAACGTTACTGTGCTGCCCATGGCACATTGCAAGCACTCATAGCCCGTAGGAGAGCATTATGGATGGCGTCGCCAAGACCTCATTATTAACGGCAGCAATGCGAGCAGTAGAGACTGAAAGGTCTGATGCAGAAGGTAGGCTATTCTCAGATCCCTATGCGGGCATTCTTGCTGGAGGAGAAGGACGAGATATCTTACGAGCAGCCATCGAGGTTAGTGGAGAACAGCCTGCAATCGCTATCCGGACTGCATTCATCGATGAAAAGATGCAAACTGCGCTTACAAACGGAGTGAAGCAAATCGTGATGCTTGCTGCGGGAATGGATACGAGAGCATATCGTCTAGGAATTGCCTCAGACATAGCTTTTTTTGAACTCGATCGCAGTGAAGTCCTAGCATATAAAAAGTCGAAGCTTCATAATATTAATCCAAGCTGCACCCACTACTCGATAGGTATCGACCTCACAACTCCCTGGACGACGCGCCTCAAAGAATCTGGATTTAAGGCCAGTTTAAAAACACTGTGGGTAGTAGAAGGGCTTTTAATGTATTTAAACCCTGACGCTGCTGTCACTCTTCTAGGTGAACTTAGTGAGATAGCTAAACCTGGTGATAGTTTGCTTTGCGATATTATGAGCCAAAGCTTTTTAGAGTCTCCCTTCATGGCCAAACAGCTTGAGTTTTTAGCTAGCTTAGGAGCACCTTGGAAATTTGGTGATAATGAGCCTGAAACCCTTCTTAAGAAATTCGGATGGGATGCAAAAACCACTCAGCCAGGAGAATTCAAGCCAGACCGGTGGCCTTTTCCTATCGCTCCTAGACATGTCCCCAATTTACCCAGGGGGTTTTACGTAGAAGCGGTAAAACTGTAGTAAAACGCCAGCTTTTTACTTGGAGTCCGGCTTCACTGTCTCGTCCACCCAAGCTACTACCGTATCAGCATGTTTAAGTGCTAACTTAAATTCAGACTCTGTGACGGGTGGACCCCATGAAGGGCACAGACTGCATTAAATAAGTCTTGCAAAATCTACTCATGAAGCCTACACAAGTAGAACTGGTAATTTGTACTAACTGATAATTACATTTCGGTGTTTGGTATGCATATATCG
>JACCDO010736074.1_pt1 | contig 13463 bp, 11 predicted proteins | sample 7446101 | NCBI WGS metagenome assembly JACCDO01 (sample SAMN15323440, study PRJNA562643) | freshwater metagenome | isolation source: river surface water | place: USA:Blue River Watershed | collected 2017-08-16
ATGTAAAGCCAAGAAGAAGTGCACACTTTCACTGACCGCAACAAAAAATGGGACTTTTTCTCTAACAAATCCCAAAACTGGAGTAACGCTCTCAAATTCAGGATCTTTAGTAATAACGGCTCGCAAAAAACAAACCATGTCAATTGGGATTACGATTACAAATCAGTATGGCTCTGTGAACAAAACTATTACTGTGAAATTTGTTTAACCTCAAAAAGTTTTTCCAGTAGTCCAAGTTTGTGACTGCGAATTCGGTCTCCTGTTAGCAAATCTAGAGTCGCTCCAAATTTGCTGAATTTGCGTGGTTTCCATTCCGTTGGAACGATTTGTTCAGAGCTGGCATTTGAAAGCTCAAGTAGCGTGTATTGGGGATTCATTACAGCTGTGGAGTTCAAAGTAGATAGTTCCACATTTGTATCAAAATCGAAAAGATGAAGTTCGTCTTCTGACAAATAACTTGCTCGATCGAATGATGTGGTGGCGACAACCTGAAGTTCTTGCTCGATTCTGCGCACAAACAAAGGGTCGAATGCAGTATCAATTACATGACGAATGAATTCTCGGCCACCGTTTTCTAAAGTCATTCCCGGCTTAGCGGTCCATATTCTTTGCGAGTGGAGGCTACCCTTTACTTTCACTTCAATTACGGGTTGGCCATCGCCGATTATTCTTGAGCGAATTTTGAAACGGCGCTTAGTTTTTCGAAATTGATCAGCGAACAATTTTCCGTCTGGAGTGTCAAAATACGAAGTGACTAGTTTTACAGGTTGCACTAATTGAGAAAATTGAAAAGTTGAATTCATAGCATCTTGTTTTAAGAAGAACTTTTGAACATCAACTGTTCGGTCGCGAAAGTTAGTCGAAAAAACTTCTGGTTTTGGATGAAGTGAAATCATCTTTATTCGTTTGGCTTATATACAACGCTTACCGATGTTGATTCAGATACGTAGTTGATTGATCTTGTTTTAACGACGTTAACTTTGCAATTTAGTTTCTTTTCAATGTATTCAATTAACTCGCCCTCAGATTCAAACACCGCGCCAAGAGTGAGGTTCACATCGGTGTGGATATTTCGAGCGCGGTAAGAGTCTGCGATTGCCATAACAATGATCAACAAGGCAACTAAAGCGATAGATAGCTGCACCGGGTGGGTATCAATAGCAGTAATTAAAGCCATGGCGAGGGCCATGAAGAAATATGCAATTTCGATATGTTCGAACTCGCGGCTACGTAGCCGAATAATTGAGAGTACGCCGAAAAGGCCAAAACCAACTGCGGCACTGAGGGTGCTTGTTGCTAAGACAGTTAGGACTGAGAAAAGGCCGAGGTTTGCGGTAATAAAAACTGCAGCGAGGTCACGGCGGCGGTAGTTGCGGAAATAGATACCCAGAATCATTAAGTTGATACCTACAAAGTCAACCAGCAGTCGCTCCGCGATATTCCAGTAAAGAATCGAATAATCCATTTTGCCTCGTTTCTAAAGGTCAAGACTAGTGCAACGATTTGGTGGGATTTGGACTACTCCGAGGCTGGGACGAGCATTAGGTTGAAAGGCACCCAACGAATCCACGGATTGTCATTTCCATCTGCATCAGGCAAGTCCACTCTTGCTGCTCCTGAAGTTGTTCTCCGAACCATCCATGTAGAGCCACCGCCATCGAAAGCAACAGCATGAGTAGCACCGAGGCTCTTTAACCAACGAGCTACTTGCGGATAGTTTGCTCCACCTGTGCGGTAGCCCGAATTACTTGGATCTCGAGAAGCAGGGCTCGCAGTAATCAACCAATATTGACCAGCATCGTTCCAACCAACTGCTGTACGAGGTCTGACTTGATCCCCCGCATTTGCGCAATTAGCTACAACACTTCCATCAGTAATTAATCGAGTGCCATATCCCAAAAAAGTTTCATACGGTTCATCATTCTTTGTTTGGTATTTCGAAACATAAGTTGCTGACATTCCGACAGTCCAGTCCTGCACCAATTGAGCTTGGTTGGATCCAAACTGGAAAACCAAATCCCCTGGTTCTGCTACCGTCATCGAGCCACCAGATTTATTGATTTTTTGAATAACACCGTTGCGAACTCTGACACTCGCACTACCCGGGAATGTGGCAGCATCGCCATTACTGCCACGCCAATTGTCATCGTAGACAGCACCTTTATCTGAATCTGGAGGATACGCACCGCCGCCGCCATCAGAATGATAATAATTTAAAGTTCCAAGAAGTAATTTTTCACCATTAACTGTTAAAGAAGAACGAATGCGAGCTTTAGTGTCAGCTATTGTTTTGATACGTTCCAAAGTTTCATCAACCGTAACCACCGCATTTGGGCCGCTAAACGCAGTTCTAATTTCAGGCGCAATTAATTCAGGTACTTGCAGGACGTATTCACCTTCAGCAGCTTTAACACTTTGCCCTTCAGTGTAGAGTGAAGTGATTAGTCCATTTTTAACAATAATTGTTAGCGCACCAGCGGGTGTTTTACCTTCCCAGTCGCTTGTAAACAAAGTGATCTCGTTAGATCCATTTGGCTTATTTATACCTGTTATTGAAAAATTGCTGGAGCCAATGTGAGCGCTTCCGTCTGTTAAAAAACCTTTTGCAATGGTTGGTTTTTTGTAACTGACTTTGACCTTAGATCCAGATTTAATTGCCTTCATCGCTTTGGTTGGCTTTGCGATTTGCACAACGTATTGATTTGGAGAAACTGCAACTGGAGATCCCTTTAAAAATACTTGTTTTATTTTTCCATTTGCAATTACCCAGGTAAGTGCTTTTTGGGTGGTTAATCCAGACCAATTTGTTGTAAATACTGTTGATTTTGCACTCTGTTTATTTACAGCTGCAATTTTCACATTAACTTTCCCAGCAGTAACGATTCCGGTTGTTAAGAAACCGTGTGACTCAGGAATGCCCAAATCCAAAGTAACGTCTCTACCGGTAAATCTGGTGCGCAGGTTTTTTGCAGCATTACCAGTTGCCTGGATTGCAATATGTCCGACTTCCGGACTAAAACTCTTACCTGCTAAGTCAAAATCAATAATTTTATTTTCAGAAATTAACAGACTTACGTCTCCAATAGGTGAAGCCTTTGCTCTTCGGTTGTCATAAACCACAACACCATCAAGTGGAAGTGAGGGTAAATTTAAACCTGCAATTATTTGTGCATTTCCATCCAGTTGCACCGAACCAGTTGTAGTCCAGCCATCAGCCGGATCAGGAACACGCGATACGACTCCAACAACCTTGATCCAGTCAGGGCTGTAACCTGTTTGCGAGTCATATGCGAGTGGGAAATAAACCAGCTCTCCATCCTCTAAAGCTGGACCCCAAGGCAGTGGGTCACCCCATAAATTAAAGAAGTCAGAATTAATCGCAACAGCAGCATTGTTATCAATAACAGATTGGTAGGGACTCAAAAAACCTGGGATCTTGGTTCGGCCAATATTCCAATCAAATAGATTCAAAGATGAAGATGCAACCGAAACCCGGGTATCTTCCCAACTGTTGTGGGATACCCCTGGTTCGAATTTCCAAGTAGTTACCCCGACGCCAGGTTTTGGAGTGAACTCATTTTCTGGATTGCTTAACTCAGGTGGAGCTGCGCAAACATTTACGAGCGGTTGTTGTGCAGAATAAACCGGACCTATTGCAAATGCAGAGAGTTCGAGTCCGAGAACCAAAACTATTGATTTACGACTCACACTCTCTGCTTTCAGTTATTGCGCTTGCCTAAGTCTAGGCAGGTGGTAGAAGTAGGAATTGAATCTTCTGCGCTGAGTTTCCACCACGACCTTGCGGCTCAACCTGAATATCCACACTTACTTGCCCATTTGGCCAGTTCATAACTGGATTCTTAGTTGAGTAACAACGACCAATCTCCCAAGAAATAGTCAATCGCGGCTTAGTGTCGGTGTTGATAGCTGTATCAGAAGCCATTTCACCATCAATGTGCGCTTCAACATCACATTTGCCTGCTCCTTGTGATGGTGGCTGGCCGTCGACAAATGCTCCATTTGGAATATCTGGCGTGTACTTCATTCCAGCTAAGTCGTAGAACAAACCAGTTTCACCATCTATTGCAAGGCGTTGTGGCCGGAACATTTCAATTTCCAAAACAGTTTGTGAGTACAACTCAATTCGCTGTTGGTTACCAAATACAACTTGTCCTTGGTCATTGAAGAAGCTTTGCCAATCTCCAAAACCTTGTCCGTTGTCGATGCGGTATCGGGTCGGCAATGGATGAGTTACAAATATGAATCCAGCTGTAGATGTGAATTCATAAGTATTTCCGGCTTGGGTGGTTACACGTTGAATGAACGTATCCTGACCAGAAATTTCAGACGGGCTGGTGAAGTTCCAACCTTTTTCGTTACCAGAACGATTTGTTGGCAAACCTTCAATTACTGCATCACTGATTTTTCCATTGCCAATTGTCCATTGATAGTCGCCAGTGTTACCTGGATTTCCGATGTCAACAAAATCTGTTGGAGCGTATGGAACACCAACACCCTTTAGTTCTGTTTTAACTACCGGTGATCCGCAAACATTTTGGATTGGTGAAATAACCATGCTCAAAGTATTTGAAATCGTGCTTGCGATTCTTTCAGGAGTTGCTTCAAATTCGGTTCCAGTCCGACCGTATGCATTGATATTGCCTTGAAATTCTGGTTGTGTCGCTTTGAAATTTGTGAAGATAAAGAATGATGCGGCTGTTTCACAGGCAACATCGTTAGGTTGTGGGTTAGTTGGCGGTGTTGGGGTTGATGCATCTGCCAAGTCAACTTTTGCATCACCATCGTCATTAACATCAAATGCGTTTGTTAGTCCGTCACCATCAGCATCTGCACCTGCAAATGAATCTGTCGCATCCTCGCCAGCGTAAACAGACACCGAACGTGCGCTCATCGGCGAAACACCTGACTTACCGTAGTTGCCAACGCCATTTGGTTTGTAATTACTTGCAGAGACAGCTTTAGTTTTTACAACTTTTGCGGACTTCGCAGTCGCAAGTCCATAACCCTGCTTGCTGGTAACAGATTTATTGTTGATCACACCAAAGTTCAATACCTTTGCGGTGCCGGGATTAATCTGTGTGAAAACCGAAGTCTTGCTCGACCAACCAAGTACAACTGGACCGTAGTAATCGCCACCATTTGTTGTGACAAGTTGCAAAGTTGCACCTTGAATAGTTGAAACAGAAGGTGTCACCAATGAAACTGCCTGAGTTGCCTTAGTAATTTTTGCTGAAGCCAAAACTCGACCAGTGCGACCCACTAAAAGGACCGTCTTACCTTTCGATGCTTTAAAGCTTGCCTTGACTGTATATTTCTTTGCAGCAGCGAGCGGTGCGCCACCAGCACTTGCAGGGGTTGAAATCAATCCAACAGCCAGCAATCCAACGGTCAAAAGACCGATAACTTTCTTCATTTGTCCTCCCCGACAATAAGTAGGAGAAACCTAGAGTCTCTGGACTGGGGCGAACAACAATTTTGAGCACAAATTCGCCTAACTTGGACAATTCTTAACTGTAGATAACCTACGCTCCGCCTGAATTAGAGGAGTCCAATTGAGCACCGAAACCAAGTTTCGAAGTGACATTCAGGGACTTCGAGCAATTGCAGTTTTATTGGTGATTCTCGATCACGCGAAGTTTTCCGTCTTCGAGGGTGGATTCATCGGTGTTGATATCTTCTTTGTAATTAGCGGATTCGTAATCACCGGCTTGCTCTTACGGATGCCTGAGCGAAATCTAATTGAGAATTTAAAGACTTTTTATTCAAGAAGAATTTTGCGAATTGTTCCAGCTGCAACGTTGTTGATAGTTGTCACTTTGTTTGCTGCCTTCTTTATTTTGCGTGAAAACTTCAACGAACAATTGCTAGCAGACGCAAAATGGGCAACTTTGTTCTCAGCTAACTTCCGGCTTATCAATTCGAGTGCGGACTATTTCATCGCTGGTCTGGATCAATCTCTCCTCACACATTTTTGGTCACTGGCTGTTGAAGAACAGTTCTACTTCATTTATCCACTGATTATTTTCACGATTTCTTATTTTGGAAATCAAAGTCGGCTTCGCAACACCCGGATATTTTTAGTCATTGCGGTTTCCGCCTCAGCAGTCTGGAGTGCTATCTACACTGCAACTAATTCAATTGCGGCTTATTACTCACCTTTCACGCGATTTTGGGAACTCGCACTTGGCGGACTTGTTGCTTGCATTCCGCTTACTTGGGCAGAGAGAACCAAGAGAATCAATGGACTTATTTCTATTTTTGCAATGGGAATAGTTATTTACGGAGTTTTAAACCTGGCCGAGAATTCGGCATTCCCCGGAATTAACGCTTGGATTCCATGCGGTGCAACTGCTCTAATTATTTGGAGTGGTAGCAGTCAGCTTGGAAAAGGGCCAGTTCACTGGTTGTCCGGCAAAGGCATCACATACATCGGAGATATTTCTTACTCGCTTTATTTATGGCATTTTCCGTGGCTTTTGTTATCAGCTCGCGTGCTTGAGGATTCAATCAGTCAGCAAGTAATCGCGATTGTTGGAACATTTGTTAGTGCGATGGTTTCGTATCACTATTTCGAAAATCCAATTCGACACTCAGAAAGATTGCAAAAAGATAGATTTGCGGTACTTGCAGTGCTCTTGATTTCTATTGCGTTGGTTTGGGATGCAAGTTTGATTGTTGAGTACTTGTATCTCAACAATTAGTCAAAAATCATTTTCCCTTTTGACTTGATTTTCACATTAAAAATATCTTGCATTTCAGCGATTACATGGGTTGCCAAGACATTCTGTCCAACCCATGTGAAATGGATACCATCAGATCCACGAATCTTTTGATTTCGGCCACTTACTTTTGCCCACTCGCGATACTTGCCGCGATTGTCAGCCATCAAATCCCAAGTTGGTACCAAAGTTGCTCCAACGTTCTCTGAGACCGCTTTTGATGAGCGCTCATTAAGCACTGCCATGTAGCTTGCAAAATATGAGGATTGCATGATTGGAAGTCCAACCCACATTACATAAGCTCCAGAATCAATTGATTGGGTAATTAATTTTGTGGCTTCAGCCTCGTACTTCGCATTCCACTTTTTCGAACCGAACTCTGAAACCGCACCATCAATTTTCATATTTTGATGATCATTGGTCCCAAGCATCACTATTACAAGGTCCGGGTCGCTATCTGCAATAAATGGTTTGATTTCTTTTGGCCAGTTGTAGAACCAAGAGTTTGATAATCCAGTTGATGATTTACTCCGAATCACAAGGTCGATTCCCGCTGTGTCTTTGAGTTGCCGCTGCATGCCGTAAGCCAAGTTGTTGCCGAGCGAATCGCCGACAATCAAAATCGTGCAATTTCCAGCCGAACTTGCGTCAGTCTCAGCCAATAAGTCGAAATTGCATCCCTTAGATTTTTGGGCCTTGTTAATGGCTGAAAGTGCAATCACTTCCTGGGAATCTACCGTTTCAGATGGTGATGCAGTTGGAGTTGTTGATGTTTTTGGTGCATTTAAAATCGCTTCGTTAGTGGCGGCATTTGCGCCAGTTAATACGTACCCTAGGCCAACCAAAAACACCAGGAGTGCACTGAGAGCAAGACGCAAAAATCTAAGTTCTTTCTTCATCGTCACTCCTTACCAGACTTGATTTTAGTCTTAATCTAGGTACTTAGAGATGTCAGATTCAATTGCGCTTGGCAAAACTGTCGGTGCATACCGCTTAATTGTTTGACCGTCTGGTGAAATCAGAAATTTTGTGAAATTCCATTTAACGGCACTTCCAAAAAAGCTTCCAGAATTTTTCTTCAAATACTTAAATATTGGATGTGCATTCGTACCGTTTACATCAACTTTTGAAGAAAGTAGAAAATCTACTCCGTAATTGAGTGAGCAAAATTCAGCGATTTCAGAGTCATTGCCGGGCTCTTGATGAGCAAACTGATCACACGGAAAACCAATTACAACTAAACCTTTATCTTTGTATTTTTGGTGAAGTTCCTGAAGACCTTCATATTGTGGGGTTAATCCACATTTGCTTGCAGTATTTACCACCAAAATCGCTTTACCCGCGAATTGATTAAAACTGATATTTTCACCCTTATTAGAGGTGACGGAAAGCTCGTATAGGTTGTTAGTCACGGTCGAAGGTTATCTCGCCAGCGAGTTCTCCGAGCATTATGTCGAATCCATCACTGAAAAGCTTGCGAGTTGTCGCATTTAATTCGGCTCGATACTGAATTAACTTTGCATGACCAGCTTTTGGTCCGTGAAGCCCTTCGCCGGGCACGGCAATGCACTCGTCTAGCACCAGAGCCATTCCTTCTAGCCAGTCTGCGCCCTTCGAATATTTGTCTAGCCAAGGGGCAATTTCTTCGCGAAGTAGCGGTGCGCAATAGGAGTTCGAGCTAATTACTTTGTGGTTATGCCGAATCTTTGTGACCGCTTCTCGAGCGGCGGCGGCAGCTTTCTGTGGCTCACCGTTTCGCCAAGCCGTTGAGCAAGCACCAATTGTTTGATTAAATTCCGGAGACCAATGGCCCGTCATTCCCAGTGTGTTTCTGAAAAATTCGCGAGTTGCTTTTCGATCATCATGGTTTGGAATCAAATCCACCAAAACAGATTCCCAGGAGTCATATGGTGAATAAGTAGCGGTTGACCAAAGATAATCACCAATTGTTCCGAGTGAAATGAGCGAAGCTTCAAAAAGCTCCATTGGATTTGCGAGCAATCCTGCTGAATACTTCTGCAAACCTTTCTCACGTCCATCAACGGGTCCGATGTGCAATCTGTTTGCCATCGAACCGTCATTAACTGGGTAGTTGTCCCAATAAAAAGGAGGGCGTCGGGTGCTTCGATCAAATACGACTGCATCTGCAATATCCAAATAGCCGCTACAAATTTCACGACCTGTCCACATCAAATCTATTTGCGGATGCAGCTCGTCACCCATGACATGGCAATACGGCTCCGTGCCACGACCCGCGTAGTGCATGGGGCACAAAATTACATGCGCGAGTGGATTCGCTTCTACCAATTTCGCATGCACACGATTTGCAAAGTCAGCATGTGCTTGAGCTACGTTTCCATACTTTGCAAGGTCATTTTCGTGAGTCAATGTGTCTGGAATGTCATCAAGCAACAAACCAAAGTGAGTTGCGCCCACACTTGCCATCTGCAAAAACTTATTTACAACTGCTTGTACATCTTCATCGCTTGAATATGTAACTGATAACCCTGGTGAAACACATGCAGAAACATCCACTGCGTTTTCATTACCATGTGCAATTAATTCGGCTAATTCAGCCAAAAATTCTTCATTAAGAGGATTTCGCCATTGGAACCTTTGCCATTGGGCATCTTTAGGTGCGATTAGATATAGGTTCATTCCAAAATCGCCAAAAAACTCAACACCTTTTAGACGTTGCTCTGGTTTCCAAGGGTTTCCATAGAAACCTTCTACTACTCCCCGCCAACGGAAATCTGGCTTATCTGTAAGTTTTAAAGAATTGTTTGCGCCATTTTTTAACCATTTACGTAATGCATTCAAAGCCCAACGAACGGAATGATGATCTGTCGCAGCGATACTTACTTCGAGATTTCCCTTAACGATTTCGGCCGAAACATCAAATGTTTCGCGGGTCATAGCACTTGATTTTGAAACCTCGATGTTTACATTGAAATCTTTGAATGCTGCGGCATGACGTGTGAAAAAGAATTCAATAATCGCCTGCTGTTTTTCATTAGCTCCAGTTATTGCTAACACAATTTCTCCTACCCAGCCTGCAGATTTGTTAGTCGAAAATCTTGGTCTCGTCCCATTGCGTCTCGAATTAATTGTTCGCGAACTTCTTGTGGCATGCCACCATTACTAATAATTGCCGCATGCATAAGTGCACCAACGACTGGTACAACTGTTAAGACTTGTGAGGCAAACTTTCTGTTTGAACTTTCAATAATTTGATTAAATGCATCATCAAAAATCTGATTCTCGGCTGTGTGCAGTCCACCTGCTCTAATAAGTGGAATCTCGGTTTCAAAATCCATACCAGCAACTAATCCGAGGACGTCATACGCATGTTGTCGCGCAGTGGAAGCAACTATTTCAATTGCATTTTCATCCCCGCTTTGAGCCAATTCAAAAAATATTGGCGCGTATGCTTCGTCAATGCCAAGGTTTTCACGCGCTACAGCTTGAAAGAGTGATTCACCGTTTTTTTGATTCAATTCTTTTAATATTCGATCGAACATTGGGGTCTTCGGACGTTGACCGTGATGCATTTGTGCCATTAGGTCCAGCGCAGTACTAACAATCTGCCCTGCCCCACCACCTTCACCTAGATGCATGCCGAGGGTTTCTTTTGTAGTGCGTCCATCACTTGCAACCGTTTTCCCACCGGTTCCAGCAATTGATGCCACACCCAATCCAGTCGGACTGCCAGCAAAAAGCACGGCAAATGCATCATTCAAAACTTTTGGAACACAACCAAGTCCATTTTCAGAGATTGCCTTTGCCATCATTTCCTGATCGCTTGGCCAATCAATTCCAGCTAGAGCAAAAGTTGCAAAATTAATATCAGAGCGACTAATTGAGGCATCCGCTAGCGCCTCATCAATCGCAAGGAAAAGTTCTCGTACTGCCGCGGTAAGTCCAACTCTTTCCCAATTTCCAGTTCCAGCAACTCCAACGCCAATGATTTGTCCACTTGCATTCATTACTGCTGCGTGAGTTTTTGTTCCGCCAGCATCAACACCAAGGTAAAAACTAGTCATCTAATGCTCCTAGTAATCCTTTGTGTTCTTCTTTTAAACGCTTCCAAAGGGCGGGCGCAACTGATAAATCTGGTCCAAGTGGATTGGCAATCAAAGCCTGTAGTGCAGCGTCGCTGTCACCATGTACCGCAGCTTGAATGGTTAGTTTTTCAAAATCTTTAACTGTGTTCACCAGTGCATGCACATCAGGTCGCATTGCTGTGGTTGAGATTGGTGATGCACCTTGTGAGTTGATTATGCAAGGTATTTCCATAACTGCATCTTCCATCATGCCTGGCACAGCGCCATTGTGCTTTGCATTGACGATATGAACCGTGTTTGCGTCACTTGCAATATCTGCCATTAATTCAGCGGCTGAGTCGGAGTAGTACGCGCCACCCCGTTTCATCAATTCTTCAGGTTTGTGATTCAACTCTGGATCTTGATACTTTTTGAAAAGTTCAGCTTCAATTTCCATCACTTCACTTGCACGGGTGTTGTGCTTCTTCTGGTAGGACAGCCATTGCTGAGTTTCATAGTAGTAAAGCAGGTAATAATTAGGAATTGCATCAATTGCGTCAATGCTCTCTGGTTGCCAAATCGGATCATCATCACCAGGCGCTTGTTTTCCGGTAAGTCCCCTGAATCCGCGAATTGCATCCCGAGACAAATCCTGTCCTTCAAACTTCAGACCTCGAACCCAAGATAAATGGTTTAAACCAACGTAATCCAGTTCTAAAGCTTTAAAAGGTTTATCTAAGGTTTGTGATATTTCATTCTTGATATTCCAAGGAACATTGCAAAGTCCAATTGTGTTTAGTTCCGGGCGCTGCGACAGAAGAGCTTCGGTAATCATGCCAGCTGGATTAGTAAAGTTTAAAAGTTGCGCGCCTGGTGCGTGCTGCAAGATTTCATCAGCTAACTTGAGAGCCACCGGAATAGTTCTAAGTCCTTTGGCAAATCCACCCACTCCAACTGTTTCTTGGCCGATCAAATTAAATTCTCTTCCAAGCAGTTCATCGCGATGTCTGGCCGCCTGCTGGCCAATACGAAATTGGCTTACTACAAATCTGGCATCTTTAACCGCTTCCGCTTGGCTGTCTGTAGTTTCGATTTCGATTCCACCACCAGAGGCTGCAACCATTCTGCGCGCAAAATCACTAACAATTTTCAGTCTTTCAGGGTTGATGTCGCACAGCGTGATTGTTTTAATTGGTAGTCGATCTCGACGTAACAAAACTCCATCAATTAGTTCTGGAGTGTAGGTAGATCCACCACCAATAACGGCTAGTTTCATAGTGCTATTTCTGCACTTTCTCTAGCTGCCGAATAGGCATTTGATCTACGTGCAAACACAGTGTCTTGTGCAATCTTTGTACCCAATGCACTTGCGCCGAGTAATACGGCGTTGTCACCCAAATTTGTGACTTCAATTTTTGGCGCATAAGGAACAATGCGAGCAGTTATTGCGCGAATCTCCGACAAAAGGACATCTGCTTGACGACCAATACCACCGCTTAACACAATTGCTTCAACATCAATCACTGCCGTAATTGCAGCGACATAGAGAGCTATGCGCTCTGCCACATTTGCCACTACCGCCAGTGCTAGCGGGTCGTTCGATCTGGCGGCTTCAAAAATATCAACAGTTTTAAATGGTGCTTTTAATTTTGATGTTGGGTAGTGCTTGGCAATTGAAGTAGCAAAAGCTTCAATGTTTGCGCTTGATGGATCGGATGTGCTGTGATGAACATCTTCGGCACCAGTTAAAGGAATGTAGAAAACTTCACCTGCTGCTCCGCGGTGACCACGATGCAATCGACTATTGATGATTAATCCTGCACCAATACCAGAACCAACTGAGAGAACCGCAAAATTGTCCAAATCTTTTCCGAAGCCGAAATTCTGTTCAGCTATCGCAACTAGATTTACATCGTTTTCAACAACGGGTTTAAATTTAAACTCTTTTTCCAAAAGTTCCGCGAGTTTCACGCCTTCGAGCTCGCCAATTGTTCCTGCAATTGCAATTTGACCTGCAGATTGTTCAACTACACCTGGCGAACCAACAACAAAACTCAACACGTCCGAAGGTTTGTAATTTGCTTTCGCCAAAACTTCATCAACCGCAGAATGCATCGCTTTAATTACATTTGCGAGCGTTGCATCAGACAACAGATGATTGGCACTAGAGAGTTGCTCACCATTTATGTCTCCAACCGCAGCACGAATAAAGCGTGCACCAATGTCAACGGTCAAAACTGCGCCAAGATTTGAAACTGCGTAATACATTGATTTTGCTCGACGCGGATCTCCACTCATCGGCATTTGTTCTTCAACTAACCCGACATCAACCAACGCGCGCAGAACCTGAGCAGAGGTTGGGCGCGAAAGGCTTGCCAATCGCGCAATCTGTGCAGCGTGAGCCGGGCCTTGTTCGCGCAAGATGTCTAGAACTCGCCGCTCGTTGAGTTCGCGCAGGTATGAGGGGACTACTTGAGCAGTTACATCGCTCATACGCCCTCCCTGAAAAATTTAGTCAAAATCGGTTAACTTTGACGAGCACCTATTCCAATTGCGTTAGGATACTTTACAATAAATCGCCTATTCCGCCTAGCGGTATGCCCCCAGAGGCCAAAGGAGCGCCCTTTATGAGTTTCCACATCGACGATGAGATATCCACCCAGCCAGAAAATTGGCTTCA
>JACCDO010979032.1_pt1 | contig 13463 bp, 12 predicted proteins | sample 7446101 | NCBI WGS metagenome assembly JACCDO01 (sample SAMN15323440, study PRJNA562643) | freshwater metagenome | isolation source: river surface water | place: USA:Blue River Watershed | collected 2017-08-16
ATTTAGTTCCACCATCAGCGTGAACAAAATACATTTTTGGAAAATTTGCTTTTCTCTTACGTTGTTGATTATAACGTGATATTGCACCATCAATTGGTGAATAAAGACCATCTTTAGCAATATCTAAACCAACACAAAATGCTACTTCAGCATAATAGTATTTTAGAATATCTCCACCACGTCCAACAGCAATATCAAGAACTGATAATTGTTTATTATTTTGATAAATCTTATTACAATAAGTATAAACTATATTGGATCTTACCCAGTTATGAAATTGTTTCATTGAAAATGCAAGTGTTGAGATTTTTTGATAATATGCATTTTGTTTAGCAGCTGATATAACCATTTCATGACCAATTTTCTTTTGAAGCATTTCAAGCTTTTTATCATAGAAGAATTGATTCTTTTCGGGGTTATTACCTTTAGCAAGATCTCTAAAATCCTCCATAAGTACTGGATTTTTAATTGAACGCCAAATTTTATTCGCTACTTCTTCAGCATTACCGTATTTCTTTTGATAACGATTAACTGATTCTGTTTTATCATAACGTGTTCTCATAACTTTCCATTTAAATTTTTCTGGAACATATACATCTTCTCCTTCTTCAGAATTATAATAAAATTCAACTACTGTACCATCTGTAACAATATTACCATCTTCATCGCGTACTTCACCATTTTCTGTAAATAGATAAGCCCAATATCCTTCGTTTTGTTCATTAAAAAGAACTGGTGTTTCTTTATTATTAACTTTTCTACCTACATGAAGTTTGCAAATTCTATAAGGTTTGTTTCTAACATAATCATCATTTGAATTGTCATAAACTGTCAAAACCTTTCCTGTATTTTTATCTTTTTCAAATGTAATGTAAAAATCAATAGAATTGTTATGTGGTGGTTTCCATTTGAATTCTGATAATTTAGAATCTCTTACACTTGTTATATATTGTTGTTCAAGTGGTTGATAGATAAGCCCATCTAAAATATACGGGCATTTAATAGTTGAATCTTCTGTATATTTTTTCCACATAAGTTCTGAAAATTTATAAATATCCCAACGGCATACACCAGTAGCTCCTATAAAATATTTACATCTAATTAATGGTAATTGTTTTACTTGAAGCATATCATTATTAAGTGAATCCATAGATTTTCTGATTTCTCCTTCATAAAATTTAACCATATCATCTAAATCAAAATCACCTTTTGATTTGTATTCACTTCTTGTAAAACCTTGTTGTTTATCAAATACAAATACCTTATTAATTACACGTTCAGCTTCTTTTAATCTGTTAAAAAATTTTGTTTCAGTTCTAAAATCTTTTCCACATGATAAGAGTAAATCAAAAACCATATATATGTGTCTATTTAGTTTTGGAATAAAAATATATTCTCCATCAAATATAGTAGCGTCATAATCTTTTGTTTTTAGATCAATTCCCGAATCCTTAACATTTAAGTTAGTTGAGATGAAATAACATCTGCCTTTATAAATGATCATAAAATAACGATCACCATCTGCTTTATCAGTAACTGCATATTTATTTGGAACAGTATCAGCAATATATTGTAATTCAAATGAAATAGGTTGACGAGCATTTAAAAATGTTGATGCTTTGGGTGTATTTGATATTGTTTTATAATATTCAACTACTTCATCTACTTTATTATTATTAATTATAAAATTAGATTGTTGAATGATTTTATGTAACATACTTACTTCTTGAAGCATTACAGAAATATCAGATTGTTTACCTTTCTTTTTCATACCATATTCTACTTCTAATTCAAATTCAGAATAAGTATTATTTAATAAATTATATGTTTTTGTTGTTTTTGTTGAAGTAATATCGATTCTAATAAATTCATTATCATTATTTAAAGTAAATAATGAATAACGTTGTTTCAAACGAAAAGTAATATCTTTTTGATTTGTATGATCTATTTTATTTATTATACCTATATCAGATTTATCTAAATCGACTTCACCAGATAATCTGACTCTCATATTTAAATCAAATATATCAATTGTATTATCTTTTTCTTTTATTTTTTTCATTAATTTTATATTCGAATCTTTATTATCATATGCCATATTTACAAAAGTTTTAAAAATAACATGTGATTTCCATAGATCTACTTTTTTAAGATAATTATTTATATTATCACCTTCTAATGAAACACGATATGTTGTTTCTTTATTGGGTGTATAACTAATATCTAACATTTCAATTGGGCCTATAGATTCTAGTTTAGCATGTTTTTTTCTCATTTGTAAAAATTTTAATAATTGTATATACTTTTGTTGATTAATATATTTGCCATCTTTATTGGTAAATATAAATTCAAATTCTGTATTAATATCTGTTTTTTTATATAAACTTTCAACAGAATTATATGTAGTTTTATCAATGAGATTTATAATGGTACTTCCATCAGTCATTATATATATATATTATCTGATATATTTCTTAAATAATCAATATATACATTTATAAAGAAAATCAATTTTTATTAAAAAATATATTAGTTAACAAAAATATTATTTAGTTAGCTAAATAAAAAGATTTATGCAGATAAAGAAGTTGATCTATCTGTTGCTAATAAATCTTGAAAAAATTGTTGTAAATTATCTAATTTTTCACCAGATTGTCTTTGAGCAGATTGTCTTGGAACAGATTCTCTTTGAGCAGATTCTCTTGGCATAGATTGTCTTTGAGCAGATTCTCTTGGCATAGATTGTCTTTGAGCAGATTGTCTTTGAGTTTCTGTTGAAGGAGAAAATGTAATTTCTGGAATTGATATATCATCGGTATTTATATTAAGCATTCTTCCACTATTTCTATCACCAAGTGTCATAGTAGTTGCCATAGTACCTCTTGCTTCTTCACCAAGTCCTAATTCAGATGCCATAGTTCCTCTATTTTGTTCACCTAAACCTAATGTAGTAGACATTCTACCAGATTGTGATGATTGTCTTGGTATAGATTGTCCTAATGCAGATTGTCTTAATGCAGATTCTCTTAATGCGGATTCTCTAACAGTATTTACTGGTGTATCAGTTGGTTGATCAAAAAAACTTTGTAATGGTTGTTGTACATTTACTAGTGGAGCACTAACTCTTTCTAATGGTGCGCTAACTCTTGAAATATTGCCTAATTCTAATGGTGTACTAACTCTTGAAGAACTAGCTCTTTCTAATGGAGCACTAACTCTTGAAATATTGCCTAATTCTAATGGAGCACTAGCTCTTTCTAATGGAGCACTAGCTCTTTCTAATGGAGCACTAACTCTTGAAACATTTCCTAATTCTAATGGAGCACTAGCTCTTTCTAATGGAGCACTAACTCTTGAAATATTTACTCTTTCTAATGGAGCGCTAACTCTTGAAGCATTTACTCTTTGTGCACTTGCTCTTTCAGTTGGAGTAAAATCAATTTGTGGGCTTTCTACAGTGAGTGTTTGACCAGAAAATGATGGTACTGATGATTGTCTTGCTATAACTTGATTAGCTATATTTTCGATTTCAACTTGTTGTTGTGGAAGTGCTATTGGTGTGCTTGATAAACCTGAAGTTCTAGAACCTCTTAAATTATCAGTAGATTGTATATTTAAATTTTGAACAAGATCAGCTAAAGCGTTAGCTGATAAAGTTTGTGGAGATTGAAGATCTACTGGTGCTCCTGTTGCTGATGTTCTTAAACCAGATAGTCTAGAAGATGGTACTGAAGATGGTATTGATGTTGTTCTAGAAGATGGTCTAATAGATGCTCTGCTAGATGCTCTATCAAGAGGCATTGCAGATGATGTTGCACTATCTATAATAGCTGATGGTACTGGAGCATCAGATGTTTCACTTACACGACCAGTTTCTTTAAGTAATTCTCTCATTGATTCTCTAACAGATGATCTTGAATTTCTTACTTCATTTGGCATTACAGATGATGTTGCACTATCCATAATAACTGGTGGTACTGGAGCATCAGATGTTGCACTTTCACGAGCAGCGCTTTGACGAGTACCGCTTTGACGAGTACCGCTTTGACGAGCAGCACTTTCACGAGCAGCACTTTCACGAGCAGCACTTTCACGAGCAGCACTTTCACGAGCAGCACTTTCAACAGATGCTCTAGGCATGGCTGATGATGTTGCACTATCTATAACTGCTGATGGTACTGGAGCATCTGATGTTTCGCTTGTTTGAAATAATTTTGAAGATGTTCTTGATGGTCTTGAGCTTTGTCTTAAAGAAGATATTCTTTCACTTACTGGAATTTCAAATTTATCATCTTTAGCTACTTGTTGTATTACAGGTTCTACAGTAGATTGTCTTGATAATCTAGATGAAACAATATCACTTGCAGCTGATGCTATTATTAAACCATCTGCTTTGAGATGTGCTTCAACACATCCTCTTAATATTTTAATATTACGTATCATTGATGCTAAATCATATTCAACGTTAGCTTTATCAACATCATTTGTTGTTTTTAATCTATCAACAAGACTTTGATGAAGAATATTTAATGTACGTTTATACATTTGTAATTTTTCTTGCATATGTTTTTCTAATTCTGGTTTAGCAGCATATGCGCGTGCTTTTAATTTATTATTTGTTAATACCATCCAACCTAATTTATGGAAAACATGTTTAAAGAAATTTTGTAAAGCATATAATGTAATATCTGGGATAGCTAAATCTCCTACAGTTTCTAAATTTTCATTAATTGATCCCATGTTATCAAAAAATGATTTAAGTTCGGTTAAATTCACAATCATTGATGGGAAATCACGAACAATTGTATTATTACCTTGTGGGTTTGAAAGACGGCTTTTAAGATTTTTAATTAAACGATTAATTGAATTTTTGTATGCACTTACCTTATCGGTATATGTAGGATCAGTAGAAATTTTATGAAATGCTAAAACTACCCATCCTGCTTGTTCAAAAGTACGTTTATACACTTCATTTAAACCATTTAAAGTTGAATGAACTTGCTCAGATTCTGTCATATATAAAATATGATAGAATATTTTTTTTAATCTATATAAAAAAAATATTATATTTATTAACAATATTTAAAGTTTTTATTACAATTTATTATATATGAAAGATAATATTTTTATTACTAAATACATGCCAATTACATTAAATATGCAGATTGATATAAAATCTATTTTTGATTCAGAAGCCGATATTAAATTAACAAACAATATTGATTATCCAAAATGTTCACATGGTTTTCATCATTATGTTCATTCATTAAAAAAAGATTTAGAAGTTCTAAAACAATTTGAAAATAAGAAAAAAGTTTATTTAGTAACAAATCAATTTGAAATAGAAATCGACAAGTATGATAGATCAATTAGTATAGAAACTAATAAATTTTTAAATATCAAAGATAAAGTACCAAAAATTGTTTCTCTTGATTTTTATAAATTATGGGAAATATTATTTATGTTTGATTTATTTGAAAATAATAGTATTTTAAAAAGTGGTCATTTATCAGAAGATGGGTCTATGTTGCAAAGTATATTACATTTTAGAGAAAAATATTCAAAAGATTCAAAAGGTGATACATATTATTCAATAAAACAAGATTCATCTGTAAAAGGAAATGAAATAAATAAAGATGTTATAAACTATTACGATAAAAAAATTACATCATCTCCAGCTGATAATATAAAAGATAAATTAGATTTAATTACAGCAGGATCAGCATTTACATTTCATGATGATAATGAAAATACAATTGAACAAGAATATTATCCATTATTATTTGAAAATATTATTAAAGCTATAAAACTTCAAAAGAAAGGAGGAAGTTTTGTTTGTAAGTTTTTTGAAACATATACTGAAGTTTCTGCAAAATTCATATCTATATTGGTATCATTATATGATAAAGTGTTTTTTATAAAGCCAATGACAAGTAAACCATCAACATCTGAAAAATTCGCAGTTTGTGTTGGATTTAAATTATCAAGTGTTAATGATATTGTTAAAAAATTAGAAAAAATGTATGATACATTTAATAAAAATAATAAAATGAAAATATGTGATATATTTAATTCATATGAAGTTAATAAAAAATTAAAAATTAGATTAATTAAATTAAATTTATTAACATCAAATAATTTATTTAAAGCTGTTGGAGAAATAGTTAATTTTATAAATAGTCAAGATTATTATGGAGACACTTATGAAACATATAGAGAAAAACAAATTGAAGCAAATAATTTTTGGACAGAAACATTTTTTACAGATCCAAAAGATTTTAAAGAAGTTAAGAAAAAGATAGTCGATGCATCATTTTTAACAAATAAAATGAATGTAGATGATGCAATTTACTTAGAAAAAAAAATAACATTATAAATTTATAAGGTTTTAAAATATTCATTAAAAGAAGCTAATTTATTTTGTAAATAACGTTTATTCAATCTATTATTTAAATAAGAATTATATAAATATATATTATTTTTATCCTCTTTCTTTAATATTTTTTTAATATTTAATGATAATTTTGATTTATCAAATGAATCAAAGAATTTTGTATAAACATTTATTAAAATTTCATTTATATAAAATAAATTAAAAATAATACGATTTGTTCTAAGTGATTTATTATGAACATATTTTGTTATATTCTTATTTACTTTATTTATATCAATATTTCTATAATAAAATCTATAAAATAATTTTAATTTTGCCAAATTATTAATAAAATCTTGATTTATATTTTGTTTTTTCTTTAACATTTTTATAACTGTATCAATACTCATTTTAATTATTCCACTTGTATAAGATATCCAATCTAAATATATTTGATTTTCATTTGATGTTTTTATTTTTGTAAATATAATATATGATTTATGATCATATTTATTAAAAGGTTGTAATGATTTATACAATTTTTCATATAAATACATTAATAATGGATTTGATGGATAAATAATTTGATCGTATTTTTTAATTTTTACAATTGGAGCATAAGTATTTGTAATTTTTTTAAATTTTCTTATATGATTTATTTGTTTTAATAAAATTACCATTATTAAAAATATTAATAAAAGAAATATTATAATATATTCCATCTATATATGAAACTATCATATTTTAAATGAATTTTAAACCTGTACTATTTCAAAAAAATAATTTATTTATTTACATTTCTTTTTATGATCACTTTTTATATGGTTACATGTACATTTTTTATTTTTTTTATCAAGCTCATATTTAACACAATTACATTTACAACATCTAGTATTAGTATTTTCAGTTTTTAGACTACATTCTTGTGTTACATTTTCCTGATCGTATGAATGTCCTATCATTTTATGACCACATGTACACGTGTTATTCGAAGAAGTATACTCCTTATCCCATTGATATTTCTTACAATTACATGAATCACAACATTGAATAACACCACCCATTTGATTTCTGAGTTCTATATATTTTGATTTATATTTGAGATATTTTGAATAATAATCTATTTCCATTTTTATAATAATAATTTAGATAATTTATTATTATAATATTTTATTGTTTAGATTGTTCTTGTTTCTTTTTATTTTCTTCAGCTACCTTATAAAAATTATCTTTTCCACCAAAAGCAGGATATAAATATTCTTCTGCTCTCTTTTCTACAAATTCATTCTCAGCTGTTTCAAAAGTTTTTTCTCCTTGTTTTACTGATTTTAAGATATTAATCATATCAAGAATTTTTTCAAGATTCTGTGCTCTATGTTCTGTATCAGAAAGTAGTTTTACCATAGAAAGTGGAAGCATTGAAAATTTTTCATTAACAATATAATTAAAATTTCCCATTTTTGTTTTACGCATTTCAACAATTTCTGGTGAATCAACAAATTCAATAAATTCTAAAAGTTTCGATGTTAATTGTTCTAAATCTGGTATACTTGATACACTTGGAATATTAGACATTATAATATATATTAAATATATTATAGTGTTCTTAAATCTATAACTGAATTTCATTTTAAATGTTATTCATCTTGTATATCTATTCCTCTACTAATAACAAGATATATATTTTTTCGAATTTTCATATTTGCATTAATTTGTTTATATTTTGATGATATATTTTTTGTTAAATTCATTTGTAAAATAATCAATTCAAAATTATTATAAAAATTAATCTTTTGTATTGGTGTATTGATTATTTCTAGTGTTTTTAAATTATCTGATTTGGGTAATTCCTTTAAAAAAGAACAGTTATTTAAAACTATGTGTTCAATTTTATGAAGATTATTTAATTTTATAATTTTTGTTTCTGACAAATCAGCATAAATTAAATTATCAGGAAATATTATTTGTGTTAATGGGTTAGTAAATGAAATAAATCTTTTTAACATATTAAATCCTGTAAGATCTATATTTGTAATATTATTATTATTTATCTCTATAATCTCTATATTTTTATTTATTAACTCTTTATTAAAATGTTCTATTTTATTATGTGATAATCTAAATCTTTTTGCTTTTTCTAAATATGGTATTTGTTCAATTAAATTATTGTTTGCACTAAATTCCATTAAATTTGATGGTAATTTTATCTTTGTAATCTTATTATTATCAACATCAATTAGTTCTAATTTTTCAAAATATGATAAATCTAAAAAACCCTCAATATTATTATTAGATAAAAATAAGTGTTTTAAATTTAAAAAATTATCATTAATAAATATTTGTCTTGGTAATTCAGATATATTCATTTGTTCTAAATCTAAATCAATAAAATTAGTTTTTATACAATCTTTAATTCTATATTCAAAACTATCATGATCAACATTGTATATATTTTTAATATTATTTTGATCCCAATCTATTTTATTTTCATCTAAATTTCTAGAAGATCTAAATTTCAAATCATTTTGATAAATTACATATTTTTTTTGGTTAATATTATCTTCTTTTATTTCCATTATATAATAAAATATTAAAATATTTTTTAAATAAATATCGAAAGTATTTTTTTTCTAAGTTAACTTATATGGATATTTATGATTATGTAATAATTGGTGCAGGTCCAACTGGATTAACACTTGCATATTTATTATCTAAATATAATAAAAAAGTTATTTTAATTGATAAAGAATATATTGGAGGATGTCATGGTGTAGAAAGAGTAGATGGTTTATTTAGTGAACATGGACCTAGAATATATATAGATAACTTTCATATGTTTAAAAGATTATTAAAGGAAATGGGTGGCAATTTTCATAATATGTTTACACGGTATAAATTTCATTATAAAGCATTTACACAAATTATTTTTAGTCAATTAAATTTTAGAGAAATTTTTATAACAGGATTGGCATTTTTAAAATTAAATGAAAAATATAAAAAAATATCATTACTTGATTTTGTTAAACAAAATAATTTTTCTCCAAAAGCCATAACATTTTTTGATAATTATTGTAGATTAGTTGATGGTGGTGGTATTGAAAATTTTACATTACATTCTTTTTTACAAATAATTAATCAAAATGCCTTATACAAAATATATCAACCAACGAAACCAAATGATGTAGGATTTTTAAAATTATGGGAAGAACATCTTAAAAAAAATAATGTTACAATAATGGATGAAACTGAAATTATTGATTTTAAAGTAGAAAATAATAAAATAATAAATATTAAGTTAAATAATCAACAAGTTATTACTGGAAATAATTTTATTTTTGCTATGCCACCACATAGTATTAATAAATTAATTTCAAAATATGATACATTACAATATTCATTTGGTAAAAACTTTTCACAATGGAGTGAATTAACAAATTATATAACATATATACCTGTTGTTTTTCATTGGAATAAAAAATTAACAATAAAAAGAAAATGGGGATTTCCTCAAAAAGATTGGGGTATAATTCATATAACATTATCAGATTATATGGAATTTAATGATTCTCGTTCACAAACTGTAATATCTGCAGCTATTACAAAACATGAAAAATCACCAACATTAAATAAAACACCAGATGAAATTTCAAATAAAGAAGAAATTATTAAAGAAGTTTTTAGACAATTACAAAGTATAATAGATATTCCACAATATGATCGTGCAATAATGTCACAAAATTATTATGAAAATAATAAATGGGTTTCAAGTGATACTGCTTTTATGACAACTAAACATGGTTATATTAATAGTAAATCACCAATAATTAATAATTTATATAATTGTGGTGTTCAAAATGGTAAAAGTGATTATGTATTTACATCTATTGAATCTGCTATACAAAATGCAGTAAGTTTAGTACACGAATTTGAACCAAAAAGTAAAAAAGAATATATTATACCACATATTACAACTACTAAAGAAATTTTATTTATAGTTGTTTTAATTATTATTATTATTATCTATATAATTTATCGTAGGAAGATCTTCAGAACTAAATCCACGAAAACCATTTAATAAATTAATTTTATCTTTAATATAGTTTAAAGGGCCTCTTATTATACTATATGAATGTTCTACAAAATCAATATGATCATCCATTTTATTAGAAATCTTTATAAGTTTGTCTAATTTTTGTTCTATTATTTCTAATTTTCTTTCTAAATGTATAATTTTATTATTTATTTCTGATATATTATTATCCATTAAAATATAATATATATTATATATTATATTTATATTATTTTATATATATTTATACATTTTATTATAAATATTTATACATTTTATTATATATAATATTTAATTAACATTAATCCACCTATTGTTGATAAATTTGACATAAAAGAATAATAATCTTTACCAACTGGTGGATAATGAAATATTAATGTAGCTACAATAGTAAATAAAATTAATAAATCTACTGATAGTTTTGCATATGTTTTATATTTTTTAGTATTAATATGATATAAAATAATTAAAGGACATAATATTTGAATAACAATAACAAAAATTATTGCTAATTTATATAAATTAAAATCTACATTTAATTTAAGTTTATTTTGAAGATATTTAGAAGTTGATGTAATATTTTGAGATTTATGTATACCTGATAATAAAAATAAAAGTGTTACGAGTGTAACGGCTAAAAATACATATTTGTCATGCATCTTATATACTAGTTAATTTAGAAATATTTAGAAATATTTAATTATATTTAATTATATTTAATTATATTTAATTATATTTAATTATATTTATTTACAAAATGTATTTCCTAATGGTATTGCTGCTAATATACCTAAAATAAATCCTAATAAATATCTATTTTTCATAGTTTTATATATATCAAGCCATCTTTTATTTTGTTCTGGTGTTTTAAGATGATTTAACATATAATCAGATTTTGGCATAATCATATAAAAAATTATTGCTGTACCAAGTGTTATTGTAAAAAATAATGTAATTCGTGTAAAATAATTTTTAATATTTATATTCTTAATAACAAAATATGAAATAAATAAACCAATAAGAATACCTAAAATATAATGATTACGTCTTTGTTTTGCTATTTTTTCATATTTTTTATCAAGTTCTTCTGATAAAGTATTTCTTAAAAGATTATGTTGTTCCTTACTAACAGTTAAAGTAGCAATACTTCCACCAAGAAGAGCTAAACCGATCATCCCCGATGCATAACAGTTCATTTTATATAATATATATATAAATTAATTAACTTAAAAATTAATTAACTTGAAAAAATATTTATTTAGATAAGATATCTTTACATAGTTCTTTCTTATTTTTAAATTTACGATTACCATCTACATAATAAAATGTATCAATATTTAATTCTTTTGCTTTTTTTTGTAATTCTATTAAACTCATATTTTCATTTATATATTCATCTTGTTTATCTAAAACAGGAGTATCATCTTTTACTGTATCTTCATCAATATCATAACCATTTAATTTATCATCGTATATAACAGATGATTTATTTTGTAAAATTGATTTATTTTGTAAAGTTTCTGTTTTTTTACAAAGATTTAGTAATTTATTCCAATCAGAACTAACAGCATTAAATTCTTCTGCAAAAATAAGTTTTAAATTTTCTGGGTGAGTTAATATGCTCTTAATATAATCATTTGAACTAAATGTAAATAATTTATTATCTTTTGTATGAATAAGATAATATCTATCATTATATTTTAAGATGAATATCATTTTTTTAAACACAATAAAATCACCTCCAACATAACAAATATTATTTCCATCAATATAAAATATATTTACATGAAGAGCATCTGATACATATCGAATTATCTTATTATCAATAATATTTTTTTCTAGATTTTTAACTATATCATTTTTAGTCCATTTAAGTTTTGAATATTGATGTTGTTTAAAACCATCAATCATAATATCCTTTTTTAAATAGCTAATAAGATTTATATATGCTTTAAATTTATTTTCAGAAGTCATTTTTAAAAAATCTGGTTCTACTGCAGAAAATACAGAATAATAGAATGATAAATTTTTAATATTAATATCTTCTTGTTCTAATGGAATATCAGATTGAGATATTGAATTTAAAATTAAAAAATCGGTCATTAAATTTTTTGAATATAAATTAGAAAAACATTCTACTGGAAAATCTATTGTAAGATTTGTTTTTTTATCAATAGATGAAATTAATTGATCTAATGTTTTTGGAGTATCTTTTTCTGTCGTTGATTTTGTAAATTTACTAATATCTTGTTTATCTTTTTTCTTTGGTACAATTTCAATTAAAACTTCTTCATCTGTAAAACTATTTATATTATTACGTATATATTCTTTAATAATATCTAAAGTTAACTTTCGAGTATCCATATTAATAATATAATAATTTATATTGTTATATTATTAAGTAATTACAAATCAATTTTTATTTATTTATTATGTTTAATTTTTCCCTAAAAATATATCATCGTCTGATATATATACATCATCAGAATGTTGAGATATTTGTTTATGATATTCTTTCTTTTTTATTATCTTTTTTTCGGCATTAGATAATTTTATTTTAGGTTCTGATAAATTATTATCTGGCATATCTGATAATGTTTTTTCATTTGATTCTGAAATAGTATTTGAAATTGTATTTATTTTATCATTTTCTAATTTTGTAAAAAATATATCTAATTTTTTATAAGTACTTTGATTTAAATTATGAAAAAACATTAAAGTTCCTGAACTTTTTTTTGTTGTTTCAATATTTGGATTTTCCTTATATATAATATCCTTAACTTTTTCATAATGTTTTCTTTCTTTTAAATTTTCTATTTTTGATAATATTTTTTTAATATCATCTATTTTATATTCATTAACTGACATTTTATATATATTTAATAATCAAAATTAAAACGAATAATGGGCGCTCTAAGTAATATTAAAATATCTAATAAATAAACTTAGTAATAAATAAATAAACTTAGTAATAAATAAATAAACTTAGTAATAAATAAAAACTTAAATAATATATTATAA